>ERZ1643251.2999-NODE-2999-length-16264-cov-5.701524_pt1 | contig 16264 bp, 10 predicted proteins | sample MGYA00579261_ERZ1643251 | MGnify/ENA primary metagenome ERZ1643251 (study PRJEB29033, sample SAMEA4952267) | chicken gut metagenome | biome: Broiler Chicken; feature: Gastrointestinal Tract; material: Caecum | place: Ireland | collected 2018 | study: Broiler...
GATTGCGGAGCATGATGCAACGGAACGTTGCTGTCCGCAAGAGTGGTGGGGTAGAGAATACCGCTTGATTGCGGAGCATGATGCAACGGAACGTTGCTGTCCGCAAGAGTGGTGGGGTAGAAAATACCGCCCGATTGCGGAGCATGATGCAACGGAACGTTGCCAGATTAATTTAACAGACAGATTAAAAATGGAAAATAATCAAAACAAAAACTTAATTGCGGCTGAAAACGACGAAACCCGCCTTGCTTTTACGCAGAGGGTCAGCCGTGCCGACTTTAAAACGCGTTCGCGCTATAATGCCATCAAGAACGCTTTTTCGGGCTATATTGTGCCGTCAAAGGGCATAAGGGTATGGTCAAAAGTCGGCGATTACGGCGAGGAATTTTACCTTGACAACACTCTGCTCGGCAGGGTGCGGCTGGTCAGGGGGTATGTGCGCCTTTTTCTCGCGCTCAAACCTTCAAAGTATTCTCCGGCAAAATATCATAACAACGATTATTCGCGGAGCGCGCGCTACGGCGACTGCCCGCTTGAAATAAATATATGCAACGCCAACCGCGTCAAGTGCGCCTATTCGCTGATAGGCGAACTTTTGCAGTCTGCGGGTGCGCTGCCCGACAAAAATCACCTTGCCCGCGATTGCAGCGTCGATTATGACGGGCTGTCTTACGGCGATATAACGTTCGACCCCGCCGATATGGCTGCGGCGGACGAGGAGATACTCGACAACGACATAGTCGAGGACGAGGTGGAGCCCTCGCCTGAAAACATACCCGTCGGTTCGTTCTACGGCACGGGTAGGGCGGTAATTCCGCAGTCCAATGTCGCCGATGGGCGTGCGCAGGGTGCTTCGCGCCCTACTGTGACATTCTTTGCCGACTATAACACCGAAGTGCTTGCGCCTTCGCCCGTGCGTTTGCCGCGCAGGGCTAAGGTTGTCGACGCCGAAGGCGCAAAGATAGGTAAAGTGCGCGGCAGCGTGTGGTACGACCTCGAAGGCAACGAGGTGGGCGCGTTCGAGCGCGATGACGACGACAGCGTTTATTATTATCAGGGCGGCAATAAAAAGGGCTTTTTAGACAGAAACGACAACGTAATATCCCTTTCAAACGACTACATAGCCACGCTTCGCCGCTTCCCTGCGATGATAGTGCTGCTCATTCTGCTCCTTCTCGTCGCGGCAACGGCGCTTTCGGTTTGCCTGAGCGCGTATTATCTCAACCGTTCGGAAAATCTCGATTATGCGCCCGTTCTGTTCGTCGCCGACGAATACGGCGACAGCTGGGCGGAAACTGAAAACATCGGCGTGTTCTACAACGAAATGTTCGGCACCGAAAAGATTGCGCCCGGCATGAAGGGCAGTTATGCCTTCTATCTGAGCAACGAAAACGCCGATCCGCTTGAATTCTCGCTCGAATTTTCGTGCATAAACGAATACGGAATAGATTTGGCGTTTTCGCTCTACCGCGACGGAATTCTGCTCGCCGGCGGCGAGGACGGCGCCGCCAAAGTTTCGCCCGAAGAACTTTCAACTTACGGCATGACTATACAGGAAGAATCGGACTCGCTTTTCGTCCTCGAATGGGAGTGGAGACACAACGACGAGGTCGATACCGAGGCGGGCATCAACCAGGCAAGTTATACGCTCAATATTGAATTTACCGCCTGGGTACAGGGCTCATGAAAAAGGTTTTAAAGGTAATTAATGCCGTTATCCGCGGCATACTTGTGGCTGTTTGCCTCGCGCTGTGCGCTTACAACATATATATGCTGATAGCGCGCTACGCATGGGGCAACCAGATGCCGACGGTTTTCGGCTTTGCCGGCGCGGAAGTCGTTTCGCCCAGCATGGACGACGGCAACGGCGACGATATAGAAGTAGGCGATTTTATAGTGGTGCAGGCGCAGGACGACTACGTCATAGACGACGTGATAACTTTTTACGACGCGCAGCGCGGAATGTACGTCACTCACCGCATAATATTTGCCGATGAAAACGGCTATACCACCAAGGGCGATGCAAATCCTTCGCCCGACCCCGAAATTGTGCAGCGCGCGCAGGTCGTGGGCAAAGTGGTTTGGGTCATAAAGGGCGCGGGAACCGCGCTCGACTTTCTCCGCAGTCCAACGGGTCTGCTCGTGGTAATACTTGCAGGTGCGGCGGTCTGGGTTGGCGCGGACGTTATATCAAGAATAGCAGACAGGCAGAAAAATGGAACACAAAGCGAGGACTAAGAAGAAATACCCCATCTTAACATATCTTTGTTGTTTGCTCGTCGTGAGCGTATTGTTCACCGGCGTCACTTTTTCGCGCTATACAATCAGCTCAACCGGGAATATCGCCACACCCGTTGCGCTGTACGATTGTTCGTATTCTATCAACGATATTTCGTCCACCGCCTTTCCCAACATAAATTACTGGCTTACGAGCAACGGCAACCAGTCGGCAATAAGCACGGCGCGCACGGTGCGTTTTACCATGCGCAATTACACCCAAAAGGTTCATACCGACGGCACGCCGTATAATTCCGTCAGCGGGGTAGACGTGCAGGGGCACATACGCTTTTATCTGCCCGCTGAAATTGCCGATAACCTTGCAATCCAGGTTGCGGAAGTTGACGAAAACGACAGCGTCCTCGTTCGCTCTCCCGAAATAGTGCTCGGCGAACTCATTTATAATGCGGATAGCGGCGACGGATATGTCGACGACAATTTAAAGGATTACGGCGACGGCACCTATGTTAACACTAATAGCTTTAATGATTATTTCGATAATGGCAATACCGCCGTTGAGGAATACCTTTTTGTAAGCGGCGGATTCGGCCGCTCGGGCGGACAGCTCGGCGGCACAATATCTGCCTACGAAGACAACGACGGCGACGAAAATTACGAAACCGGCACGGGTACGGGAATTAATTTTTCCATAACGGCGAGCACGGTATCTACGCCGTACTCCATAGGTTTTCAGCGCGGCGAAAGCGCAACCGATTACGAATCTCAGCTCTTCCTCGACCTCGAAGAGGACATAGACTATTATACGATAGATATTAATCTTCCATCTATGCATTTTATTGCGGAGGTTGCGCAGCAGCACACTTACGTGCTTTATCTCACGCTGACCGAAAGGCTCAACGACGGCGATTTTTCCGCCCTGTGGCAGTTGAGGGAGAATGAAGATATCTATGAAGATAATGCAACGGTCGAGTATGCGCAGCGCGTAGACAAGACGAGCGGAGCGTCTGCGCCTGTAAACGAGATAGTGGTGTCGGATGAAGGGGAAGCTGTTGTATATGGCAACAATGACCTTATGATAACCGCCCCCGAAACTGCGGAATATTACTACACCTACCTCGGCGCGAGGATTACGGGGTATCACTTTACGCAGACGGCGCGGTTTACCGACGTAGCGGAAGGTGAGTTGGCAAATACCACCGTGCGCGTAAACTGCGAGTATAACGGAACGGGCGGTTATAATCTGACCCTTTCGCACGTCGCGCCCATAAGCGAGGACAGCACCGCAAGCTACATCCACCCCATAACGTTCAGCATTAACGGCGCGAAGTATTCGGAAGATAATCCGCTGCCTTATACATATTCGCCGGGCAATACAATAGAGGGGATGAGCACGGGTACTTGCAACAACCAAAGGTACATTGATCTTTCGGATATTATTCCCGATCCTTTTGCCGAGCGCGTGCAAAATTCCGACGGCAGTACTACATTAATTACATTCCATGCCTACAAAGTTCTGGCAAAAAGTTACGATGTGCGCTTAACCGCGCTGTTTGTTCAGGCATCAGAAACGTGAGGTAAAACATGACGGCAAAAACAAGAAGAGTTTTGCTTTACATCTTAATATCTTTGGTCATACTCACCCTTTTCACTGCCTCGCTCACGCTGGGCAGGTATTCGGGTGAGTACGAATCCGATTCCGATTATTCGGGCGATATAGAGTATGTCGTCGCCGACCAGGTAGAGGTACATTCGGTCGAAGACTTTTTTGCCGCTATAAATAACGGTTACAGCAATATCAAAATTGCCGATGACGTTGATAATCCCCTTATAATCATGGGCGGGGTGAGCGACGTAAACTCTGACCTCGTAATAGATTTAAACGGTCACGAAATTCAGCGCAACAACCGCGAACCTCTGTTAAACGTAACCCAGGGCGTACGCCTTACAATAATCGACTCGTCGGAAAATCAGACGGGCAGTTTTTATAACCCCGTCGGCAGCGTTTTGCAGATAAGCGGCGGCACTTTGACGATAGCGGCTGGCAGCTTTGAAAGCGGGCCCCGAAGCTCCGATGCGCGGAACAGCGGAGATTTGAGCGAGTATACAAATTCTGAATTGACAGACGATCAGCAAAACAGGAGCCAATTAATATGGAGAACTCTCGCAGGTGCATATACTGATGTTAATTACTATGTTGACGTGCTTTATACCAACACAGAGGCTTCAATTTCTGATGTGCATATGCCCGTAATAATTCCCAATGTTAGCAGTGATGGTGGTGGGCGCGGCGTAACTGTAAATGGTAATATGTACTTTGAAAGCATGTACAGATATTATACACAAGGTACATGGTGGGCTCCTGTTAATGATACGAGATATGTCACCGATGATACATACCTTTATTTTACCATAGAGGACGAAACGGTAGAAAATACCACAATCGCCGCAGACGGCAGCGCAGATTATTATTACGAATATTACCTTGACCCCGAAATAACAGACGGTCAGGTTACTGGATATTCATATGCGGGGCAGCCTGAAAGCCTCGACGAGCCAACACCCGAAGGTTACAGGCGCGTCACCGTTTATGTGTATCAAAATGTAAAAGGTTCTGCCAACTCGTCAGGAGATACCCCCGATTACGCCGCCATAAAAATGCAGGAGGGCAACCTGTATGTGCGCGGCGGAACATATTATTCTTACTTTGGCGAAGATAACACATATTGCGTAGACGCCACGGGCGGATATATGGCGGTTGAAAGCGGTGATTTTTACGCCTACGAAAGCAGCGTATGCGTTCAGTGCGATTACGCCGTCGCGGACGACAATAACTGCCTGCGCGTAACCGACGGAACGTTTAATTCCGAAGTCGGCGATACCGTGCGCGTAAACAACGGCAGAATGACAATTCAAACTGTCACCTTCAATAAAGACGCCACGGGTGTATCCGGCAGCGATTATCGGGATAACGGCTCGGCGATAAATATTGCGGGCGGCGCGCTCGAAATTTTAACCTCGGCGCAGTTCAACCTTTCGGGTTCGTATATGGACGGCATAAGCGCTTCGGGCGCAGATTCAAGTGTCACCGCCAACAACGCCACAATCAACTTTAATGTGCAGCAAAATCAGAACGGTTTTAGTGCTACTAACGCTAACAACTATAACCGCGGCATTTATGCCAACGGCGGCGAGGTGGTTTGTAACGGCGATACTTCTGTCAGAATAGGGGCGGAGAATACAAGCCGAACTGCACGATATTGTTACGGCATTTATTCGGTCAATGGCGAGATTACATGCAGAACGCAAAACAGCGGTGACCAAACGGCTGTGTATATTTACGGCAGAACTGTCGATACGGTCGAAAATTACGGTATAGCCACCGAAGGCGGAACGGTTTCGTGCTACGGTCAGACCGGTATAACCGTTTACGGACAGCAGTCTGTCGGTATATATTCCAGCGCCGCAGAAATTTCGGAAAACACATATTCGGGCGGAGAAATCAGCATCAGCGGTACTGCCTTTACTTGTGAAATCCGCATGTATACAGGCGCGAATACGCTCGCCGAGAATCTTTCCGGCACGGCGATAAGCACGACGGGCGGCAACATTGTATTTAATATAAACAGCGCAACAATCGAATCCGATGGATTGGGTATAACTGCGTTAAACAGAATTTATAGCGGCACGACGGCAGGGGACATTATTCCCGGCAGCGGCAACGTTACTTTTGAAACTACGGCGACAAGCGCTGAAATCGGGTTGATAACTTCCCGAGGAACAGCTATGTACGTTTTTGGCGGAAGTGTTACAATCGATGATGCCATTACCTTTGAGGTGGAAAGTAACACAAGTGCCAATTATCCTTGGCAAGCGAACGGTACGGCTTATTCAACCGACGGAATCCGCATAGAAAGCGGCTCGCTGCTCTCATATGGCACACTCAATATAACCCATAAGGGCGCGGATAACGATGATGTGGGTGTCGGCGAAAATGCTGATTTGGATTATTCGACAGATTGGTGGGGGAATATACCGAATATTTATGACAGCACGGACGCGTACTATGCCTTCAATATCAAAAGCTTTGCTGTAAGGGTAGTCGGCGACACTTCAAGTGCGACCGCCACTGATGTTACAATTTTAAAAGGTACAATAACTAACTCTGTCGGCGGCGGGCTATATGTTTCGGGTGAAAGCAACACGTCGGTTTCCCTTAACGGTATGATAAGCGAAGATGATGTGAACGGCAACGGTCAACTTGATGATGTAGTTGGCGGTGATTCGGCTGCGGTTTCAATAAACACCACCGGTGTTGCTGCGTTTGATAAGCATATGCATGTTGCCGGAGCCGATACAAACTGGTCTACTCAGATGCCGCAAACGGGCGGGCACTCCGTTCAGGTAAGCGGCGGCACGCTGAATATCTATAACGGATCATACAGTGCGCTGTTAGGTAACGGTATAATGGTGACTAACGGTAATGCTAATGTTTATAATGGTACATTTGTCGGCGGCGACCAAGGTATACGTGCTTCTAACAATGACCTTGTTTGCGGAGCGGCTGCTTCGTATTGTTTGAAGGTGTGCGGCGGCACGGCAAATATTTATAACGGCGTATTTGGAAGTGCGGTTCGCAAAGACCAAAACGGTAATTATATAGTAGAAAATAGTAATGTTTCAAGTAGCGGCGCGTTCATAATGGGAACATCGGCAGACTCACGCGGCACGGCAAATATTTATAACGGCACATTCAACGTTGCGGGACAATCGGCATTTGCTGTATATCAATATGCAACCGTCACGTTTGGACAGCAGGGAGCGGATTCAGATATTTATGTGCGCGGAAACGCTGCCGGAATGACGGTTGAGATTACACGAAATGCCAATGGTTCAGTGACGGATACAGGGGTTGTTCTTACGATATATGACGGAGAATTCCGTGCATACAGAAGTTCCGGCGGTGACGGGATTTGGTTTGGCAATACTAATGCTGACACATATATCTATGGCGGCGATTATTATGGCGAAACGCGTTACGGTTTAAATATTGCAGGCGGAACCGTACAATGTACAGAAGGTACATTCTATGGCACCCAAGGAGCAATTTCGGGTAATTATACGCTCGCAAGTGGTTCGACTGCGGTAAATGATTTCGTTAACGGATATCGTGTTGATGCAGCGGAACGTTGCTGTCATTTCGACTAAGCCAAACTCAGTTTGGCGCATGGAGAAATCTATCAGTAAAGTAATAACAAGGAATAGATTTCTCGATTACGGGCTAACGCCCTTCACTCGAAATGACATAAGTAATTAAAAAACTGTCCGCAAGATGAACAGGGTTGAGTGACAACGCCCGTTTGCGGAATATGTTACAGCGGAACGTTGCTGTCCGCATGGAAGTTTTGAACAGGGTGAAAATTCGGTATATACTTAATACACATAATACATTAATTATAATACAGTTAATACAATTAGTACAAATAATACATAAGAAATAAACTGGCGCGCAGCGCAAATGGTTGAAAATATAAAGGGGGAGTAGTATAATGTAAGTTATGAAAGAACAGGATATGGGAAATGACAAAATATGGCGGCTGTGCCTTAAAATGGGCATTCCGTGCGTTTTGGCGCAGGTCGTCAACCTGCTGTATAATATAGTAGACAGAATTTACATAGGGCATATGCCCGAAGTCGGGGACGCCGCTCTCGGAGGGCTGGGCCTGTGCGCGCCTGTTTTGACGTTTATCGCCGCGTTTTCATCGTTCGTTTCGGGCGGCGGCGCGCCGCTTTCGGCAAAGGCTTTGGGCGAGGGTGATGAGGCAAAGGCTAAAAAATATCTCAACAACGGATTTTTTCTTCTTATAGTTTTTTCGGTCGTGCTCGGGCTGACGGCGTTCGCCTGTGCTAAGCCGCTTTTGTATACTATCGGCGCGGGGGACAGCAACTTCGGCTATGCTTACGACTACCTTACAATTTATCTCATAGGCACATTGTTTGTGCAGCTTGCCACGGGGCTGAACACCTTTTTAACGGCCCAGGGGAAGAGCATTACCGCCATGGTATCCGTCATAATAGGCGCGGCGCTGAACATCGCGCTCGATCCGCTTTTCATATTTACGTTGAATATGGGTGTGAGCGGTGCGGCGCTTGCCACGGTGATAAGCCAGTTTGCCAGCGCTTGCTTTGTCGTCGCCGCACTCATGAGCAAAAAACTTACCGTGCGCATAGACTTCAAGCTCATGCGCCCCGAACTTAAAATTATCGGCGCAATAGCTTCGCTCGGCGTCGCCTCTTTCGTAATGTCTGCAACCGAATCGGTGATAGGCTTTGTGCTCAACGGCAGGCTCAAATACTACGGCGATCTCACGCCCGTCGGCGGCGACACTTATGTGTCCGTCCTCACGGTTTTGCAGAGCGCCATGATGCTCATAACTACGCCCATTACGGGTTTCACGCAGGGCGTTACCCCCATACTATCCTTTAACTTCGGCGCAAAACACAAGGCGAGGTTAAAGAAGTGTTACTTCTTTACGCTCGCCGTCTGCTTCGGCTGGTGTACTCTGCTTTCGGCGATAATGATGTGCATACCGCGCGCGATAGGCATGATTTTTGCCGAAGACCAGACCGTGCTCGCCCTCACGCAACAATATCTGCCAATATTCATTGCCGGCATGTTGATTTTCGGCGTACAGCGCGCCTGCCAGACGACTTTTGTCGCCGTGACCGAGGCAAAAATCAGCCTGTTTATCGCCGTGTTGCGCAAAATTATACTGCTTGTGCCCCTCGCATACCTTCTGCCTATGGCGATGGGAGTGGGCGGCGTGTATTGGGCGGAGTGCATCGCCGACGCCACCGCGGCGATCATCTGCGGCACGATTTTCTTTTTCCGTTTCCGCCGCATATTGGCAAAGATCGACGACCCCGATGAAAAACCCGTCGTCCTGCAAGCGCGCTGAGCGTCGTTGCCCGAGCGCACCACCGGGTCGGTTAATCGCGGCATATGTGCGGGGCAATCTATTTTAATTTGATAAAGATGCAATAAAAACGCGCGCGGCGGGGTACCCCCGCCGCGCGCGTTGGCTGTTGTAAAAATTATCTTCTTATTTCGTAATTCATGTTCATCAGGTTGATTATCGACTCTTCGTCGTCGGTTATGTTGAAGTCGCCGTGCATGGTGTGTTTTATGACGGACGAGGCAACGCCGAAGTTGACGATATCTTCGGGCGCAAACTGCCTCATCATGGCATATATTATGCCGCTGGCAAAGGCGTCGCCGCCGCCTACCCTGTCGAGTATGTTAAAGCGGAATGTGCGGCTTTCGTAAGTTTCGCCGTCGTACCACAAAAAGGCTTTAAGGCTGTTTTCGCTGCCCGAGTGTACGTAGCGCACGTGCCTGCCTATCGCTTTGAAGTTATACCGCTTTGCAAGTTCGCGGAAAATTCTGTCCTGCTCCTTATAGGTGGGATTCATCGAAAGCCCGTCCTTCATGTCCCTGCCGTCGGGCCCGGGCAGATTGATGGGTTCGATGCCGAACAGCACGTCCACATAGGGCAGATACTCGGTTATGCAGTCGCGCGCTTCCTGCCAGCCCCACAGCGCAGAGCGGTAGTTGCAGTCGAAAGATACCGTCATGCCTATGTCTTTCGCCGCTTTCAAGGCATAGGTTATAAGGTCGCGGCAATTTTGCGAAAGTGCGGGCGTTATGCCCGAAAGGTGCAGCCAGTTAAAGCCTTCGAGTTTTTTGTGCCAGTCTATCTGCGAATAGTCGAACTTTGCAAAGGCGGAGTCCTTGCGGTCGTAGGTTACTTTGCTCGCCCTCACGCCGAAGCCCTCTTCCAAAAAGTATATGCCCATTCTGTCGCCCTCAACGTACTGGCAGGGCGAACAGTGCACGTCGTTCGAGCGTATGTATCTTATCGCCGCCTTGCCTATCGACGAGTCGGGCACGACGGTGAAATAGGAAGTGTCCACTCCGAGGTTGGCGAGCGACACTGCAATGTTTGCTTCGGCGCCGCCGTAAGTTATGTTGAACTGGTTTGCCATGCGTATTTTGTCGTTGTTGGGCGGCGAAAGGCGCAAAAGCAGTTCGCCTATGCTGATAAACCTTATGTCTTTTATGTTTTGCTTGTCTGTCATTTCCTTTTCCCCTGTCCGGTTTTGTATATATATTATAACACCCGATTTTGAGTTTGTACAGACCAATTTGAAAAATTGTGTTGACTTTTTTTGCGCACCCGCGTTATTATATTTACATGAAACTCAATGTAAAAGTTGTGTCTTCGGCGTATGACGAAGATTACGGAGGCGAGCAGTCGCTCGATATCGCCCGCGGCGAATATCTCCTCGGCGACATTTTCCGTCTGCCCTTTTTCAGAATAATCATCGACGACGTCATCGGCGGCGCCGTCTGTTTCCGACTGATGGAGGGTGCGGTTGCACACTATTTTGTGCTCGAAAATGTCGGCGACAGCGCGCGTTTTTTGCGCGAGACTTCCATTGGCGAGGACGAATTTGAATTTACTCTTACGGGAGACCAAAATGAAGATAGTATCGGTTGACCTCTGCACTCTGTCTGCGGGGGATATAAACTTCTCTTCGCTCGAATCTTTGGGCGAAGTCACTTATTACGACGCCTTAACGCCCGGCGGGCTTATAAGCGCCGCAGAGGGCGCCGACGCGTTGCTCGTAAACAAGGCGCAGGTAGACGAAAAGCTCGTCGCCGCCTGCCCTAATCTTAAATACGTCGGCACATATGCCACGGGTTACAACAATATCGACCTCGCCGCGTGTACGTCGCGGGGCATTGCCGTATGCAACGTGCCGGGCTATTCAACCCACGCCGTCAGCCAGCACGTGTTTGCGTTGCTGCTGTGTATGTGCGGGGCGATAGATAAATACTCGGCGTCCGTCGCCAAGGGCGACTGGAAGAGGGCTAAAACCTTTTCTTACATGCCCTGGCAGACGCGCGAGCTCTACGGCAGCACCTTCGGCGTGTACGGCTACGGCAACATAGGCAGGACTGTGGCGCGCATAGCCGAGGCGTTCGGCATGAAGGTCATAGTCTGCACGCGCACCAAGCCTGCGGATTGCCCCTACGAGCTCGTCACCCAAGACGAAATTTTTGCCCGCAGCGATGTTTTGTCGCTGCACTGCCCGCTTACGGAGCAGACAAAGGGCATAGTCAATGCGCGCACGCTGTCGCTCATGAAGCGCACCGCCATACTCGTAAACACCGCGCGCGGCGGGCTCGTTGACGAGGCCGCCCTCGCCGGGGCGCTCAACTCCGAAAGGATAGCGGGGGCGTGTCTGGACGTAATCGAAACCGAGCCCATGAAAAAGGACTGCCCTCTGTTTGGCGCAAAGCATATTCTCATAACGCCGCACATTGCGTGGGTTCCGCGCGAAACCCGCCAGCGCCTCGTCGACGCTGTGGCTGAAAATTTAAGGCGTTTTATTCAAGGCGACCCCATAAACGTCGTCAACAAATAGTGTCTGGGTGTTTGGGCAACATTAATTCAACGCCGCATATTACGGTACTTATGCAAAAAAAGGAATAGTGGCGGGCGCGCGGATTGTTCCGCGCACCCGCCCTCTGTATTGAGTACCCGGTTTTTGCGTGCGATGTTGACTTTAAGGCGCCTGCGTGATAATATATATAAAAAGGGGGCTGAGGCTTGAAAGTCAGGGTTTGCGTTTGGCTGTGCACAGTGTGCACTCTTTATTTATTATTCTGCGTTGCAATGTGGACGGCGATTTTTTTAACCGGCGGTGCTGACACCTTGAATGTGCCCGCGTGGATAATACTCTCTGCCGTGTCTTTGTGTAGCATAGGCATGTTCATATGGTGCCTTTTTACAGCGGCTAACATAATTTGGTTCGGCGAAATGGGCATAAGCCGCGTAAGGTTCGGCAAGGTCATAAGGCATTTCGACTGGACAGACGTTAAAACCTTCGCCGAAGCGAGCGGCGGCAAATACGGCGGCTGGGTGTACGTTTCCGACAAGCAAAAGGCATACGACATCGGTCACATCACAAAAATGCGGCTCGACAGAGATGTGATATACTTTTTTATGACCCCAAAAGCCTATCGGGCGTTCACAACCTACGCGCCCGAACAGCTCAAAGCGCAGTTTTCGGTGTCCGAATAAATTTATATCCGCTCAAAAATGCAATTTTTAGCGTTCATTTTCTAATAAATTTTGTCGGCAAGTAAAATAATCCCCGCGGCGGAGCGCAAACGCGCTCCGCCGCGGGGATTTTCCGTTGTTTAAACCGACGGCAAATCGCAGCCGCCCCAAAGCAAGGTTTGCGTTAAATGTAATAAATATAGTTCTCTTTCCTCGGTTTAGCCTCTTTTTTCTCGGCGGGATAGCCGACAATGCAGTTGCCTATGCCCTCGTAGTCGCCCGTTATGCCCAGCTTATTAAGAAGAGCCTTGCCCTCGGGCAGCTCAAAGGTCTCCTTTGCGCGGTGAATCCAGCAGCTGCCAAGCCCTAAGGCGTGAGCGGCGTTCATGAGGTTGCCCATCACGAGCGATCCGTCGTAGACGTGCGTGGGTATGCTCTTGTCGGCAAGCACAATTAAAACTGCGGGCGCGCCGTAAAAGGGGTCGCCGCTTGCGCCCATTATCTTTGCATTGAGCGCCGAAAGTTCGTCGCGGACGGTTTTGTCGGTCACGGCTATTATTATGGGCGATTGCCTGCCCATGCCGCAGGCTGCGTAGGTGCCGGCTTTTAAAATTTGGTCGAGCATCTCCCGCGGCACGGGGTCGGGTTTATATTTTTTTATGCTTCTGCGTGTTATCATGTTTTGAATAATCTCGTTCATATTTTGCCTCCTTTTTAATCTATTATATCATGAATTGTGCGTAAATCAATATAATAAGGCGGAAAAATGCCCTCAAAAGGGCGCTTTTCCGTCTTCATAAAATTTTCACAAAAAAATTTTTAAAAAGGTATTGACATTTTAAAATTATGTGCTATACTTAAAGTACAAAAGGAAAATAACTTACAAAAAGTGTTAGCGCGCAACACAAATCGGGAGAGTAAGCTATATGACTTATAAGTAGCCGCGAAAGCGGGTCAAGGTTTTTTAATTGAGCGGACAGCTGATAAGCGACCGCCCGTATGAATAAATAAAAAAAGCAAAGGAGGTTACAACTATGAAAATGATACGAGCTGTTTCCTCAGGCGCTTTTGGAATAAGCGCATAAAAATTAAAATTCCGAATAAATTGAATGCAAGTGAGGTACTCGACCATGATCAGAACAGTACTTTCAAGGGCAATCGAATTATAAGGAAGGTATAGTCCAATGTACAGCTTTATGTACGGAGGTTCAAATTCGTAAACACGGTTTTAATTTCGCAGTACGACGGGCAAGTAACCGCCGAAGGGCAATTAACTTTAATATTCGGAAGTGGTACCAACAATATTAAGGGCTGTCTCAGGTGAGAGAAAACGCACTACTGCAAGGGAACAATACCCCGAACGGCTTTACAGAAAAGTAACCGTTAACGAGGCGAACCTCCAAAAGAAATTAAAATTGAATAATAACTTTGTAAACACTCCCCGCGGCGACGTATTGCCGCGGGGTTAAAGTTTTTATAGCCGTCCCGCCGAGCAGAAGCGAAGGGCGGGCAGGGCGCATTTTGTAGCGCGAGGAGAAATATAAAAGGTTTTTCGTGGCGACGTATTGCCGCGGAATATTATTTATGTAGCCAAATATGGTCGAAATATAAAGTAGCATGTCATTCCGAAGCTTGTCGAGGAATCTATCCGTAGAATAAGGTCGACGGCATGTCTGTATAGACATTATAAGAGTGCTCTGTTTTATTTGATAGGTTTCTCCATGCGTGCGGCTGCGCCGCACTTAGTCGAAATGACAAGGCTGGGGCGACAGATTTCTTTGTGCTTAGTCAAAATGACATCAGGCAACGGAAAAGCCGCCGCGACATTCTGTCGCGGCGGCTCAGTCAAAGCGACAACGCGGTTATATAGTTGGAAAACAAATTCCCCGTTGGGCGGCACATATGTGCCGCCCAACGGGGATAATGTTTTTTTTGCGGGCAATTTTATCTGCGCTTTAACAGATTGTCGACGGGCGTCTCAAATTCTATCCCGTTACCCGGCTCGCAGGATATTCCAAGCCGGCGCAGCTGTGCGGCGAATGCCTTTACGTATCTGTCGCTTTCAAAACTCTGCTTAAAGTTTATGGTAAAGCATGCGTCCGTAGCCGTCATGGTTATGCCCAGACCCGTCGTTCCCGAGTTGTAAAGGTGAATGCTGTCTGCATGTTGCGCATTGCTGCCCGGAGCGAACTGCCCGAGGTAGCTTATTACATATGTGTCAAGCGCCATGTCCTCAAAAAATGTCATTATTTTCTGCTTGTCAGCGTAGCCGCTTATGCTGTCGAGCTTGTCGAACAGTTTAAGCATCGCGTTTGCCTGAAAGCGGCAGTAATCCGCGTCGCGCTGGGCATTTAAATGCTCGCGGTATTTTGCCGCCTGCTCTTTTAAGGGAAGGGAGGCAAATTGTCTGTCGTAAGGCAATATCATCGAAAGAACGCAGTTTTTATATGTGTTTTCCGTGCCGAGTGCGCGGCGCATGTCGGTGGCTATATTTGCGTTTATGGGTTTGTCGTAATCGGGATATATGTCTGCAATTGCTTTGCTCGTGGCAAGCGCAACCATGATGGCGGGTGTGGCGTTGTACTCTCTGCATACCGTCATAAAATTGTCGTGGTCGAGTTTTATCTCGTAGCGGTAATAACGGCGGGAATAAACAGTTTCGCCCGCCTTGTTTTCTTCAAGGCGGAATGCCTCGCCGGGCAGTTTTATAAATTTTTTGCTTTCGTCGTAATCATAAGTTTTGTTAAACGGGTCGTCCGTTTCGCCTTCAAGCAGACCATCGTCCGCAAGGCGTATTCCCTCTACTTTATCGGTGTTGTTGTATCTGAAACAGCAGTAGTAATATATAAGCGTTTCCACAAAGGGTTTTATTCCCCTGCCGTCGCACAGAGCGTGATGAAAGGATACGAATACCGAGCTTTCCCAATAGGTTACGTCTATAAGATGGTAGCTGCACGAAATTCCGCCTAATTTTGCAAGGTTTTGCGTCTTTCTCGACACGGGTGCTGCGGTGTTCTGCACAATGTAAAAGTCGCCGTCCCTTTCTATCAACCTGGTGTTGAGGTAAGGGTAGCGCTTTATGGCAAGATTTAATGCCCGGTTAAGGTGCGAACCCCATACGTTCTTGTCAAACCTCACTTCTATTACTTCGCTCTCCATGCCCCGCTTGTTGTAAAGATAGCTCTGTCCCGCGCGCACTTTTTCGTTGTTACCGGACGGGATTGAACCCGAGCTGCTTATAAGCATGTCTTTTTCGTTCTCTTTTAAAAAATTCCATAACTGTCTGAGGATGTTATCCATTTTTGCGGCTCCCTGTATGCCGCGCTGTTCGTCGCGGCACCTTTTATTTTTTGCGATCATTATACCGCGAGCATGTTTATTTTATGTGAGCTAAATGTTTGTCGCATATTAATTAATTGTAAAAGTATTGTTAGCGACCGCATAATTACCCCGCCCTGCGGCGCATTTTTGCGCCACAGGGCGGGGTAGTGTGTAAGGAATAGATTTCTCGATTACGGGCTGACGCCCTTCACTCGAAATGACATGGGAAATTAAAAAGCTGTCCGCAAGACGAGCTGTACAATGTGCAACGCACAATTGCGGAGTATGGCAGCGGCGACACGCCGCCAACGGAACGTTGCTGTCTGCAAGACGAGCTGTAAAATGCGAAACACTCAATTGCGGAACATGATGCAACGGAACGTTGCTGTCCGCAAGACGAGCTGTAAAATGCGCAACGCACAATTGCGGAACATGATGCAACGGAACGTTGCTGTCCGCAAGACGAGTCGTACAATGCGTAACGCACAATTGCGGAACATGATGCAACGGAACGTTGCTGTCCGCAAGACGAGCTGTAAAATGCGAAACACTCAATTGCGGAACATGATGCAACGGAA
>ERZ1643251.3002-NODE-3002-length-16228-cov-6.532863_pt1 | contig 16228 bp, 16 predicted proteins | sample MGYA00579261_ERZ1643251 | MGnify/ENA primary metagenome ERZ1643251 (study PRJEB29033, sample SAMEA4952267) | chicken gut metagenome | biome: Broiler Chicken; feature: Gastrointestinal Tract; material: Caecum | place: Ireland | collected 2018 | study: Broiler...
TCTTACCAATGATGTGCGCTACCTACTGCGCCACGTTAGCATATTAAATTGGCTTCATAATTTTGGGGTATATTTAGTTTTTTATTTAGTCTTTTTTAGGTGCTAAAATTTCCTTATCAAGGCAGTGCGCTACCGACTGTGCCACATCATCAAAAGTGTTACACTCGGCTAGTATATCAAAGTTAAAGTGGGCTGTCAAATATATTTTAAAGATAGGTGAGAAACCGAGTGTGGAGGTATTTATTTATTATCTTTTAATTTTTCAGTCAATTCTAGAGCTTGAGCGATAACCTTGTCCATATCATAATATTTATATGAACCAAGTCTACCACCAAAAATTACATTATTTTCTTTTTGTGCAAGTGCATAATATTTTTCATATAGTTGGTTATTTTTTTGATTGTTTATTGGATAATAAGGTTCGACATTTATATTCCACTCCGTTGAATACTCACGTGATATGACTGTCTTTTGTTGTTTGCCAAATTCGAAATGCTTATGCTCTACAATTCTCGTGTAAGGGACATCGTGTGAGGTGTAGTTTATAACTGCATTGCCCTGAAAATTCTCCATGTCCAAAACCTCTGTTTCAAAATGGACACTTCTATATTCCAACGCACCAAATTGATAATTATAGAACTCATCAATTGGACCTGTGAAAATTATTCTATCAAAAGTCGACTGAGTTGATTTAATGAAGTCAAAATAGTTTGTGTTTATTTTAGTTTCGCAACCGTCAAGCAACTTCTCAATCAACTTATTGTATCCACCAATTGGTATTCCTTGGTATCTGTCGTTGAAATAGTTATTGTCAAAGGTGAATCTTAGAGGCAGTCTTTTTATGATAAAACTTGGGAGTTCACTGCAAGGTCGACCCCATTGTTTTTCCGTATAATCCTTAACTAGTGTTTCATAGACAGTTCTTCCAACAAGTTTTAATGCCTGCTGCTCAAGGTTTTGAGGTTGATCAATGTTTTCCTTGGATATTTCTTCATCAATTTTGTTTTTTGCATCCAATGGAGTGATGACATTGTCAAAAATTTTACAAAAGGTATTCATGTTGAAAGGGAGGTTATATATTTTGTTTTTATAGTTTGCCACAGGGCTGTTTATGTAGTTATTGAATTCAACAAATTGATTTACATAATCCCAGATCTTTTTATCGCTGGTGTGGAATATATGTGCACCATATTTGTGTACATTTATGCCTTCAATATTTTCACAATACACATTGCCACCCAAGTGCGGACGTTTGTCAATTACCAAACACTTTTTGCCAAGTTTGGTCATTTCATGTGCGACCACGCAACCAAAAAGTCCACTTCCAACGATTAAGTAGTCATATTTCATTTCTATTCTCCCTTATAACAAAGGTCACCTATGTCTTTTGTGGCATTTGGTTTTCTAATTTGTTCAATTTTTGAAAGCATATCTTCACGTTTTTGATTGTTTAAGAAAAATTCATCAACCACTTTGTATGCTTTGCTGTCTTGTTGTATGTATTCGCAAGCGTTTTGAGCTTTTAAATATAGCATGTTGTCATACTCTTGGAAAGGTAATTTCTTGTTTGCAATGATTGGCAAATGTTTATTGAAAGCCTCAGCTATAGCAACACCACCAATTTTGCCAAGTAGTACATCTGAAGCGCTCATGATGACTTCAACATTGTTGACGTATCCAAGAATGTATATATCTTTTTTTATTTTTCCTTTGGATTTTAGTTTTTCAAGTTTTTGCTTTAACTTTGTATTCCTTGCACATATGCACACAATTTGGAAATCTGATTTACATTTATTGAAATTCAAAATGGTTTTGGCAATGTTGCCAAAGCCAACACTTCCACTCATGATCATCAAGGTGTTTTTGTTTTCATCAATTCCAAGTTGAGCTCTGGCAGCTTTTTTGTCTATATGCTCAGAAAATTTGGTTTGTACGGGTATTCCAAAGCTTCTGCGCTTTGACAGGTCAAAACCCTTTTTGAGTAAAACATCGTCAAAATCATCATTTGGAGTAATGATGTAGTCCACACCAGTTAACATCTCGGTGTAAGGTGCAACGTCATAGTCAGATACCACGGTGACCACACGCGAAGATAAAGCAGCTTTATTTCCAGCTTTTCTAAGATCGGTCATAATAATTCCTGCAAAGGTATGTGCACAAAAAACAGCATCAGGCTTGAACTCATTGAGTACTTTTTCAATGTCATTTCTTGCTGGTGTTATGAAATTTTTACGGAGCCTGTTGGCTTTTTTGTTTATATCTCTATTTTTTAATCTTTCAAATTGATTATTGGCAATTTTTAAAAAGTATTTGACAAGTGTAAAATATCCGTCATTTACCATCCAATTGGCTTTTTTCTTTTGTTTTGTCACTTCGCCATCTTTAAATAAATCGACTTGCAAAATCTCCGCGTCTTCATATGTTTCAGTCAAATATTTTGACAGTGCACGACTCATCGAGTTATGGCCTTCGCCGGCAGACACAGTAAGTATTAATAATTTCATATGTACTCCTCAGTTTTGTCAGTTTAGTATAAAAATGAGTAAATGTCAAAGCATATTGGGTCAATTTTTATCTATGAGTGCGATTAATACTATTTCTGTTGGATAAATTGGACCTCCATAATATCTAAGATAAAATTTATATCGTGGATTGAAGCTTTCTATCAATTTTGGCAATTCAAAAATATCTGTGTTGTTGTGATAAACAGAAATAAACAATTTTGGAGCATCCTCTTTAATGTGTCTTTGTGCTCCGAGTAACGCATTTTTTTCTCCACCTTCTATATCCATTTTTATCATTGTTATTTTTTCATCAATATCTTCATCCAATTTGACGGCGACGATGTCTGCGTCAGATGCTTGTGTTGTGGTATTGGCCGATGGAGAGAAATCATTGCAGGATATACCAATTGTTCCACTAAAGTTTGTAACTGCGCAGTTTTTGTATTCAATGTTTTTATAATTTTGCAAATTAAATTTGGCTTTTTCCAGTGTGGTTTGCGTGATATCATAACAGTATATTTTTTTGTAACTATTTTCACCATATGAACTTATGTAATCCAGAACTGAGTCGCCAATATATGTGCCAACGTCCACAAAAACTTCATCACTGCACTTTGGTACGAGGTCTAAATCGAAATATTGTTTGAATGCAAAATTACTGGCATTGCTCAAATTTGAAAAGTCAAAGTTGTAGTAATTATTTAATATTGCATACAAAAGATGTTTGGATCTGGCATCGGCAAGGTGAGAGTATAGCCAAAGATAATCTTTTGTATGGTTTTTAAAAACTTGTGCTTTTTGGAAAAAGCTTTCAAAGTTTTCATCGGCTATGTCAATTTCTCCCCAGTAATTAAATTGTCTAAAAAAATTCTCGACAGACTTTTGTGTTGCTTCGGGAATTTTTTTAAAACCTTTGACCATGTGGTTGTACATAGCATAAATATCAGTATTTTCAAAGGCGTAAATGAGATTGTAAAAATTTTCGTCAATGTAATTCATACAACAATTATATGTAAATTTTTCATGATTTGTGTAATAGCTTTAGTAGCTTACTTTCAAGCTCAGCGCATTTTTTCTTATCCATGTCCAAGTAGCCATCTAGAGGATATTTAATTTTAAATTTTTCATATTTAGATTTTGCCATTGAATGATAAGGCAAAAGTTCTATTTTTTCCACATTTTTTATGTTTTTAATATATTTTGCAAGTTTCTCAATATGTTTTTCGTCATCATTTATGTTTGGAACAATGACATGCCTTAGCCACAATTTTTTGTCAAGTTTCTCGCAAAGTGCTAAAAAGTTGTTGAAATTCTGCATATCATGTCCACAAATAGCTTTGTGCTCTTTCTCGGTTGTCGCTTTGATATCGAGGATTACAAGATCTATGTATTTTAAAAGTTTAGAAAAATCACCGACAACTCCACCGGCAGTGTCGAGAGCAGTATGTACGTTGTGTTTTTTTAATAATTTTGCAGTCTGAAGCACGAACGCACTTTGAACGAGTGGTTCTCCACCACTAAATGTTACGCCACCACTTGGGTCATAGTAGTTTTTAAATTTGTTGTATAGTTTGAGCACTTCTTTTGGAGTTGTGGTTTGTGTGTAATTGTTTTTTATCCAAGTTTCTGGATTATGACAATAAAGACATCTATAAGGGCATCCTGACAAAAACAAGACCAAGCGCATTCCTGGCCCGTCCACAAGCCCCATGGTTTCAATTTCTGTTAAATAACCTTTCATAAATTTATCTCTTTTCGTGGAAAGTTCTTGCAATGACTTCTTCTTGATGTGCTCGGTCAAGCTTGTTGAAATTCACAGCATAACCGGACACTCTTATGGTAAGATTTGGGTATTTTGAAGGATTGTTCATGGCATCGATCAAAAGTTCTCTATCCAACACATTTACGTTGATGTGCTGGGCACCTTGTGCAAAATATCCATCAAGGATGTGAACAAGATTATTTACTTGCTCATCTAAATTGTGACCCAGTGCAGAGGGTACTATTGAAAATGTATTTGAAATGCCGTCTTGACAGCAGTTTGCAAAAGGAATTTTCGCGACGGAGTTGAGTGAACTTAGTGCACCACTGTTGTCTCTGTTATGCATAGGATTTGCTCCAGGCGCAAAAGCTTGGCCCGCTTTTCGTCCGTCCGGTGTGCTACCAGTTTTTTGTCCGTATACAACATTAGATGTGATGGTGAGTATGGACAAAGTAGCCTTGGCATTTCTGTATAGTTTGTGAACTTTAAGGTCATCAAAAAATTCTTGAACCAATTCTATTGCCAAATTGTCCACTCTGTCATCGTCATTGCCAAATTTAGGGAAATCACCAGAAATTTCAAAGTCTATGGCAATTCCTTCAGCATTTCTTATTGGCTTGACTTTGGCATATTTGATTGCAGAAAGTGAATCCACGGCACAAGAAAATCCTGCCACACCAAATGCCATCAATCTTTCAACATTGGTGTCATGAAGTGCCATTTGGCTTGCTTCGTACGCATATTTGTCATGCACATAGTGGATTATGTTGTTGGCATCTACATAAATTTTGGCTATTTTCTTTAGCATTTGGCTATATTTTTGTCTAACTTCATTGTAGTCAAGAAATTCATCCTGTATGCGTTCGCAGTCATCCACTACTTTCATAAAGCTCATTTCGTCATATCCACCGTTTATTGCATACAAAAGTGCTTTCGCCAGATTGCATCTTGCACCAAAGTATTGCATCTGCTTGCCTTCTTTCATGGAAGAAACACAGCAGGATATCGCATAGTCGTGGCCATACAATGGTCTCATGGTCTCGTCGCCTTCGTATTGTATTGAATCGGTTTTTATGGATATCTTTGCAGCATATCTTTTAAAATTCTCAGGTAAATTTTTTGACCAAAGCACGGTTAGGTTAGGTTCAGCGCTCGCGTCTAAATTTTCAAGAGTATGCAAAAATCTAAATGAAGACTTGGTTACCAAACTTCTTTTTTCATCAAGCATTCCAGCAATGCTTTCAGTAACCCAAGTTGGATCACCAGCGAATAATTCATCATATTCAGGTGTGCGAAGATGTCTAATTAGCCTGAGTTTTATGACAAACTGATCGATAAGTTCTTGAGCTTCTTCTTCATTGATGAGTCCATTTTTCAAATCTCGCTCAATATATATATCAAAGAATGTGGCATCTCTACCCAAAGATGTTGCTGCGCCGTTATTTTCTTTTGCGCCTGCCAGATATGCAAAATATGTCCACTGCAAAGCTTGTTGTGCATTTTGAGCTGGTTTGGATATATCAAAACCATAGCTTTTTACCATCTCTTTGATTTGATTTAGTGCTTTTATTTGTTCACTGACTTCTTCTCGCAATCTTATACATTCTTCAAGGTTGTTTTCATCTATGTAGTCTGCGCATAAGTCTTTTTGTTTTTCCTCAATCAGTCTATCTATGCCATAAAGAGCAACTCGGCGATAATCACCTATGATCCTACCCCTGCCGTATCCATCTGGAAGACCTGTCAAAAGCCCATTTTTTCTTGCTCTGCGAATGAGAGGGGTGTATGCATCATAAACTCCATCGTTATGTGTTTTTCTATATGTAACAAAATGTTCTTGTACCTGTGGATTTAATTTATAACCACGTGCGCTTAGTGCCTTTAGGGCTATCTTTGTTCCGCCATACATATTTACAATTCGTTTGAGTGGGGCATCTGTTTGAAGACCAACTATAACTTCATTTTCTTTGTCAATATATCCGGGTTTAAATGCTGTTATGCCACTTAGTATGTTTGTCTCCACATCCAAGCATCCGCCCTTTTTTCTTTCTTCTTCCAAAAGTTTTACACATCGATCCCATACAATTTTTGTTTTTTTGCTGATAGGCGAAAGAAAGCTTTCATCGCCGGTATATTCGGTATAGTTTGCTTCAATAAAGGCACAAACATCAATTTTTTCTTTCCAAATTTGTCCTTTAAAATCTTTCCATTGTATTTCTTCCATAATCGCTCCTTATGACTTTTGTTTATCTTAATTTTAGCATGATGATTAAAAAATATCAAAAAAAATCATATAAATCGCTTTATTTTAATTCGAGTATAAATTAAAATATTTTCATGAAATACAAATTGCTAAGTCGAAGCGCATTAAAATGGATTGCACTAATTACAATGTTTATAGATCACATTGGCGCAATTTTGGGATCTGATTTTTTTCAGAACAATGGCATTTATTGGTTGTACTTGACAATGAGGACAATAGGCAGACTTTCATTTCCAATTTTTGCCTTTTTTGTGGCCCAAGGTTGGTTGTTTACTAAAAACAAAAAAAGATATGTACTGTTGATACTTCTGTTCGCAGTGCTTAGTCAACCAATTTATTATTTTGCACTCAATCAAAACATATTTGACTTTAATATACTTTTTACATTTTTACTTTCGATAGTCATATTCTACTTTATTGATAAAATAAGAGAAGACAAAACCATGACGCCGTTGTATTGTGCTCTCGTATTTTCAATTTTAATAGTTGTCATAATGCTCTCGCTTATGAAGATGCCAATTTCCTATGGAGTATATGGAGTCATTTTGCCTGTTGTTTTTTATATTTTTTCAAATAGGGAAACAAACTTTAAATGCTATGTGTGGCTGATAGCATTTGTTTTGATTTTTGCCTATTGGCTATCCATGTTTTTATTTTTGGACAAGGCGCAATTTTCAAGTTACGTTGACATTTTTGCATTATTATCCTTGCCACTTTTATTGCTTTATAACGGCAAAAAGGGAAAGGGTGCACCAAAATATTTATTCTATGTTTTTTACCCATCGCACATTTTGGTCATATATTTGATAACACTTTTCATATAAAACGTTTGCACTTTTTTGTATTGAAAAGTAAAATATATAAAAAGGAGTGATTATGAGAAAAAATTTTGGAAGTAAAACCTATCTTTACCCGATGCCGGTACTGATTATTGCAAGTTATGATGAAAATGGCACAGTGGATGCCATGAATGCTGCTTGGGGCGGAATATCTGAGGAAAATCAAATATCCATGTGTCTTTCTCCGGAGCATAAGACTGTGAGTAACATTTTGAATACAAAAGCTTTTACCGTAAGTGTTGGTGATCGCGACCATGTGAGAGAATGCGATTATTTTGGAGTCGTATCTGCTAACAAAGTACCAAATAAATTTGAAAAAAGTGGACTCACTGCAACAAAAAGTGATTTTGTGAATGCACCAATTATTAACGAGCTCAAAATGACACTTGAATGTGAACTTATCTCTTATGATGAACAAAGCTGCATAATGACAGGAAAAATTGTAAACGTCTCTGCCGATGAAAGCATATTAACAGAGGGCAAAATTGATCCGTCAAAATTAAAACCAATTTGTTTTGATCCGGTAAACAATGAATATCTGGTTTTGGGTACCACAGTTGGTAAAGCTTTTTTCGATGGTCTAAGTTTGAGATAGATGTAACTATTTGGTGCATCTTGCTATATAATGGTATGGGAGGTGTAACATGAGCCAAGAAAATCAAGAAGTATTACCAACCTTTAGTGTCGATGTCAATGATATGATCACTCATTCATTATGTTTTGAATCTGGCGAAAATAATAAGTGCATTACTTTGGCTGATCAAGATTTGTTTAGTGTTGGGCGATTTTTAACAGTCAATATGACAGTTAAAAGTGTTGCTCCAAATAAACAAATAGCGATTGGATTAAAACTATATGAAACCACAGGTGGCAACAGGGTTATCAAAGGTCACAAGATGTATGCAGTTGCCCATGATAAAGATTGCTGCACAGACATTCGTTTGAGAAATATTCACTTCGTGCTACCAGAAGAGATTGCAGAAACTGATGACAAAACAAACATCTGCAGCCGTAGAACATTTGACCTTGAGGCAACATCACACTATATTGACTTGGATTGCTGTGATGAAAAAATCTAACTGACGCATGTCAGTTAGTACATAGTTGCTCTTGATTTTCATTCCAAGATATTACTTGATGTTTGTGGCTTTGTTTTGTTTGGACGTAGGCAAATAAAACACATTATCAAAAGAATTGTTGAAAAAACTAAATAATAAATTTTATAGGAAACAAAAAAACTTGAAAATAGCAAGAATAGGGCAGAAATAAAATATGATTTTGCTCTTTTTTTGTCGGTTGCAATTGTAATAAATTGTTTAAAATTAATTTTTTGTTCATTATTAAATTTTGTGATTTTAGGATAAAATTGATATTTTTTTAAAAGCGAAAAATATGTCTGTTGGCCATCCAATATCACAATTTCCATGGGAAATGTTTTAGAAAATTTATCCAAATTTAAAGCTATTTTATTTGTGCAAATAACTATTCTATTTGGCTTATGCGCTTTTGTTTTATTAACTGTTTCAATCAAATCATCAATGCTAAAATCTCTAAACAAAAACATGGGATATAAAACTATTGTGCTATTTGTATGTTCAATCACTATAAAATTGCTTTTTTTAATGCAATTATATTTTTTTTTGCAAAGTTCATAAAAAAAATCTACGCAATATTTTTTATCCGAGTAAATAAAGGTGTTAATATATCCTTCAATTTTATTTTCCTCTTCTTTTTTTATATTTAATTTATTATTTTTTTTATTTTTAAAAAATGTGTATAAAATGTCTATGGATAAACTAATTAACAAAGTAATTGCCAAACTGATCCAAAAGCTATCAACAAAATATCTTATCCAAACAAAGCAAACAAGAAAAATTATAAACAGCCTAAAAAAAGCATCTAAAGTTTTAAATACAAACATTTTCTTCATATATTATTTATAGCCAGCTTTTTAATTGCTTAAACAATTGCAATAATTTAAAGTGTGTGGTACAATAAATACGGAGTGAGTATGGATATAGATATAGATGAACTTTTAACACTGATGTCAAATTATCTTGTTGACAACAAAGCCACCGATGTTATGGTTTTGGATGTCGAGAGAAAAACAAAGGCCACCAAACGGCTTTTAATTTGCACGGCATCAAGTGCCCAAAATGCAAAAGATTTGGCCAGTGCATTTAAGGAAGAATTTAATAAGTACTGCCTGTGTCTTCACACAGATGGCATATTTAAAGGCGAGTGGATTGTGCTTGATTTTAAAGACATACTCGTGCACATTTTTACCAAGGAAACAAGAAGTAGATATAATTTGGAAAAACTGTATAAAGATTCTAAAAATTTTATTCAAATTCCACGTCGAAAAGTTGTAAAAAAATAAAAAACAGGTATTGACTTTATCATGTGGGTGTTATATAATCTAGTGTAAATTAGGAGGCATAATCATGGCAAAGATGCGCAAAAGAACAAAAATTTCTTTAGCAACTTTATGTGTTATGGGTTTGGCTGTTGCAGTTGCTGCAACTGTTATAGGTCTAGGGGCTGTGTCTTTGTTGTCACAACTCATAGCTTTTGACGTTGCAATCTTGGGTGCAGGTATTGCTATTGGCGCTGGTATTTTTGCTGGTTCATCTTCACTCACCGGTTATTTTTCAAGAAAGAGAGCACTCAAAAAAAGTGCAGAAAGTGTTGCTGAAATGGCAAAGGTAGGCCAAGTAGATGCGACAAAGCAAAGTGCAATTGTTAAAACTAAGGACAATTCTTTAAAAGCTGCCAAAAATTTTGCCAAGAGTTCATATAAATTAAGCAAATTCGGCATATCTTCAATAAATAGATCATCTCAACAAGTAGGAACAACCGAGAAACAATCAAAGCTTCAAAACAAGAGATATGTATATGGACTTATGAACGATCTTTATGTTCAAAGGGGCAAAAATAGCGCTGCTAAAAAATTTGATAAAAAATTAAGAAAAATTGATGATAAGTTGCAAAATGTAGATGATGTGTCTGCCTTTGCTCCAAAATATCACGAGACTGCCGAGTTCTTTAATCCATTGACATCTTCATGGGAAAGGGACGAACGTTCAAGTGTGAATTTCAATAACAAAGAGACGGCATCTTTTGCAAAACAGTTGTTTGATGAAACTACTTTTAATAGATACAGTGACGAAAACAAACGTCTTGGTGCAACAAAAGTAACCATCAAATCTCGTGGCAACAGCAATGTCAAAGATATTGATGCTTCAACAAATGCAAAAGAGCTTGTTGACGCAATGGAATTTTTGGCACTGCTTGACTATGATATGACCAAAAAAGAAAGTGGTATCAGCGGATACCCAATCATGGTTGAAACTCAAGAATATAAGCTTGACGGCTCTAAAAAAGGCAAACCAAGTGTCATGATGATTAAAAATGACGCTGAGTTAGAAAGTAGATTAAATCAGTTAAGACAAAACAATACAACTCAAAGCACCAAACAGATTGAAGAAAAAAAGCATGATCCAGACTTGGTCTATGACTTATAAAAATTAAACGCACTTTGCTGTGCGTTTTTTTATTGACCTAAAAAATGTTTTGTGGTTATAATATAATGATATGAAATTAGTTATTGACGGATTTAGTATATTTGGACTTGAAATAAAGTTTTATGGGATACTCATTGCCATTGGGATGGTTCTGGGTGTTTTTGTTGCTTGCAAGTTGGCAAAATACAGAAAGTTAAAAAGTGATGACATCATTGTTTTGGCACTATATGTTCTACCACTTGCCATTGTTGGAGCAAGGCTTTACTATGTTGCATTCAGCGAACATTCCTATACCTTTTGGGAGGTTTTTCAAATATGGAATGGGGGCATGGCGATATACGGTGGTGTTATTGGTGGTGCCGTTGGTGTTGTGCTCTATTGTCTGATACACAAAAAAAATTTTTTTGACATTGCGGACATTGCAGTCGTTGCACTCATATTAGGTCAGGGTATTGGAAGAATTGGTTGTTATTTTTCAAGTTGCTGTTATGGCATTGAAGTTACCGATCCTTCGCTTATGTGGTTTCCTCTTTCCACGCAGATAAATGGCGTGTGGCACCTTAGTACGTTTTTTTATGAGAGCATTTGTGATTTCATAATATTTTTCGTGTTTTTATGGTTGTTTAAAAATAAAGTCAGAACTCGTGGCGTAATGATGTCACTATATTTCATTTGCTATGGTGCTCTGAGATGTATCATTGAAACTTTCAGAGGTGACAGTTTGTATATTGGAAGCCTTAAGGTTTCACAGCTACTAAGCCTCCTGCTTATGTTGCTAGGAATAATTTTGCTTATAATTATTTACACTAAAAGACGAAAAGCAAATGAAAGCAACAAGGATATTAAGGGTATTTGATATTTTACTTTTGGGCATCTATATAGCTCTTATGTTTTCTCCTGCCTTTCAAAGAGTTTGGTTTTCCTCGGCTCTTGTTTTGGTTTCAATCATGCTTCTTTTTCGAAGCGCAATATTTGTTCAGGACTCAAAATTATGGCTAGGCAGTTTTTCGCTTCTTAGTGGTGTATTTGGTGTGTATAAACAATTTTATGGCATCAATCTTTTTATGACTTATCCTGTGTATATTTTCATTTTTGGTTTATCTTCTCTTATTGTATTTGCTATATTTCGTCAAAATATTCACTTAAAAGTGTTTGTAATATGTTCGCTTGAGGTGTTATTATTGGGTGTATACAAGTTTGCCTATGTCAATTTTTTGGAATTTCTTTTCCTGCAGATAGCACTTGCGTTATTTGTTTTGACAAACATGGCAAAAAGAGCAAACATAAACACTAGGAGCAACTAAATTATGAATTTTTCTTCCTCAAAAAATGGATACAACAAAAAAGAAGTTGACCTTTATATCGCAGATCTTGAATCGCATATAAATGATTTGCAAACAAAAAATAATAACCTTGAACAAAGGCTTGAAAAGTATCAGGGCCTAGACAAGGAAATGGACGATAAAAATCGCAGTATTTCTATTGCGCTTACTGCCGCTGTTGAAAAGGCCAAACAAATTGAAAGAAGTTCGCAAAATGTATACAAACTTAAGATCCAACAAATTGGCCTATTGTATGCCAAGTGGGAAAAACTTTTGAACGTAATATTGGAGCGATACCCTCAAATTGAAGAAGTTGAGAATGTGAACAAACTACTTAAAGATTTCAAAGAAAATATAAAATCAACACTAAAAGATGATTACAAACTTTATTCAATTACTTCTCCAGTGCGAACTGATAATGACACAATAAGGTTGCTACTTCAAAAATTGGGTACATATTCAAAGCATGAGCCGCTAAAAGAGGTCAAGGTGGAGAGAAAACAACTTTCAAAGGACATGCTTTCATCTCAAACTGAATTAAGCAGAATTGAAGATAAAGCGCCACTGATTAAACCAATTTATCAAGGTGCAAATCTTGATGACAAATATGACAATTTGGCAGATAAGTTTCTAAGTGAAGAGGGCGAACCAAACAATGCATATGCCAACATTATCACCTCAAAGGTGAGGGCAGTGCCAGAAGTAAACGAAAGTGGCTTTGATTTAAAAGAAGCAATAAATCCCAAAGAAGATCTTGATGAAATTATGCGTGCCTTTGATTTTTACCATAGCGATGATGAATAGTTGCCAAAAATAGTCGCATATCGCGACTATTTTTTTTACATGTTTGACATAAATATTTTTAATAGTTTATACTAACTATGAAAATAAAAGAGGGGGAGGGAATGTCCAAAGAAAAGCAAAATAGCATATTTTGGATTGTATACAGCCTTTTGGTTGTCATTTTTGTTGTGTATTCCCTCTTGGCATTTTTCCCAATTTCTTCGGCTAGGGCAGAAGAATGGGCAATACCTTCAACTCAACCCAGTGGAATGGTGGTTGAAACATCATCATCGGGGCAAACTTGTTATGTCACCACACCACAAGAGCTTTTGTATGCTCTCAATTTAAGTAGGTCAACCACGATTGAACTTATGAATAATATTAGTCTTTCAGGTAGGGACTGGCCAAACATAACAAAAAGGTCCCAAGTGACTATAAATGGCAACAATTTTTCGCTTTTTGATATTTCGGTTTCTAGTACGCTACCATACAACGGGCTGATTGCAAATACTAGTGCAGCGGTAAACATTAATAACCTAAATATATACGTAGACCTTATGGTAGGATCTACAAGCGCAAGTTATGTTGGGGCTATTGTTGGATATTCATCAGCCACCCTTACTTTAAATAATGTCAATGTTTTTGGAAATATATATGTTTTTAACAATTCTTCAAATTCTGTAGGTGGCATTGTTGGTCGTGCAATTTCTCAAGTGAATATGACAAATTGCATTAACTATGCACAAATAAGGGTTGACTCACAAGATAACAACTCCATGGTTGGGGGTCTTTTGGGTTACATCAGCCAAAACACAACACAAGTGTCCAATTGTGCAAATTTTGGGAATATAACTTTAATTAATGGTTATGTAGGAGGAATTATTGGCCAACGCACAAACACTGGAACCAGCTCGAATAGGTTATCTATTACAAAATGCTTTAATTCTGGAACCATCTATCTAGATGATTATGATGGAGGCGCAGGTGGGCTTGTTGGGAATTTAACCAATGCTGCCACAATTTCACATTGTTACAATACAGGCAATATTTCAGGACAGCGCTCAGACTATGTTGGTGGCCTTGTTGGCAATGCCGAAGTACAGGTCACAGTAAATAATTGTTACAGCATTGGAGATCTGACTTCAAGAAATAATGGAATAATTGAACAAAGAGAGAGCAATACCGAACAATCGTTTGGGAAATACAAAACTCTTGGAGATATGCTATATAGCCAAACATCTTCTGACTTTCCCACATCATCTCCTTTAAACGGAGGGGGCGGGGGTGGAACTACTGAGGCTATTTCAGAGATTGTGAGTCCAATGAGAAGATATACCTCATCCATTTACCTGACAAGTTTGGTGGGTGGAGCAGGTGGAAATGCAATTTCTTCGTTTTACTATGCTCCATCTACAGGGGGTAGCGAACCTTACGTAGAGGTAGATTTAACTGTAAAAAACTCTTCTGGATCAATAGCTTTGGGAACCATAATATTTAATCAAGACGGTACCTTTACTATGGTTGGTGGAAGCAGAACAAACTTGGTTTCTACTGATGAAAACCATATTAGTACTGGACCTAGTACACTAATTTTTAACGGCTTAGTGGCATTGGATTATTTAGCAAGCGATATTCGCATGGGTGCTTACACAAACGGAAGAAGATATGCAACTGTTCACTATGATAATGATGAAACTAGCTTTCAAATTGATTTTCCTACTGAAGTTGGAGCAATCAATACACCTTTAAATGAAATGTGGTTATATGGCTGTGAGTGCACAATTTCAAGTTCAGGTTCCACAAGTGTTTTGGTTATACAACCACTTATTGGTTACAGCATTAACTGCACGGACAATCCTCCTTATGGGAACACTGCTAATTATACAGCGGCATATTCAATGACACCTTTTAATCGTGAAGTTCGGATTGCAATTACGTCGTCACCGACCAGAGATGAGGTCGGACAACGTATGACCAGCAAACCTGAGATAAATACTCACATAAATGAATTGGGTGAGGAGTTTGTTATTGATTCAAGCATCAACAGTGGTTATCCAATACTCAAAGACTTTTATTGGGCTTATTCAACTTCTGAGAATTAAGATAGTAATTTAAGAATACAATTATTGCCAAATAAATTGACATTGGCACCAAAAATAGCCAGCCCAAGTTTGTTGGAGCATTTGGTAGTATCGCTTGCATGACAAAGGCATGAATTATTACGAATATAAAAGTGGTAATTGTGCCAAAGATATCAAATTTGGAAAATTTGAAACACAGTTTTTTGTGCTGTCTTTTTGCTCTAACAATTTCAAACATGAAATATACAAGATAATCTATTAATAGTATGACCAAAAACAAAAACCAAATATAATAAGGGAAATCAATATTTATGCCAATACTTGTCAAAAAATTGCAATAGAAGCAATATGCAAAATTAAAATTGGCACAAGCGCCTGCGAGTGAAGATATGTTCCCAACAAGCAAAAGGCCCATGGCATTATACCAAAGGTTTTTGATTTCAATTTTGAAATGTTTTGTCAAAAGTAGATAAATGGGTGTCACAATCAGCAAAATGTGTGTAAAGATGGTTTGTGAGTTCCTGAAATTCCATATAGCAAAAAGTGGGTCAATAAACTCGGGATAGACAAATGTCATAATTGCTCCAAAAATCCCGATTCCAAATGTTATGTTATACAAAGCACAAAGCACTTTGTTGTCTTTCTTTAAAAAAGTAGATAGCAAAAGCGTCAAAACATTTGCCCACACCATTATTGTACACATGTGAAAGTTTATGCGTATCCAGACATTGAATATATCGCCATATTGAAGATGTCGAAGATAATACCAAACAATTCTTCCTATTTCAAGCGCGCTCAAAACAACGGCAATAGAGATCTTTGAAATCTGTATTGCTTTTTTATTTTTTTTTGGAAGCAATAGCAACAAAATTCCGCCAACCACAAACACTATGCCAAATAGTATCAATTTGCCAGTTGTGCTAAACCAATCAATATCATATGTGGGTGGGCAGACGAAATCAAACATACTTTAATTATAAATTTTTGGTGCAAAAATGTAAAGAAAATATTACATCGTCAAGCTTATCTTCATATATTGACAAAATATCAAAAAATAATTGAAAAAAGTAAAAAAAGTAGTTGACAAGGGAAGTATGGTGTGCTAATATCAAGATGTTATCTGCCCAAGAGAAGGGGTAGAAGGACCATG
>ERZ1643251.3006-NODE-3006-length-16211-cov-12.765165_pt1 | contig 16211 bp, 18 predicted proteins | sample MGYA00579261_ERZ1643251 | MGnify/ENA primary metagenome ERZ1643251 (study PRJEB29033, sample SAMEA4952267) | chicken gut metagenome | biome: Broiler Chicken; feature: Gastrointestinal Tract; material: Caecum | place: Ireland | collected 2018 | study: Broiler...
TTTTTTATCATTATTTTTCATTTTTTCATTTTCTATGGCTGAGTAGTAACCAAAAATAGTTAAATTTTTGGAAAATTCGTTAAAAAATCTTGCTATTTTGGGATTTTAATATTATAATGAAGAAGTCTTATGAGTTAAGACAGTGCCTTGCCCAAGTGGCGGAATAGGTAGACGCACAGGACTTAAAATCCTGCGGGTGTTAAAGCTCGTGCCGGTTCAAGTCCGGCCTTGGGCACCATATTATATTTGGAGGAATACCCAAGTCCGGTTGAAGGGATCGGTCTTGAAAACCGAGAGGTCGCGCAAGCGGCGCAGGGGTTCGAATCCCTTTTCCTCCGCCATTTTATTTATCGCGGGATAGAGCAGTCTGGTAGCTCGTCGGGCTCATAACCCGAAGGTCGTTGGTTCAAATCCATCTCCCGCAACCATGGTTCGTTAGTCTAGAGGCCTATGACGTCTGCCTGTCACGCAGAAGATCACGGGTTCGAATCCCGTACGAACCGCCATTTTGGCTCCATAGCTCAGTCGGTAGAGCAGAGGACTGAAAATCCTTGTGTCACTGGTTCAATTCCCGTTGGAGCCACCATAAAGTTAAATTGAGATCAAACTTTGAAAGTTTGATTTTTTTATTTTGAATTCCTTCTCTATTTTACTCTTTAACATAAAATAAAAAGACCTTTTTAAAGGCCTCTTTATGCTAGAATAGTACCAGCTTGATTTTGACTTTCTTGTAATTTTTGAGCGTTTGCTTGAGCAACCATTGCTATTCCTTCAGCTGTTTGAGCATTTTTTAAATGATCTGTTGCTTGTTTAAGATTTTGCTCAGCTTGCTTTTGCATAGCTTTAATATTTTCATTTTCACTAGCAAATAGATTTTCTAATTCAATCTGGAATTCTTTATCTAATTGTTCACATTCTTGTTGATATTTTTCAGTCAATGCTTTTTTCTTTTCTATATATTTGTTAAAGCTATCTACCATATTTTTTGTCTCACTTTCTTCAATTGCTGTTGGAATAATTACTGGAGATTCTACTGGTGTAGGCTCTGGAGTAATTGGTTCTTGCTGGACAACTGGTTCTGGTGATACTACTGGAGAACTAATTGGTTTAGGTTGAACCGTTTCTACTGGAAAAACTGGTGTTTCCATATTTATTACCGGTTCTGTTGGTACAACTACTGGATCAGGTATAACTACAGCTGGTTGTTCAACACTTGGTGTTGCTACTGGTTCTGTTACTACCGGTTCAATCACTGGACTTTCTATTGCAGGAGCTACTGGTGTAGCAAACTCTGGTGCAATGTTATTCATCACATTATCTGGTTGAACACTTTCCCAAACTACTGGAGATGGTTGTGGTTCAACTGGTGCTTGAGGCTCCATAGCTACTGGTTGCGTTGGCGGAACAGCAACACTTTGAGTTTCTAAATTCACAACTGCTTCTGTTTGAGCAGGCCCAGCCACTTCTGGAGCAACATTTTGAGGTGCAACAGGTGTTTCAGTAATTGTATTTTCTGTAGTTACTGCTGCAGTTCCTACTAAAGCAACAAAATTATTTTTTAAAGAATCAAATTGAATTGCACTTACGCCTAATTCTCTTGGTTCGCCAATCGATTTTGTTCCTGTAGTAGCTGACAATTTAGCAATTTCCTCTGCTTTCATAGTGTTTTTAATTACATCTACAACAACACTTTTTGTTTCTGTCCATGCTGCATCATCATTTATGGCTTGATACATGCCATCTTTTTCCCAAAAAAATCCCAAAACTTTATTGCCATTATTTTCTTTTTTTGTATCCACAATTAAAATTTGAACATTTTTTATATTTGGTCTATTATCACTTATAGATTTGAAATGACAAATCACTTCATATTCATTTGGATTTCCCATTGGATCTGTCAATACTATTTTCTCTATCATCTATATTCCCCTCACTATTCTACAAAGATTATAGCAAAAAATACTTTAATAAGCAATATGCATTTATTCATTTTCTTTACTTAAAATAAAATATTTGCATCCATAAGCACAGTAATTCTTTATGTACTCTTCTACTTTATCAATATCATTGATATTTTTAAAATTAGGATTTGTCTTACTGTTAAATCCTTTTAATCTTAATTTTCCGTATGCCCAATCACCAACGATGTAATCAAAGTCTAAAAAATATTCAGTTAAACGTTTAGCAATTTCTTCTTCGTCGATTGCATCTTTTACATCTTTCATAATTAAATATTTTTGATTGTTTATTATAATATACTTCATATTGTTCTCCTTTATAATATTTTAAATGTAAAAAGCAATGTTATAAAAATAGCCGTGGAAATGACGCTTAGAAAAAGTAATAAATCTACGTAACCATTGCCACTTGTAATACGATTGCCATATTTTTGGTAGTAATTTACTGCTTTTTGAAGCATAGTATCTTTGTTCTCATCTTTAGGATCAATATGAAAGAATTGATATACTTGATTATTGATATTTCTTAAGTCAGTATTGGGCATGTTGCCAATTTGATCAAGATTGTATCCTAAAATTGTATATGCATCTGGAATTAATACTTCTTTAGGAATTTCAGCAATATTAAATGAATGCGCATTTTCAAAGGCTAAGCTATTAAAGTAAGTCGTTAATTCTTGTTTATCAACTACATAGGCATCTAGACTTTTCATTATGTATGGGTTTGTATTTTCTTCTAGGTATAGATAGCTTTTAAATTCTTCTTGATTTTCTAAGGTTAATCCCATTGCTTTTTGTTTGCAAAAATACATTTCTATAAGATATTTTTCAATGTTTAAAAAAGCATAGTTTGGTCTTTGACTTGTTTCACCAAATTTTAAAAATTGATCTTTAAAATCTTGTAGTTTGCTTTCTTTAAAACCGTATTTGGTAATATTGCTGTTGAAACCTCCTAAACTATGTTCATTTTTGGTAATATAAGGATTTATGATATCAAGTTCCCCGTAGATAAAGATTAAAGTTCGAATAGCGACAACGGGAAAGGTATACATATGAATATCGTTCGGCGTTTCTTTATATTTTAGATAGTCTTCAATGGCTTTATTGATTACTTCATTGATAAATGGTTTTCCAATCATTCGCTATTCACCCTATTATTAGTATAACACACTTAAGGATTAAAAGGAAGTTCCAAAAAAGCACTTTTGTCTTCTAAATAGCCTCCATAGATATTAGGAACTTCTCCTTGAATCACTTGGCTATCCAATAAAAGACTGTACTCTAAAGTTTGTTCTTGTTCTGTTATAGGTGTAACGATTTCATAGGATAATTTAACTTCTAAACTTATATTTAATAAAGCGTTGTTAATACCATAGTCTGTTACAGTTGTTTTGACATTTGTTCTAACTGAATCAATAAAATGGATTAAAATTGGTATTTTAGGTCCTAAGTTACTTAAAAAGATTGAGTCGCTTATTTGACCTAAGGGGAATGCTAAAACTAATCCTTTAGGTGAATTTAAGGGAGTATTTGTTTGGAGGTATTCATTTAGTTTTGGCTGACTACTTATGTTTTCTTCTAAGTATAACGTTAGATTTTCTGCGATCTTATATACTTTATTCATGTCATAATTCATCGAAGTTATTTCATGGTAGTTATTTTCTTTTATTGTAAGAATATTTAGATCTTCTGTTTCGACAATGATCTTTTGATAATCTGAAGCTAAATGGTCAACATACTTATTTATGTTTGTTTGAGCTAAATGTATGAGTTTAGGGGTTGCTTTAGAGCTGAATAGACTAAACAAGATGATCGTTATGCCTACAATTGTTAAGAGTGTTCCTCCTATTTTCCATTTTAATCTTTTTTGAGAATTTCGATAAAACATTTTCATATAAAAATATATGAATTAAAAAAAATAACTTTCGCGTTTGCTACTTGTTATTTTAAAACCAATTTAAATTTAAGAATTCATTTAAGAATAAAACGATGCCCGCTATGATAGCAATGAGAATAATGACAATTAAAATTTTTACTACAATGCTTCCTTTTTCATCTTCTAAATCATCAAAATCGGCAAAGTCTTTTTTACTGAAGGACATGCTGTTTGTGTAGAATGATTCATCTAAGGTTTCATCTAGAGCTTCGTTAATTTCTTCTTGCTCTTCTTTTTTTTCTTCTAGAGCCCTCATTTCTTCGGTAAACTCTTTTGCTCCAGCAACAACGGTGTTTTCATCGCCTTTTAAGTCACTTAGAATATTTAATGGATTAAGTTCTTCGGTGTCCTCTTCTTCATATTCTTCTGTGTCTTCAAAGTCTTCTTCTTCAGTTTCTTCCATATCTTTATTCTTATTTTGATATTCATTTAAATTGATTGTATTAATTAACTCCATAAGTTCTTCTTTAGTTTTTTCTTTTGCTCGTTGTGGTTCGTCATCGTCTATTTCTAGATTTTTTAAAATATCATATTGTGTATCCCGGATTTTTTTTAGTCTTTCTTTTTCATAGTCTACTTCTTTTTCTTGCCGTGCATGTTCTAAGATGGTATTGATATCATATTCTCTTGTTTTTTCAAGTTCGATTTCTTCCTCTTCTGGCAAGTCAAACTTCACGCTTCTTCTTTTTGGGGGATCTTGATAGTTTTTTTCTAATATTTCTTTAATTTTATTGATATCTATTTGGGCATTATTATCACCAATGACTTTAGCATTGGTCGTAACTTCCAAATTATCTAAATCACTATTTTTTATTTCTTCGTAAAGTTGAGTGTTTTTGGACACTCTTCTTGGAAAATATTGTTCGGATTCATTCAAGTTTTTATCTACCCTTGTTTTCATAACTACTATCCTTTCAGTATAAATATATCATAATTTCTTTGTTTTGCAAACGGATAAAAGTTGATTTCTTAAAAGTTTTTAGGTTATAATGGTGAGGAAGGGAGCAATTTTAAATGAAAAAATTAGTTGTGAATACAGAAAATTGTATCGGTTGTGGAGCTTGTGTAGGAATTGATAGTAAACATTTTGATTTTAATGAGGATGGATTGTCTTATGTCATTAGTCAGGAGGATTTGGACTTGCCTTCTGTAACTGAAGCTATTGAATCTTGTCCTGTTCAAGTTATTTCTTTAGAGGAAGCAGAAGAAGCTGTTTCTAATGTAATTCCTTTTCCTGAAAATAAGGAAGATATTTCCTCTGAAGTTGAAATTGATGAAAATGAAAAAGCCGCGTAAGGCTTTTTTTATTTTAGGGCATATAATTTTTTGACTTCTTTGATGCTTAATTTACGTGCTTGGCCCGGTCTTAATCCTTCAAGGGTTAAAAAGGCATAGGTTTCTCGTTTTAACTTGATAACGGGATGATTTAATTGTTGCATAAGTTTTTTTACAATGTGATTGCGGCCTTCTACGATTCCTATTAAAAGACTTGTTGTATTGCTTTCCTTATTGGTCTTTTTTATTTTGACGTATGTAGGAATTACTTTACGGTTTTCAACGGTTATGCCTTTTTTTAAACGCATGAATTCTTCGGGGGTAACTACTCCTTCTACTTTGGCTAGGTAAATTTTTTCAACTTGATGGGATGGATGAGTTAAAATGTTGGTTAGGTTTCCATCATTTGTTAATAATAAAAGGCCTGTAGTGTTATAATCTAAGCGACCAACTGGATAAATTCTTGCTTTTGTAGGGATTAAGTCTAGAACAGTTTGACGATTTTTTTCATCTTTTACACTTGAAATTGTTTTTTCCGGTTTATATAAAAGATAATACTCTTTTTCTTCTTTAGACGTGATATTTACGCCGTCTACTTCAATCTCATCTTCATAACTTACTTTTGATCCCATTTCGGTTACTTTTTGATTATTCACATATACTTTACCTTGTTTGATATATTCTTCTGCTTTTCTTCTAGAACAAAATCCTGAGTTAGCAATAACTTTTTGTAATCTTTCCATAACTTTCAAACTCCTTTTTCTTCACATAGTTTATAAAATTCTTTGGGCGGTTTAGACTCCACTAGGATGGGTTCTTTTAGATATGGAACTTGTAAAATTAGTGTAGATGCATGTAGGGCTAAACGGCCAATTGGATTTTTCTTTGCTCCATATTTTTTGTCTCCAGTAAGAGGATGATTTATCTCGCTTAAAGAAACACGAATTTGGTGTTTTCTTCCGGTCAAAATATTAATTTTTAATAAAGAATAATTTTTATTTTTGGTTATTACTTCATACTTAGTGATCGCTTTTTTGCCTTTTTTGGAAACATGTACTTTTAGATAAGAATCTTCTTCTAAAAAATACTGTAAAGTTTCTTTATCTTTTTTGACCATACCTTCGACAACGCCAATATACTCTCTTTGTTTAGCACAAGTATCCCAGTTAGCTTGAAGATATCTTTTTATTTCTTCATTTTTAGCAAATACGACAATACCAGAAGTTTCTCTATCTAAGCGGTTAACGATGAACACTTTATTTTTAGGATATTGTTTTTTAACGTAAGCACTAGCCTCGGCATATAAGGTTCTTACTTTTTCTTTCGGAGTGCTAATCGTTAGTTCACCTGATGATTTTTCTAAAATTAGTAATTGTTTATCTTCGTATAGTATTTTCAGCTTCTTCATTTTGAGTCTCCTTTAAAGTTCTTTCTAAGGTATAATGAACTTTCTGTTTGCCATTTAGAATGATGGTAAATCCTTTTTGATAGTCTTCTTCTGTAAAATAACGCATTATGTTTAATAAGTATTCAGGGTCTTGAGCATTATCTATACCATCAAAGAGGGCTGCATATGTAGCGTCTTTAGCTACTCTACTCGAACCAGCATGGTAGGTCGCGGCTCCTCGCCATAAATCTTGTTTTTCATCAATTAAATCGGCTAAAATGATTGCTGTTATTTGAATGTTTAGTTCATAATTGTTTACTAAATCTTTTTTTCGATATATTGTATATCCTTGTCTCTGATGAGTTATGGCATTTTGGACAACTGCTTGCTCTTCACTTGTAAAATTAGGAAATGTTCCCATGGTTTCTAAGTCTTCTAAAGGATAATCATCATAGAAGCTAGGTAAAAGAAATACTTTTTCTTCTCCTTCAAGTTGGCCATTTTGATAGATAGGACAAGTGTAACTACGGCCACAGGCTAAATCGGTGATTTGACCTAAGTTTTTGTCTTCTTCGTAGTCATCTGCTCGTTCTTGAGAAATTAAAGCACTTAGGAAACTAGCATCTAGGCCATATTTCGTTGCATATTTTGAAATCCTTGTTCCAAAGAGATTGTCCGTCTCGGCTCTTTTTTTACGTTGATAATCCTTTGAGATGATCTCTGGGATGGCAACCGTTATGATTTGTTCGTTTTCAACGGATGATGTAGAAGTCTCAATGATTATTTCTGGGGGTTTATTTTTTAAGATTGGCTGAGTTTCTATAGGTTGCGATTCTATTTCTGGTGCCTCGGTTTCTAACTCTATTGGAGTTTCTAATGTAGCTGAATGATTCTTAAATGCCGACACTCCTAAGATAAGGGCTAAACCGCCTACAACTAGAATCTTACGATTTGTGTGCACTTTGCCATGATTACTTTTTAGATGCTTACTTTTAGGTACTCCCATACCTACGGTATATATTTTGTCTTCTTTTTGCTCACAGATAATCAATTGATTTACACGAAAGTAATAACTGAATTGGTGGTTTTTATATCGTATAATTTTGGCCTTTTTATCTAATTGAATCTCTTCTGGATGTTTAATTTTTAATTTGTGACAAAAAGCTTCTAAGATTTCATAATCTAATGATTTTAATGATATTCCGTTTATATCATATTTCATCTTGAAACACTCCATATTCTTCTAGAAACTCAGTAATTTCCTTTAATTCGTCTTCTGCTGCAACATCTTCTAAAATGCCTTCTTCATCTGTTGGATCATAGGATGAAACAAAGATATCACTTGGATTTTCCACATATTCATAGATCACATAATATTTTTTTCGTGTTTCTGAAAACATAGTGGTGATGATACGACATTCTTCACTGCCGGTGTCAGTATCTAAAATAAAGGTTTCATTTTCATTCATTGTTTTCCCTCTTTTCTATAATTTTATTGACTGCTTTTAATATTCCCAATTTTGCTGTATTGTATGTTAAGCCACCTTGTAAATAAGCTATATATGGTTCTCTTAAAGGACCATCACAAGATAGTTCAATGCTTGATCCTTGGGTAAAAGCACCGGCTGCCATGATCACTTGGTCATCATAACCGGGCATATCAACAGGAATTGGTTTTACAAATGAATCGATTGGACTTCCGGCTTGCACACCTTCACAAAATGAGCATAAGTCTTCGGGATTGTTAAACGTCATTGTTAAAACGATATCTACTCTGTCTTCATCAAAGTGAGGATCTGTAGTAAAACCTAATTTAGTAAGTAGAGCACTAGCTAAATAGTTTGTTTTTAGGGCACTAGCAACAACAGATGGAGCAAAGAAAATTCCTTGAAGAAAAGATTTATTTGCTCCTAGGCTTGGTCCCACTTCTCTTCCTTCACCAGGGAGTGTTAGGGCTTCAGCAATTAAATCAACGTATTTTTTCTTGCCAACAACGTAGCCACCATTTGAGGCTATTCCTCCTCCTAAGTTTTTGATTAATGAACCTACTACAACATCAGCTCCTACTTCACTAGGTTCTAGTTTACTGACAAATTCACAATAGCAGTTATCGACCATAACAATGGTGTCAGGACTTTTTTCTTTAATTACTTTTATTACTTTAGCAACTTTATCTATGGATAAACTTTTGCGGGTTGAATATCCTCTGCTACGTTGAAGTGCGATGAGTTTGACTTTATTTTTCTCAAGGTATTGAGCAATTTTGGAATAGTTAAAATCATCAGCTATTAGTTCGATTTGATCATAATGGATACCAAAGCTTTTTAGAGAGCTTTCATTTTCTTTGATACCGATGACTTCATGCAAGGTATCATAAGGAAGTCCTGTAATAGATAAGAGTAAGTCTCCTGGTCTTAGAAGACCAAAAAGAGTTTTGGCTAAGGCGTGAGATCCTGATATAAATTGATTACGAACTAAGGCACTTTCGGTTTTAAAAATTTCTTTATAAACATTCTCGATAGCATCTCTTCCGATGTCATCATAACCATATCCTGTGGTGCTATTAAAATGCATCTCACTTATTTTAGATGCCCAAAAGGCATGCATTACTTTAGCTGAGTTGTATTCTTCTATTTCCTCTATTTTTTTAAAAGGTTCTTTCAGGTCTTCTTTGACACTTTCATAAAGTTTCCAAGTTTTTGGATTTAAATTTATCCATTCTTTCATTGACATACATCTACCTTTCCTGTTTCATTTGTTTTTATGTACGTTATTATTTTAGATACTGCTTTATCCAATGGGATAAAAGGCATATCTTTTTTTATGTCCTCTGGAAAATCATTCATAGGTGTATCTAGCCAGCCGAAGCAAATCGCGTTTATTTTAGCTTTGGGGTAAATACGGGCGAATGATTTACTTAACAGATTTAAACCTGCTTTAGATACATCATATTCTAGTGTTACTTCATCATATTTGTCTATTGTATTATCCGAAGAGATGTTGATAATACTCCCTTCTCTTTTTTCGATTTCGCTGGCAAATTGTTTCATTAAAAGAAAAGGGGCGACAGTGTTTATTTGGAAAATTTGATGCATAGTTTCCATCGTTTTTTCTTCTAATGGGCCTAAGTGTTCAATCGCCGCGTTATTGATAAGAATATCTAGGGGTCTGTCTATTTGTTCCTTTAGTCTTAAAAGATCTTCTGCACAAGCAAAGTCAGCTTGAATTAATTTTGAATAATTTGGATATTTCGCATGAAGTGCTTCTAGAGCTTTTCTTTGATGATGATAATGAAGATAAACAAAGTAGCCCTGTTCTAATAGGGTTTGACTTAAAGCTAAGCCTAGTCCACCAGAAGCTCCTGTTAACAAAACTGTTTTCATAGACTTTCATATTCTTTCTTTTTATAGCCAACAATGATTTTATCGTCGGTAATTAAAATTGGCCTTTTGACAAGCATTCCATCTGTACTTAATAAATCTATCTGCTCTTCTTCACTCATATGTGGTATTTTTTCTTTTAGATTTTGATTACGATACAAAAGACCACTGGTATTGAAAAAACTCTTAATTGGCAGATTACTGTTCTTTATCCAAGTTTTTAGTTCTTCTTTGGTTGGATTATCTTGTTTAATATCTCTTAGTTCTAGAGACAATCCTTTTTCTTCTAAAGCTTGACGTGCTTTTTGGCAAGTACTACATTTAGGATACCAGATAAATAGATTCATTAAATCACTTCTTTCTATCTTTATTATAAGGGATAGACGCTTTTTTTTAAAGAAAAATTAAAAATGTACAATGACTGTACATTTTATCTACTTAACAACGATATTTACTATTTTATTTGGAATAACGATTGTTTTTATAATTTCTTTTCCTTCTGTGTATTTTTTTACTTTTTCTTGAGATAAAGCTTTGCTTAAAATTACATCTTTACCTTCGTCTATAGCAGTTTTTACTTCGTCTCTTAGTTTGCCGTTAATTTGGACACCGATTGTAATTTCAGTATCGGCTGCTTTTTCTTCATCGTAATCTGGGTAACTTTGGTTATAAACACTGTAAGGATTGCCAATTTGTGCCCATAATTCTTCACTGAGATGAGGCGCAAAAGGGGCAAGTAAAAGAATTAGAGTTTCAATGTATTTTCTTGGAATGCTTTCATATTTGGATAAAGCGTTGGTGTATTCCATAATTCTAGACATGCAGGTGTTGAATTGAAATTTTTCAATATCAGTTCGGATAGCTTTAATGGTTTTATGCATAGATACTTCTAAATCTTCATATTGTTTATTTTCTTCAGAAATTAATCTGACAATTCTAACTACACGATTATAAAAGCGATTTATGGCTTTAATTCCATCATCTGTCCATGGACCACCTTCGGTATAATTAAATCCAAACATGAGATATCCTCTTAAAACATCACTGCCATATTCTTCAACGTATTCATCTGGGCTGACAGTATTGCCTTTACTTTTACTCATTTTCTCGCCGTCTGGTCCTAGAATTAGGCCTTGGTGAATAAGAGATTTAAATGGTTCATCAAAACTCAAGTATCCCATATCACGTAGTGCTTTAACAAAGAATCGAGCATAAAGCAAATGCATACAAGCATGTTCAATACCACCTACGTATTTATCTACTGGTAACATCTTGTTAATAATGTCTTTATTAAATGGCTTTTCATCGTTATGGTTGTCTGGATAGCGCAAGAAGTACCAACTTGAACAAACAAAGGTATCTAGGGTGTCTGCTTCACGTGTTGCAGGGCCACCACAGTTTGGACAAGTTGTGTGCATGAAGCTTTCACATTTTTTTAGTGGACTCTCACCATCTGGTGTAAACTCGACATCATCTGGTAAAACAACAGGTAAATCTTCTTCTTTAACAGGAACGATGCCACATTTATCACAGTAAACTACTGGGATTGGCGCTCCCCAATAACGTTGTCTTGAAACTAACCAGTCTCTTAATTTATAGGTTGTTGTTTTTTGGCCACATTTATTCTCTTCTAGCCAAGCATACATTTTATCTAACGCTTGTTCTTTATTTAAGCCATTTAAGAATTCTGAATTGATGTGAAGACCATCTGCGGTAATTGCTTCGTCATGAAGTGCATATTCAAATGTTTTATAATGAAGAGCATCTTTTACCTCACGCTCGATAGTTTCTTGATCTACCCATTCAATATCAAATTTTTCATCGGCATCTAAGTGCTTTTCTGTCTGTGTCTCACTCGCCAATTCAAAATAAAAGCCTGTACTATCAATATTGTAGTCTTTATCCTTATTATAAGCATAATAGTGATGATTTATTCTAGGTAATTCTCGAATTAATTTTAACTTCGTGAAACCTGTTTCTTCAGCAATTTCTCGCTTAGCACATTCAAGGGCTGATTCGTTTTCTTTTCTTGTTCCGCCTATGAATAGTCTTCCACCTTGTTCATGCCAATTTAGAGTTAAGTATTTATTTTTTTCTTTTGAATAAACAATCGCGACAATGGAATCCTTTTTTTGTTCGTTTTGATGAGGATCTCCTGTCTCTTCTTCTAAAACTTGAATAATATCTAAGCCAAATTTACGGGCAAAGTCGTAGTCTCGTTCATCATGTGCTGGAACAGCCATGATAGCACCGGTGCCATAGCTTGCTAAAACATAATCACTAATCCAAATTGGAATTTCTTTGTTGTTAACAGGATTGATTGCATAAGCTCCAGTAAAAACGCCTGTTTTTTCTTTAACCGTACTTGTTCTTTCAATTTCACTTTGTTTTGAAGCTTCTAGTTTATAAGCTTCGACAGCTTCTCTTTGCTCTTTAGTTGTTATTTTATCCACAAGTTCATGTTCTGGTGCTAAAACGCAGTAGGTTGCTCCAAAAAGAGTATCAGCTCTTGTTGTAAAAACAGTGAAGGAATCATCAAAGCCTTTTATTTTAAAGTTTACGTAAGCTCCATTGGACTTACCAATCCAATTTCTTTGTAATACTTTTGTTTTTTCAGGCCAATCTAAGTTATCTAGATCTTGTAATAATTCTTCAGCATAATCTGTTATTTTAAAGAACCATTGACTCATCTTTTTATGAATAACGGTGCTACCACATCGTTCACATTCACCACTGATGACTTGTTCATTTGCTAAAACGGTGTTACATGATGGACACCAATTGACAGGAGCTTCTTTTTTATAAGCTAAACCATGTTTATATAGAGCTAAAAACATCCATTGAGTCCATTTATAATACTCTTCGCGACAAGTTACAACTTCATGATTCCAATCCCAAGAACCACCAATAACTTTTAATTGATGTTCCATGGTATCAATATTTTTTTCCGTTGAAATACGAGGATGGATTCCTGTTTTAATTGCATAGTTTTCAGCAGGTAATCCAAAAGCATCAAATCCCATAGGATGAAACAAGTTATAACCGCACATCTTCTTATAACGAGCCCATGTGTCTGTTACACCAAAGTTGTACCAATGTCCTAGATGAAGTTTGGCTCCACTTGGATAACTAAACATTTCCAAGCAATATAATTTTTCTTTTTCACTATTTGGATCAAAAGCATACAAATTGGTTTCTTCCCATTTTTTCTGCCATTTCTTTTCTATTTCTTTAAAATTCATATTATTTCTTTCCTTTCTTTTTTACATATCCTAGTTTAACATAATGACGACCGTAGATTTCATATAAAGCATAGATCAGGGCAAACAACAAAACAAAACCCAGCATCAATTGCCAGATTAAAGCAATTGGCAACAAAGTTATAAATGAAGCCGTGAAAGCCATGATTAATGAATCTAAAATACTGATTGGTAAAAGCATTTTACGAACTGGTAAACGATCTATATCCAGATTAAATTTCATTACAAGATAATTTATTTCTCCTATGCTTTTTAATTTTTTCTTTTTATACCTTTTCAGATTCAAAACATATGTCAAGATCAGGACTAATAAAAACATTATGGCAAAAAAGCCAATTTCTAACCAAATTTGATAAACTTCCATAATACCCTCTTTTCTAAAACAAAAAGGATGATACTAAAGGAGTCATATAGACGGTACCATCCTTACTTTAACTTTTTTTGATAAAGGAACTCTCCTATCCGCATCCAAAAGCAAGTTCATAGTTTTCTTTTACTTGATTTCACCAGCCTCAAGTTCTCTAGAAAAAGAAATCTCTATTACTACTCTTTTTTCTTCGCGTTACATATGTATTATAAAAGAGATTTTCCTTTTTTGCAATTCCTTTTTGTTTTAATCTCGCCAAAATTCCTCGTCTAAATCGGTATAATTTAAGGTTCCTACTAGCTTATTTTTAGTTCTTGTTACTTTATAGACATAATAGTCAAGAATAATAAGATTTATTAATATTAGTATAATCATTTATTCACCTCAATAATATATACCGGAAATGTTCTAAAAATCCTTTAAAAAAAAGATTTTTAGTTTTTAGCTAAAAATCTTTGGTAATAAGTAAACAACTACGAATAATGTTATTCCATATGCAATTGTAAATACATAAGCCATTTTATTTTTGTCTACTTTTGTTAGTTCAGTAAAGCCATGATACGTTGTTAACATGTATAATACACCTGAAACTAATAAAACAATAAGCATTAACCAGAAATTAATATAAACACATACAATTGCTACTAAAGTTGTAACCGTTGTTAGTACTGAACTAGCTCCAATTAAAGCATAAGTTCTTTTGATGTCTGATTCTTTTTTCATAATAGGGCCTGAAATTAAATGAAGTAATCCACCTAAGCATAGGAAGAAAGCCATCATAAGTAAAGCCGCAATGAATAGTACTTTTACTTCAACATCAGCACTTCCAGCCAGAGAACCCAAGGTTTTGCCATACATAGCTGTCATTAAACCTGTAATGCCTTCTTTAGCAAATAGGAATACAAATAGTCCAAATACTAAACTGTTAATGACCATCATGATTAATCCTAAAGTAAATTTAGATCTTTTTGCGAAGTTTTTCATTGTATCAATAGGACTAACAAAGATTCCTTTTAATACTGAAATATAATCGTTAACCATATCATTTCCAGCAGCAGAAGCGACAACGACTCTTTCTTCAGTTACTTCTTTTACTTCTTTTTTATCACAGTCACATTTTTGACCGTCTTCTAGTTTCTTTCCACATTTTGTACAAAATTTTGCCATATTCTTAACTCCTCACTTTAATTTTATTTTTTCTTTTTTATTTTATGATTTAATAGGTTGAAAAATAGGTTACTGTTCCATAAATATCTTTTATTTTATAAGCATTTTCAAAATAATCATAAGTAATGGTTGTATTATAGGAACTCTTACCTTCTTTTGTTTTTGTTTCATCTTTGTATGTTTGATAATCTATGGTGTAATTGTAATTAAATTTAGCACTGACAACTAGTTCGCCATCATCACTTAATTTAACATTAGTCAATGTTACATTAGTTACTTCAAATGCTTTTAATGTTTTATCTTCATCTTCTGCAACGTCTTCATATAATTCAACGTATTCTTCTTGAAGAGCTGATAAATTTACATTATTATAACTGTAACTTTCTTTCACAGCATTCCAGTCTTTTTTAGCAATTATGTTTGCATACATAGTTGTCAAATCACTTTTCACTTGTTCTTGCAATTTCGTCACCATATCATCGGATAAAGCTTTCAAAGATAATTCAGCTGTATAGCTTGAATTGTATCTTGAAATACTTTCTTCATCATTGATCTCAATGCCACTTGCTAAAACTGTTTTAATCTCAATAGTTGTTGCAAATAAATTTGGAATCACATAGACATCTAATTCATCAGTAGATTCATCACTGCTTATGTATTTAGATGTTAACTCAATTCCTTCAATGCTTACTTTAGCACCCTTTGGAACTCTTATTTGATAATCTTCTACTAGATCAATACCTAAGATCGAAATATTATCATTAGCTAATTCCCATTCATCAAAAATCAAGAATTTTTTACCACTTTGTTTCACTACGTCTATACTTACAGTTTGCTCGCCACTGCTATCTTCTTTTGTCACAGCAAAATTTACGGTTGCAGTTAGCTTATCATCACTGTAATCCACATCAGAGAGTTTATAGTTTGTTACATCTGCCAGTGAATTGTCATCTTGGTCAAATACTTCTTTGAATACTTCTTTAGTGATGAATGTTGTGTCTCCATCTAATTTTAAAGAGTCATAAATTTTATCTAAGTCATTTGAAACTAACGCTTCAAAATAAGCTGTAGCCACACCTTCAGGTCCAAATTTTTTCTGTAAGATGTTATAGCCTACAATAGCTATCACAACAACGATGACTAGAGCTAATAAACCAATCTTTTTCTTTTTTGACATTGGTTTATATGGCTTTTCTTCAACAATTGTTTCTTTTTCTTCAGAACTTTCTTTTGGAACCTTTGCTCCACATTCTCCACAAAAAGTTGCATCCTTTTTGATCTTGGCGCCACATTCGCCACAAAACATACCCTCACTCCTTTTCTATAGTACCATTATAAGTTTTTTAGCTAAAAATAACAACAAAAATCGACAATTTTTTATTGATATTTATTCATAATTTGATTCATGTGATACATTTTGCGGTCTAACGGAACTTAAACACTTTTAAAACCAAAAAAAGCCACAAACCACGATAAAATGG
>ERZ1643251.3008-NODE-3008-length-16203-cov-16.350198_pt1 | contig 16203 bp, 16 predicted proteins | sample MGYA00579261_ERZ1643251 | MGnify/ENA primary metagenome ERZ1643251 (study PRJEB29033, sample SAMEA4952267) | chicken gut metagenome | biome: Broiler Chicken; feature: Gastrointestinal Tract; material: Caecum | place: Ireland | collected 2018 | study: Broiler...
CTGCGGTCGAATCGATTGTTAAGACAGCAGGGAATGGGACAAAAAGATGGTATAATATGCGCGGTACAAATGGCGAAGCCGTTTGTAGTCGCCAGCCGGCGACGACCGCTGCAAAGCAGCGGGCCGCGCATGTTACACCACAGCCGAAACCGGCGTTACCGGTTTCGTTGCCGCTTTGCGGCAGACAAGCACGGAAGGGCTTGCCGCTGTGGTATAACAGAATGAAAAAACAGACGGCGGCCATCACTGCCGTAGTGTGTGTTTTTTTGTTTGCAACGCACACACAGGCGCTCGAAGTGCCGGCACGTGTGACGCGCACCGTTACAACGACACAGAAAATTCCATTTGCAACCTCCTACATAGACCTGCCGGGTATTTACCGGGGTTATGAGGAGCCAGTGCGCAGCGGCACGCCAGGGGAGCAGAAGATTGAAGCCCAAGTGATTTATGAGGGCGATCGTGCCGTCAAGGTGGTTTCAATCAAAGCGGAGCAGACGGCGCAGCCTGTAAATGCGGTCGTGAAGCGCGGGACGAAAGTCCTCTACAGCGAGACTGCCGACGGCAGCGCCTGGAAAACATCGTTTGCACGTCCGCTCAAGGGTGGATGGCTGTCGGCGGATTTTTATGATTACCCGCATCACAATGGCATTGATTTGGCAGCGCCGTATGGTACGCCTGTTTACGCGGCGGCCGAGGGCGTTGTCGAACAGGCGGGCTGGTACGGCGAGTACGGTATTTGTGTGATCTTACGCCATGCGGACGGTTCGCGCACGCTGTACGGACATAACAGCTCAGTATCCGTATCGGTTGGCCAGACTGTGAAACAGGGTGAGAAAATCGCAAATGTCGGTTCCACCGGCAATTCCACCGGCAACCACCTGCACTTCGAGATTCGTGTAGACGGCCGCATGATCGACCCGCTCGTTTACCTGGATCAATAGGCCGCCCGCTTTTTTAAAAAAGCTTGGCAAAAAACTTTAGTCGGCTGCGCCGCGAACAGTGGGACAGGCGCTGCGCTTTTACAGGCTGCGCCGCGAATAGTAGGACAGGCGTTCCACTCATGCAGTTTGCGCCGGTTGGTCTGAAAGCTGAATATAAAAAGCAAGCCTGCGCCCAGCGCAGGCTTGCTTTTTATATTCAGCTTTCCGTATTTTTTTATGCCGGCTGGCGCTGACAGTTGTATTTCGGGGAAAAATCAACTATAATATAAAATATTGTTTATGAATCAAGATTGTGTATAAATGGACACTGGAGGAAAAGATATGCCGAAACAGCTGGACAAGGTCTACGACCCCAAGCAGGTCGAGGACAAAACGTACCGGTTCTGGCAGGATGGCGGATATTTTCACGCCGAGCCGAACCCGGACAAAAAGCCGTATACAATTGTGATTCCGCCGCCGAATATCACCGGACGGCTGCATATGGGGCATGCCCTTGACGAGACGCTTCAGGATATCCTGATCCGGTGGCGCAGAATGCAGGGTTATGAGGCGCTCTGGCTGCCGGGAACCGACCATGCGTCGATTGCGACGGAGGCAAAGATTGTTGAAGCGATGCGCCAGGAAGGCGTGACCAAGGAACAGCTCGGCCGCGAGGGCTTTTTAGAGCGCGCCTGGGCATGGAAAAGGGAATACGGCGGCCATATCCTCGATCAGCTTAAAAAGCTTGGTTCCTCCTGCGATTGGCAGCGCGAGCGGTTCACGCTTGACGAGGGGTGCAGCCGCGCCGTGCGCGAGGTATTCGTGCGTTTCTTTGAGCAGGGGCTGATTTACCGCGGCGAGCGCATTGTCAACTGGTGCCCGCATTGCCTCTCCACAATCTCGGATATTGAAGTGGAGTATGAGGAGAAGGACGGCTTTTTCTGGCACATCAATTATCCGATCGTCGGCACGGACGATGTGCTTGAAATCGCAACGACACGGCCGGAAACGCTGCTTGGCGATACGGCTGTCGCGGTGCATCCGGACGACGAGCGGTATAAGCATCTGATTGGAAAAATGGTGCTGCTGCCGATTGTCAACAAACAAATTCCCATTGTCGCCGACGAATATGTCGAGATGGATTTTGGAACGGGCGTTGTGAAGATTACGCCCGCCCACGACCCGAACGACTTCGAAGTCGGCCTGCGCCACGGCCTGCCCATCGTGAACGTTATGAACGACGATGCGACCATCAATGAAAACGGCGGGAAATATCAGGGGCTGACACGTGAGGAATGCCGGCGGCAGATTGTAAAGGATCTGGAGGACGGCGGTTTTCTCAAAGCCGTGGAGCCATATAAGCACAATGTCGGGTCCTGTTACCGCTGCGGCAGCGTCATTGAGCCGCGCGTCTCCAAGCAGTGGTTCGTTAAGATGGAGCCGCTCGCCAAGCCGGCGATCGAGGCCGTGCGCAGCGGCCGGACGCGCTTTATTCCGGAGCGGTTTGATAAGATTTATTTCAACTGGATGGAAAACATCAAAGACTGGTGCATTTCCCGTCAGCTTTGGTGGGGCCACCGCATCCCCGCATGGTATTGCGCCGGCTGCGGTGAAATGGTCGTAAGCCGCGAAACGCCGCAAACCTGCCCGAAATGCGGCTCGCATCGGCTTGAGCAGGACCCCGACACGCTCGATACATGGTTCTCGTCCGCGCTGTGGCCGTTCTCCACGCTCGGATGGCCGGACGATACGCCGGAGCTGCGTTATTTCTATCCGACGGACACGCTTGTCACAGGATATGACATCATCTTCTTCTGGGTGGCGCGCATGATCTTTTCGGGCCTGGCGCATATGGACGAGGCGCCGTTTAAAACGGTGCTGATCCATGGGCTTGTGCGCGACGCGCAGGGCCGCAAGATGTCAAAGAGTTTGGGCAACGGGATCGATCCGCTGGAGATCATCGACCGCTACGGCGCGGACGCGTTGCGCTTCACACTGGCGACGGGCAATTCGCCGGGCAACGATATGCGTTTCTCGGATGAAAAAGTGAACGCGTCGCGTAACTTTGCAAATAAGATCTGGAACGCGTCGCGCTTTATCCTGATGAACCTGTCGGACGGCGTGAAGCCGGGGCTGCCGGAGACACTCAATATCGAGGATAAGTGGGTCCTTTCGAAATACAGAACGCTTGTGCGCGAGGTTACGGACAATCTTGAAAAATTCGAACTTGGTTTGGCCGTTCAGAAGCTGTACGATTTTATTTGGGATATTCTGTGCGACTGGTATATCGAGCTGTGCAAATCACGCCTGCAGGCGGGCGGCGAGACGTCCGAGGCGGCGCAGCGCGTGCTGGTGTACGTCATGACCGGCACGCTTAAGCTTCTGCATCCGTTTATGCCGTTTATCACCGAGGAAATCTGGCAGGCGCTGCCGCACGACGGGGAAAGCATCATGGTCGCGCCGTGGCCGCAGGCCGATGCCGCGCTCGATTTCTCCGCCGACGAATCCGACTTCGAGATGATTATGCAGGTGATCCGCGCCATCCGCGCCCGCCGTGGAGAGATGAACGTGCCGCCGTCGAAAAAGACGCGTCTGTTTATCATGACGGCGCATAAGGCTGTATTTGAGCAGGGACGCCCATTTTTTGCGCGCCTTGCGTTCGCTTCCGATGTGGAGCTTGGCGACAGCTTTGACGCAGACGGTTCCGTTCAGGTCGTGACCGACGCCGCGCGCGTCTTTATCCCTATGGACGAGCTTGTGGATCGGGAGAAGGAGCTTGCGCGCCTTGGACGTGAGAAAGCCGCCTGTGAAAAGGACATCGCGGCGCTGTCGTCCAAGCTGGACAACCCCGGCTTTGTCGCCAAGGCGCCGGCGCAGGTGGTTGACGGCGAGCGTGCCAAGCTTGCAAAAGCGCGTGAGCGGCTTGCAAAGATCGAGGAGAGTATCGCCGCATTTTCTTAAATGGAGGGACTGTGGACGGCGAAGCCCTGCGAAAAACAGGATTGGTCTTACTGGTCAGTTTCGGAGCCGGGGCGGGGATTCCGTCCCGGCTTTTCAGCCTTGGGCGTGTTGGGAGAGCGCCTTTTTGCAGTTTTAGAACCTGTATTCACGGCCGGAGGATACTGGACAGGCGAGGGATTTTGTACCCGATCAAGGCAAATTTTTGCAGGCGGGCTGTCGCCCGGCAAGAAAATTTAACGTGGAGCGGGGGCAAAAGGCCCGCCTGGACGGCGTTTTGCGGCTGTGAATACAGGTTCTTACAGGAGGGATGATTTGTGACCTATCAGGAAGCTGTTTCCTATATTCATGCGCGTAAACGTTTTAACGGCCCGCCGACGCTGGACCGGATGCGCCGCCTGATGGCGCTGCTCGGCGATCCGCAGGAACGCCTGCGCATTGTGCATATCGCGGGGACAAACGGCAAAGGCTCCACTGCGGTGATGACGGCGGCTATCCTGCGTGCGGCGGGCCTGCGTACAGGACTGACCGTCTCGCCGTTTATCACCGATTTTTGCGAGCGTATCCAGATTGACGGTGCGCCGATCGCGCACGAGGCGCTCGCGCGCGAAATGACGCGCATCGCGCCGCTCGCCGAGCAGGTGGGAGGCATGACGGAGTTTGAGCTGATCACTGCGGCGGCCTATTCGTATTTCGCGGATAGCGGCTGCGGCGCGGTTGTGGCGGAAGTCGGACTCGGCGGCCGGTTCGACGCCACCAATGTGATCAGCCGGCCGCTTGTCTCCGTGATTACACGCATCGGGCTGGACCACACGGACGTGCTCGGCAGTACGCCTGGTGAGATTGCCTTTGAAAAATGCGGTATCATTAAACCGGGCGTTCCCGTCGTGACCTGCGGTAAACAGGACCCTGACGCGCTGGCTGTGATTATGGAGGAGTGTGCAAAGCGCGGCTGCACACTGATTTCCGGAAATCCGGGCGCTGTCAGAGAGGTACGGTCCGGACTGGACGGCACAGACTTTATATATCAGGGGATGCGCCTGCATCTGCCGCTTATAGGCAATCACCAGATTACAAACGCAGTTACGGCGATTACAGCGGCCGGGCAGGCGCTCCCTGCGCTCCTCGGACGCCTGCCGGACGAGCGGACCATCGCAAAGGCGCTTGCCGGGGTACATGTGCCGGCGCGCTTTGAAATTGTACAGCGCAATCCGCTTGTAATCATCGACGGCGCTCATAATCCCCAGGCCGCGGGCGCGCTCGCGGATGCGTTGACGCTGCTTGGGGACCAGCCCGTGACCGGCGTGATCGGCGTGCTGGCTGATAAAGACAGCACCGGCCTGCTCAGGGCGCTCGCGCCGCGTTTGGCGCGCGTGCTGTGCGTCACACCGGAAAGCCCGCGCGCGCTCGGCGCGCATGAGCTGGCTGTGCGCGCTGACGCGGCGGGGCTGCGCGCTTCGGCGGCGCATAGTATTGACGAGGCGTTGGAGCTTGCGCAGGCGGTCGCGTCGGCACAGGGCGGCGCAATTGTTGTCTGCGGGTCGCTGCTGTTCGCCTCCCAGGTACGCGCCAGGTTTGCGGATGTTGGATGAAATATGTTTGCATGTCATGCTTCGACATCCTTTTTACCCAAAAAGCTCTATCCTATGGATAGGGCTTTTTTGACGGCGTGCGGGCTGTGTCTGGCGGCGCGCACGGCCCGGACTTTTGCCGAACCACGCGCGCCGTGCCCGGCGCGCGATGAAAGGACGTATGAAAACGATGTCTGTTCAAATCGATCTGACGGACGAGCTGGTGACGGCGCATATCATTGGCGATATTGACCACCACAATGCGCGGGAAATGCGCGAGACGATTGACGACGCGGTGCTTAAAGCGCAGGCGCGCGCGCTGGAGCTTGATTTTCGTGATGTAACGTTTATGGATTCCTCCGGAATAGGACTTGTTATGGGCCGCTATAAGCTGATGCAGGAGGTGGGCGGCTCGCTTCGGGTTGTTAACATTGCCGGCCATCTGAAAAAGGTGATGATGCTCGCAGGACTGGATCGGCTTGCGGTGATGGACAAGCCCGAACGGCGTGTGACAGCCGGACATATTGAAAAGACCGGAGGGGACGAAGATGAAAGCATGTAACTCCATGAAGCTTCAGTTTGAGGGGAGATCGGTCAACGAGGCTTTTTCCCGTACAGCGGTTGCAGCATTTATCGCACAGCTTGATCCGACGATCGAGGAGCTTTCTGACATCAAGACAGCCGTCAGTGAGGCGGTGACAAACTGTATCGTCCATGCTTACCGGGACACGCTCGGGATCGTATACATAACAGCGAATATTTTTCCGGACAGCCATGTTTCCATTAAAATCCGCGACAAGGGCTGCGGCATTCCCGATGTGAAAAAGGCAATGGAGCCGATGTATACAACCGCTCCCGAGGAGGAACGCGCGGGACTTGGTTTCGCGGTGATGCAAAGCCTGATGGACCGGGTTAAAGTGACATCAAAGGAGGGAAAGGGGACGACGGTGACTCTGGAAAGAGACATTCGCAGCAAGGAGGCATGAACCCTGTGATCGAATGTGTCGATACCAGACGTGAACAGACAATATCGGAAAATATCGGGCTTGTACATTCCTGCGCACACCGCTTTAAAGGGCGCGGAATAGAATATGACGATTTGTTCCAGGCGGGCTGCATGGGGCTTTGCAAAGCAGTCGATGCGTTTGATCCACAGCGCGGCGTCAAGCTGTCGACCTATGCCGTGCCGGTGATTCTTGGTGAAATGCGGCGGCTGTTTCGCGACGGCGGCGCGGTCAAGGTGTCCCGCACACTCAAGGAGCTGTCGCTGCGGATCGGACGCGCGCGTGAGCAGCTCGCGCTTGCGCTTGGACGCGAGCCGAGTGTCAGCGAGCTGGCGCAGGCGATGGAGCTGCCGGAGGAGCAGGTTGTCGAGGCGCTTTGCGCCGCTGCGCCGCCGTTGTCTCTCACAGAAAGCGACGAGGACGGCGGCGGACAGATCGATTTGCCGGCTGATTCACCAGAGGATCAGCTTGCCGATGTGATCTCTCTGAATCAGGTGGTTGAAAAGCTGGAAGATAAGGATCGCGCCCTGATCGAGCTGCGTTATTATTCCGGGATGACACAGGTACAGACAGCGGCCCGCCTTGGGATGACCCAGGTGCAGGTATCGCGTCGGGAAAAGAAGATTCTCGGTATTTTGAGACAGCAATTGCTTTAGAGATTAAAAGCCGGAGCGGCTGGAATGAATACAGATGTCTGTTACAGATAAGATGCCCCATACCTGAAAATTAGGAGAAAAAAGTCCGGGACGGGCGCGCATGCGCGCCCGTCCCGGACTTTTTTCATTTAAGAGGTTTATGTGAAGCAGCAGGATGCCTGAAAACAGGCAGCGGCCGATGTACGTAAGAGTCCGGCCGGATTGGAGGACTTTTCCGCCGGAGAGCGGCTGCCCTCCGGCGGAGGGGTCTATATAAAGCAGCAGGTCGTCATACGCAGGCTGTTTTGCAGGCTGTCGCCACCCTTATACTGCCGCCGCTGAGTGTTGCTCACACTTGTATACTATGCACCGCGGCAAAAGTGGCGACTGGCACGGCTCGCCCCATGCAGCACAGTTTTGACGGCTTTTTGCACAGACAAAAAAGAAGCGCGCCCTTCCAGCCAAAAGGCGCGCCATAAAGCCTGCGAAAAAATTTTTTCAATCGATTGTATAACCGGATACAACGAATGTGTATTCATAAGAATGGTCAAAATCGGGAACTTCATAATAAAATTCTCCGATTTTCGTCCCTAAATCAGGGATTTCATATCCGAATTTACCCATTTTAAACTTTTCCATGGATGAAATATCAACAGGTTCTACCCCTTTATATACTTCGCATGTGGATTTAAGTGGAATGGTATTGGTATTCCACACATCTGCGTTCCACCGGATAAGGGTGCCGTTTTGATCTGTAAATCCCCAGTAGTTATAAGCAGGGCCTCCAATAGAGGGGATGGATCCGTCTTCCAGAATAACAGGCTCGTCGGTGACAAACAACCACAGATCAGGGAGCGGATTACCCGCTTCGTCCTTCACAACCAGATTTACATGCGTCGGACGTTCCTCCTCGGGAGGGCTTTCAATCCTGCTTTTTAAAGACAGGTTGAAAACTCCCATGTCATCTCCCGGCAGAAGGATATCAAACTCTTCAGCAATCGCTTGCCCATAATCTGACCGCAGGGTGACGCGCGCCTGATAGGCCCCGCTTTCGAACAGCCCCGGGAGCATAAATATTCCATCGGATTTTGTTTTGGAAAAATTACTCTGAAATACGCTTTCCAGCCCATGGTCCGTATATTGCGACAGGCTGACGTTTGCGTTGATGAGCGGCCGGCCCTTAGGGTCGCGGATTTGAAATGTAATGGGATATTTTTCCTTTTCGCCATTAGAAACGGCCGAAGACGCCGCCGCTATGGCAGAGCCGCCGGAGGAAACGGGTATGGACAACTCCGCCGCGGAAGAATAAAATTTTGCAGCGGAGGATTGCTCTGCTGTGGAAGATACAGATGATGAATGAATGGCAGCGGGACCGGACGGATCGCTGGCCAGCATTATTTGTCCAGCGGATGACATACCTGCGGGTATATTGCCGCCATAGGCTCCGGAAAATCCACAGCCGTACAATATGGCGGCGGCAGATAATATACAAATCAACCTGCTTTTCATAAGTTCACCACCACGGGCTGGAGCGAAATAAAGTTCTTCCGCTCCAACTTGGATTTTTTATTATATAAAGCATTATTTTGCAAAGCTGATAACAGTTGGAGTTATTTTTGTACCGCTGTTGCTTGTATATTCACCGCTGGAATTTTGAATCTCATATGCATGAATTCCAACGACGGAAGTACCGTTATAAATGGGTGAGCCGCTCTGCCCCGGAGCGCCATAAATTTTGTATGTTAATCGCTTTGAGTTGCTTCCGCTCTTTACTGAAACAGAGCCGCTGTCTTTAGTCTGATAGCGGTTATCCCCGGCTATAATTTCATATCCGCAAAGCGTATAGGTCTTTGAAGAAGACAGGGAAGAATTTAAAGAAAACGTGCCGTGCTTTCCTGGCTTTTCGACCGTTATAATACAATAATCGTCTCCGGCGGGAAAACTGCCGTTTTTCCCCATGAAGCAGGAACACGATAGGTCATGGAACCTGAACCTGTGCTCACGCAAGTAGAAGCAGCCCCATTTCTGCCCGTAATGACTTTCAATTTGGAAATGGACCCCCCCCCCCGATAGGTTCCAAATTATGGGCGCAAGTCAATATTTTATTGCTGGCAATCCATACGCCTGTCCCGGTATATTCAAAATTGCTGCTACTGTAGGTTAATCCCAAATACACGATCCCATCATAGGGGGATATGGTAGTATCTTTGACTCGTGTTTTTGTACCAGTAAAATCATAGGCGGGGGTTGGCATATCGGCCTGCAAATCAGCCAGATATTCCATAGGATGCTTTCCTTCTGCGCCAGCCAGGCGGACAATTTGTTCCCAAGGTGATTCTTCATCGGAAAGCGGCTGTATCTGAGGTTCAGGTACATCGATAGAAAATTCGCTCACTTCGCCAGTATCAATGTTTACTTCACGAACATCCATTGAATAAGAATCGGAAAAGGCGCTTTCATCCTCATCATCAGCTCCTAAAACGTCATTGTCGGCAGAATGATCAGCATAAACAGGCATCACAATTAAAGAAATGATTGCCATGAGCGCCATCAATTTGAATAAAAACCCTTTCATTATAATAACCTCCCTTTTTACATCATTATACTGAAAAGGATATATTTTGTAAATGAGCTGATTAAACGAATTTTTAACAACTATTTTGTGGATTCCAGATATATCCTGTCAGGGCAGGGCGATACGAAATTTCAAAGGATTATCCAGTGGTAAAAATCCGCTGCCAATCTGCGCGTATAGCTTGTGGCAGGCGGGGCACGTACAGACAGGCAGCCGCGCCTGTCCTGAAACACCGGCGACTATGGCGGTACGCCCATCCTGGACAGGCATGCCGCCGCAGGCACATGCTTCAAGCAGCATGCGCCTTGTGATCATATGCGGCGAATACCCGCTTTCACGATCAAACCAATTTTCAAAGGAACTGATTGCAGCCGCCCCCAAATCATTTTATGATTATTATACCATGTCCGCGAAGCGGCATGGTATAATTGCCCATCAAAAGGCGGTTGCCGCGCAAGCGGCGAGCCGTTGGGCATAATCCTGTTATAATAACCGCTTTGCGGTTATTATAACACGGCATATATTGGCTGCATAGAGGATATTTGCACTGGCGCTCGAAGTGGGGGAAGTTTATGCAGCTTATCTTGAATTGAAAAAACAGTGTGCTATTATAAAGAAAATACCGGATAAAAATTTTCCCATCCAATGCAAGGATTGGCTTTGCTGAGTCGTATAGTAAGTGAAATCCCCAAAAGACTAGGAGGTATTTGACAATGAAAAAAGTATTGATGACAGGGGCTGTATGCCTTATGATGCTGGTGCTGACGATGCCGGTTGCTGCGCAGGATACCGCTGATAATTGGCGCGGCCGCTTCGTGGATGAAAATGGAGACGGCGTCTGCGACTATGCCGGTGAATATTGTGGATACGGCCGCTTCGTGGATGAAGATGGGGACGGCGTCTGCGACTATGCCGGGAAAGGCTCCGGATGCGGCGGCAGGGCGGCCATTGGAGGCGGATGCGGACGGAGAGGCAGGTTCAACTGACAGAAGGTCGATAAACAGCAGGAGGCCATATGTGCACAGAGCAGGAGACAAGCCGTGCAATAGAATTATATTCAGACATGATTCGCAGGATTTGTCTCCTGCATTTGAAAAATCATGCGGATACCGAGGACGTATTTCAGGAGGTTTTTCTGAAATACGTCCTTCGTGGCGCTGTATTTGAAAGTGTGGAGCACGAAAGAGCCTGGTTGATCAGAGTGACGGTGAACGCCTGTAAAGATCTTTTAAAAAGCCTGTTCCACCGTAAAACGGTATCGCTGGAGGTACTGTCCGAGGAAGCGGCAAATATTTCGTCTGAACAGTATGCGACGCTGGAAGCGGTGCTGGCGTTGCCGGAAAAATATAAGGATGTAATTTATCTGCATTATTATGAAGGATACAATGCCCGTGAGATTGGAAGGATCCTGAAGAAAAAAGAGAACACCGTATACACCCTTCTGTCAAGAGGGAGGGAATTGCTCAGACAGGAACTGGGAGGTGACGTGATTGAATAATCAGATTGGTCGGGCGTTTGCACAAATCCATGCGACGGATCAAATGAGGCAATCTGCCGCCGCGTGTATTGCACGGTGCAATCAAAAGAAAAAACGCCGTTCCAAAGCGGTCTTGCGTCTGGCTGTTGCGTGCGGGCTGTTTCTTTGTATGGGGATTGGAAACTGGTATGTGTTTGCCGCGCCGGTTTCCTATATCAGTGTAGATATCAATCCTTCTGTCGAGTTGACTTTGAATCGGCTCAATCGTGTTACAGCGGCAGAAGGAAAAAATGCAGATGGACAGCGGCTTTTGGCGGACCTTGATTTAACCGGGAAAAATTATTTGGAGGCAGTGGAGCGGTTGGTGGAAAGCGACAGGCTGCAAACTTACCTGGATCATGACGCGGCGCTGATAGTCGCGGTTGCGTCACCGCGCGCAGATGAACTGCTTTTGGAGTTGGAAAACAGCGTTGTGACAACGCAGTATGGAGGAACATGCAGGAGAACGGATTTGAAGGACGTTCCGGCCGCGCATGCGTGCGGGCTTTCCCTGGGAAAATATGAGATGTACACGCGCTTGTCCCAATATGACAAAACGATTACACCTGAAATCTGTCATAAAATGACTATGCGTCAGATGCGCGATCTGCTCTCGCAATATGAACCAATCGAGGCCTGCCCTTCGAATAAGAAAAATAATGCGCGTTGTCATGGTGGAGGCTGCGCCCGATGAATGGCTTACGGCAATACAGAGAATGGTAAATTCTGTATTGACAAACCCCTATCGAATTGATATACTAATTTTAGAATTCAATATGCAAGGTGCCTGCTTAACGCAGGAGAATAGGAAAGCTGAGTGAAAATCTCACACGGTCACGCCGCTGTAAGGGAAGAATTGCATTTGCTTGCGCCACTGGCAGAGCCGGGAAGGCGAAATGCAGTGATGAAGCCCAAGTCAGAAGACCTGCCTTGTATATGCGGTTGGCACAGGTTACGAACGATGGCCGTGTGTAAAAACAGGTTGACTTACCATAGTCATCCTGTTTTGTTGGCCTGTCAGTGATCTGGCAGGTCTTTTTATATGCTTGAAGAATAGAAAGGGAGACAAAAAGATGAGTCTAAAACAAAAGAAGCTGATCGTATGGACAAGCGCCTTTGCGCTCGTATTTGGGATCACTCCCGCAGTCAATGCGATGCATATCATGGAGGGGTATTTGCCGGCCGGGTATTGTATTTCATGGGGCGTTTTGTGTATCCCGTTTCTGATTGCAGGTTTCTTGTCCATTCAAAAAACGCTGCGTGAGAATAGAAATCTTGTGACGCTTCTGGCGATGTCGGGCGCTTTCGTCTTTGTAATTTCTTCGCTCAAAATCCCATCTGTGACAGGCAGCTGCTCTCATATGACAGGAACAGGTCTAGGAGCAATTCTGTTTGGGCCGGCCGCCGTTTCCGTTTTGGGGCTGATTGTGCTGTTGTTTCAGGCGATTCTTTTAGCGCACGGCGGCCTGACTACAATCGGGGCAAATACATTTTCCATGGCAATTGCCGGCCCGTTTGTTTCTTTTGGAATCTATGCGCTTTGCAAGAAGTTGAATGTAAACAAAAAGGCCGGGATCTTCCTTGCCGCCACCTTGGGCGATTTATTTACATACTGTGTGACAGCAGGCCAAATGGCTTTAGCTCATCATGCGGATACGACAACAGGCGCCGCTTTCGGAAAGTTTTTGCTCGTATTTGCGCCGACACAGGTTCCGCTGGCAATTATTGAGGGAATTATCACAGTGCTCATTGTCGTCGGACTGGAAACCTATGCGAAGCCGGAGCTTCGTGCGATTGGATACTTACAGGAGGCGAAATAATATGAAAAAGAAAGTAATCGCAGGAATTCTTGTAATTTTCCTCATTGCACTGATCCCATTGTTTGTATTAAAGGACGCCGAATTTGGCGGATCCGATGATGCCGGAAGCGTTGTTGTAGAGGAAGTGGACTCCGCTTATGAGCCGTGGGCGACGCCGATTCTGGAGGCGTTGATTGGCGGGGAGCTTCCGGGAGAGGTTGAAAGCTTATTCTTCTGTATCCAGACAGGGATCGGTGTAGGGATTATCGCTTTCGTAATGGGCCGGTTCGTGGAACGGAAAAAATGGACAAAAGCAGAGCAATCATTTACCGGTGAAAGGATTTCTTGAATCATGATCATAGATGAGTTTTGTTATCATTCAAAGCTTAGATATGAAAACGCCGGTGAAAAATTTGCTTTTGCGGTTATTACGCTTTGCATTTGCGTAGCAAGCCGTTCCATTACAGTGGCATGTATGGTGTTGGCAAGTACAGGGATTCTCACCGTTTTAAAGGGTGGGGTCCCTGTCTTGCGTTATATGAGGCTGCTTACTATCCCGCTGGCGTTTTTATTTTTAAGTACGGTTGCAATTATTTTCCATATCAAGCAAACACCAATGGATTTATTTGCACTTCCTTTGAGCGATTGGTATATCACAACCAGCCGAGCTTCATTTGTATATGCGCTGCAACTGATACTAACAGCTCTTGCGGCCGTTTCATGCCTCTATTTTTTATCGTTGACTACGCCGGTTCCAGATATTTTGGAAGTGATGCGAAAACTGCATTGTCCGAAACTGATTATCGAATTAATGCTTTTGATTTATCGGTTTATTTTTATTCTGTTAAATACAGCTTCCGCGATTTCGATTTCGCAAAGCTGCCGCTTGGGAAATAAGGATTATAGAACATCGGTCAAATCCTTTGGTATGCTGGGTTCTGTTTTAATGATGCGTGCAATGATCCGTTCCAGTCAATTGTATATTGCAATGGAAACCAGATGCTATGACGGTACAATCCGAGTTTTATCCGAGAGCCAGCCCCCTAAAAGGCATGTGGTCGCCGCTATCATCACATATGATGCAGCTCTGTTGGTATTCGCTGTATGGAGCACCTTTTAGCATTGGAAATGAAACATAAGCATACTTCCTGTTGAACATCTATGCTTGCATCTGCCTTGGCAGCGAAAGTCTGATTACCGCCAGTCAGGAGCATATTTCTATTTGTGCTGCACAATATGATAGGATAGGTGACTGTATGAATACAGATGTTATTTTAAAAGCTGAAAATTTGGATTTTTCATATGACGAGGGAAGGTCATATGCTTTAAAAGGCCTTTCCCTAGAATTGAAACGCGGCCGCAAAATTATTTTCATGGGAGCGAATGGGAGTGGAAAATCCACTTTTTTTCTGTGTTGTGCAGGAGTGTGCAAGCCGCAAAGGGGACGGTTGTATTTTAATGGAAAAGAGATTGCCTATGATAAAAAGAGTCTGCTGGAATTAAGGAGTAAGGTCGGGATCGTATTTCAAGATCCAGATAATCAGCTTTTTTCCGCCAGTGTTTACCAGGAAATTTCTTTTGGAATTTTAAACTTGGGGGTATCGGAGGAACAGGCCAAAAAAGAGGTGGAGACAGTTATCACCAACTTGGAAATTACACCGTTCCGGCACAAGCCGACACATGCTTTAAGCGGTGGACAGAAAAAACAGGTGTCAATTGCCGATATTTTGGTGATGCATCCGGAAGTGATTTTTCTGGATGAGCCTGCTGCTGCGTTGGACCCAAAACACACCCGTTTGGTCAACCAAATTGTAAATCAAATGACAGATAATGGGATTACTGTTGTAATGTCAACACATGATGTCAATTATGCCTATGAGTGGGCGGATGAAATTGTGCTTTTTCATGAAGGAAGTGTACTTTTTCAAGGAATCCCTACAGATGTTTTCAGAAATCATTCGGCTTTAAATAAAACAAATTTGGATGTGCCAATCGTTATGGAGCTTTTTGAACGCCTGTGCAAAAAAGGAATACTTGATAGATCGCTGTCATATCCAAGAAATATGGAGACTTTGGAGTTATATATTGAAAATATCCGATGAATTCACGCTGATTTTGCAGAGTATCATGATAAAACAGGAGCGATACAGAATTTTTGTTCTGTATCGCTCCTGTTTTTAAAAATGAACCAACTAAAATAATGCCTGGCATATAAAATAATCAATGTAAAAAACTCTTCATTCCCACTCGGCAAATTCAAGTATATGGGAGTGTATTTGGGGTGATTTTATAGGCAAAACATTCGCAAATGTGTTAATGTTTTACCCGCTTATTTGAGGCAGTTCGCTTTCTTAGTATCAAAATAGTATCACAAAAAACGAGAAATTGCAAGGGTTTCAGGCCATAAACGGCCACAATCAAAACTTCCCTCAATTTGATGTAAGTTTCTGTCGAAATGGGTCTCAAATCGAGACCCATTTCGACCACCGCCTGGGAGCGTAAACGCTCCCAGGCAATAGGGGATTGATTTCCGCCCCGGCGGAAATCAATCCCACCATGGGACGCAATTCGACCATTGACGACCCCGACGGGATTTGCGATGGTTCAAAATGTCGAAGTTATTGATGTAGCAAACAGGTTTTATTTCTAATTTTTTCTTTTACTGTGAGAACGGTATCGTTAATCGAAAGATTAGTAGTGTCTATAACATTTTTCTCGTATATTCCGAGATTGCAAAATTGTTCCCACATCGTTTCTACCAATTCGATATTTGTATCTCTATCTAATTTTGAGCGCCCAATCGCCCGTTTTATGGTTTCTTCTTTATTAGTTCTCAAAATGATGTAGTGTACCTCATATCCCTCTTGAACGACATTTAGCCACGGCTCCAGAAACCACGGGCCGATAATGCCATCTACAATTACATCATATCCACCGCGAGCAAACCGCTTTGCGGCTTCTAAGAAAGACTCAATCACTACCAAGTTTTGGTCGTTAGATTGCGGCAGATGTGGAGGAATGGCGTTTTTGCTCAGATAATGATAAAAGTCATCCGTATGCATATGAACAGACTTTTCCATGCTGGATTCTTTCGCAATAATAGATGATGTTGTAGTTTTTCCGGTTCCTGGCGATCCTGTAATCACAAGAATTCTTCCTTGTTCCATTTGTATTAGGCCCTCCATAACTCTCGGTTAATCTTTCTATTCCTAAAAAAGAAGTATA
>ERZ1643251.3015-NODE-3015-length-16179-cov-47.686306_pt1 | contig 16179 bp, 16 predicted proteins | sample MGYA00579261_ERZ1643251 | MGnify/ENA primary metagenome ERZ1643251 (study PRJEB29033, sample SAMEA4952267) | chicken gut metagenome | biome: Broiler Chicken; feature: Gastrointestinal Tract; material: Caecum | place: Ireland | collected 2018 | study: Broiler...
TTTGGAAGATATTATTGTAAGGCAAAAAATCCTGAATGTGTTAATTGTAAATTAAGAGATATATGTAAAAAGAACTAGTTACGTTTTCTAGTTCTTTTATCTTCCTTTTTTTTGAATATTGTTATTATCTAAATTAGGGTTAATTACAATATTATCATTTATATTCATTCGTGGTGGTATAAGTTTTGCAGTTCTTAGTTCTTCTTCTAACTTACACAATTCTGCCCATATTTTAGGAAGATCTTTGCCACCAGCTTCTGCAGTTGATGCTATTCTTAAATTAATGACTCTTTGTTTTAAATCTTCATATTCTTCGATAGTATATTCTTTAGATATTGAACATACCTTCCTTTCTTTATAAATAATTATCTTATTTTTTAATTTTATCTATAAAATTTACTCGTAATATAACCATCATAAGTCATCTTCTTTTTCCTAACGTGTGTTGCTTGATCTTCATTGTATTTTCTAGGTACTCCAGTTGTTACAACAGCTTCACCATATTGATTATTATTAAAACCACATATAACTCTTCTTGAATTTTCCATTTGCTCAAGTAATTTCACATATTTATCTTTTATCATATTTATTCCCCCTTAATTGCTAGATATTATATCATAAGTACTAATAACAGTCAAATTATGATAAAAAAGTAAAAGAACTAGATTTTTTCTAGTTCTTTAATTATGTAAGTTTACTGTTTTTTCTTCAATAACACTTTCACCTTTATAAGATACTATATAAGAAATCTTATAATTACCCGCAGCTAATGTATTAACTTTACTTTCTAATTCACTAGCTGAACTATAACTTCCAAGTTGACTACCACTAGAAGAATATAATTTATAAGATATATTTGCATCGGAATTATCAATAGTAATGCCATTATATCTAATTGTAATATCATTTTCTTTATATTCACTAACTTTGGAGTTTACAACACTGTCACCAATGTCAACTTTTAAACTTTGTATAATGCTTCCACCGGATATACTAACATTTTCTGAAACACCATTACTAGCATTAGACTTAAATGATCTATATTCAGCCTTAATAATTATAGTAGCGTTTCTAGAAGAGTAGGAGTTAGGTACTGTAAATACATATTCTGTATCGGTAGTAAATCCAACTTCTGTAGTAGTACCATCAGTATCTTCAAGATAAATGCCAAATCCTAATCCTCCTAAAGTGTTTTGGTTATATGAAAGTCTTTCTTGGGCAAATCCATTAGTACCATTTCCGAATACTGATTGACTAAAATAAGTCTTTAAGTAACTTTCAGTAACTATTTCTGGAACTTTAAAATCCCAAGTTAATTTAACGGTTCTACCATCTACTTCTGATTTTAAATTAGTGACATCATTTAATTTACTAAATCTTTGAGATACTTCAGTAGGTTGTGTACCTTTCTTAAAGTATTCAGTTCTTATTAAATCAGAAGGAGTATATTCGCTAGGTAATTGAGCAGGCCATGTACCAAATTCAACTTGTGATTCTACAACAGAGTCAGGTTTAGTAAATTCTTTTGTAGTTTTTGGTATAGATTTCATAACAGATTGCATTACTGCGTCTTTTGGAGCACTAGCTCCTGATAAATAATGTTCTGATGATACTGTTTCATATCCATACCACAATGCTATTGAATATTCTGGAGTATAGGCAACTGTCCATAAATCATTTACTGCCCCTGATGGAAGATTATATCTTTCAATAGTAGCATCGTCTAAATTTGAAGTACCAGTTTTTGCTGCAACTGTAGATCCGTATACTCTAGCACCACCATTAAATCCATGTTCTACAGCATATTGTAAAACGTTATTCATTAAGTAAGCAGTAGAGTCAGAAATAACTCTTTCTTTTTCGTTATTGAATTCTACAACTTCACCAGTATCACGATATTCAATTTTTGTTACTGCAGAAGGTTCAATATAATATCCTCCATTAGCAAATGCGGCAAATGCAGATGCCATTTCCAAAGTAGTAGCTCCAGGTTCAAATGCTCCAAGTGCATGGGCTTCATGTAATGAATTCCCTTCAATTTCTGCTTCTATACCTAAATTAGTGACAAATTCAATAATGTTTTTCTTACTTACTTGTTGGAAAGCTTTTAAAGCAGGTACGTTTCTTGAAACACTAAGAGCTTGCCTTAAAGTTATTAAACCTTGATAATTTCCATCCCAGTTTCCGATTTCAGGTCCATCAGTGTATGACCATGGTTCATCATTAAATAGAGTATAAGTAGAGAAATTATTATATTCAAATCCAGGTCCATAATCAAATAATGGTTTAGCTGTTGAACCTATATGCCTTTTAGCTTGAGTAGCATAATTAAATGTATTAGCCTTACGGTTATGTCCCGCACCAACAGCAACAAGTGCTCCAGTATTAACATCTACAACACTAATACCTGCTTGAACTTCTTCATCTTCCCATGTATGAGTTTTACCACTTAATACATCGTTGATACCATCTTGAATACTTCTATCCATGTTAGTGTAAATTTTCATAGATACTTGATAAGGATTGTTACCTGTTTTTTCTTCAACTTCAGCAACAACAGTGTCAATATATCCAGCATAGTCTCCTTCTTCAGTTGCCTTTGTTAACATACTTTCTACTGATACAGATTCGGCTAATTCTTTTTCTTCTTCAGTAATGTATCCATGTCTTACCATAAGTGATAATACTGTACTTCGTCTTTCTGTAGCTCCTTCAGGATTTTTAAAAGGATTTAATCCATTTGGTGCTTGGAACAATCCTGCAAGCAATGATGCTTCAGGTAAACTAAGTTCACTAACAGATTTTCCAAAATAATATTCTGCTGCTTCTTTAACTCCGTATATTCTACCACCTAAGCAGTTATCGTTAACGTAAAATTCAATAATTTGTTCTTTGGTATATTGCTTTTCAATATAGAAAACAGATAGATAAATATCTTGGAATTTACGAATAATTCCTTTAATTCCAGTAGAAGTAGTAGAAGTTAAATTGTTTTTAGCAATCTGCATTGTTAAAGTAGAAGCTCCACCGGCGTCCCCATTTCCAAGCAGTTGCCCAACTGAAGCTTTTAAAAATCTTGGTAAATCAACACCATTATGTTGAAAGAATCTTGAGTCTTCAGTAGCAATAATTGCATCTACAAGAACTTCTGGTAACTCATCATAAGTAACGTTTTCTCTTTTTTGTTCTCCTAATGTATCTATAATATTTCCGTCTTTATCATATACAACAGTTTGTTCTTTATTAGCAAGTGCATTTGGATCAAAAGGTTTAGTAGCAATAACTACATACAAGATAAACCCTGCAACTGAAACAATTCCTACAATGCACATTATAATAAATATTGTAAGTAAATTTTTCCAAAGAGGTCGCTTATTTTCCTTTTTGGTTTTACTATTTTTAGCTTTGTTATTATTAGCTTTTTTAAAAACTCCCTTCTTTTTCACAACTAACACATCCTCATCCTTTTTTAATTCTTCTTTAATTTCATCTTTAATTATTGTGTCATCCAATTCTTCTTTTTTCGTTTTACTAGTATTTTTCTTTTTCGTGTTAGAAGTTTTTTTCTTTCCTTTTTTCACTTTTTTACCAAATAATCTAGCAATTTTTTCCGGATTATAATAAACATATATTAATCCGCCCATAATTGGTAATGCTATCAGACCTAACCACCCAAAAATTAAAACAGAAAAAATACTTATAATAATAAATAATATACATATAACTATTTCATCTTTTCTTCTTTCTTTAATAAAATTAATCACTTTATTAAAAATTACTTTAACTTTTTCCATTTAATCCTCCATTATTCTATCTAATATTTTTAAATAATCTAATCTAGGTATATATTTTAATTCTATTGGATATCCTTTTTCTTTAATATAAGAGTAAGGAATAGATTTTCTAGTATTGTTATCTATAAATTCAAGTAAATCATGTCCCATTAAAATATATGTTTCATTCAGCAAAACAAACCTTATTATTAAGAAAACAACTCCATTTAATTTATAAACTCTTTTTATATGTTCTAATTGATGGTTATGAATATTAGCAATAGCAAAACTAGTTTTACTTTGTGTTTCTTTAGCGTCAAATTCAATATATTTTCCTTTATATAATCCATTATAGTCTAAAGTAGAAGGACTTTCAAAGAATGCTTCAGTAATCTTTGATTTATCATAATTTACTTTAGTTATTTTTATTGGAGTAGGTTTCTTATATATTAAGGCTATTCCTTTTTCTATGTAGTATTCATTAGTTACGTTAATATCATTTTCTAAAACCATTCCACGATTAGCAAAATTAGATTTAGCTTTATTAAAGTAATATCTCATTCAATATCACCTTAATTTATTATACTATAGAATATGTCAATTTTCCATATAAAAAGAAAAAATGATTGAAAAAATACACTAGTTTTGTCGAATATAATGCAAAGTGTCAAATAAAGTGCTATTATTATGAAAAAGAAAGAAGAGGGATAGAATGCCAGAACATATGTTGGTAGATGAAATATTTAATGATATGATTGAAGAAGTATCTTATATAAAATTAAAAACACATTTAAAATTACAAGGACAATAAGTCTTTTTTTTTTATAGTTAAGTATGTTATAATTAGTTTAGAAAGAAGGATGTATATGAATAAAAAAAATGTTGGTATAATTATAGGAATTATATTATTAATTATAATAGGAATAGGTGTATTTGTGTTTTCTTTAAATAAAGAAGAAGATAAAATACCTGATGGAGAAGTTTTTGCAGAAGAATATAATGAAGTAGATGAAAATAATGTGTATGTATATAGAACAATGGATGAAATAATAAAAATACTTGAAAATGGAACTGGTGTTGTTTATTTAGGATTTCCTGAATGCAAATGGTGTCAAAGATATGTAAAATACTTAAATGAAGTAGCTTATGAAGAAGATATTGAAAAAATATATTATTATAATATAAAAGAAGATAGAGAAAATAATACTGAAAATTATCAAAAAATAATAGAAATATTAGGAGACTATGTTCCGTATGATGAAGAAGGAAATAGAAAAATATATGTGCCTGCAGTTATATATGTAAAAAATGGTGAAATAGTAGGACATGATAATGAATCATCAATGGTATCAGGAGATGTAGATGAATACTGGACTGAAGAAAAAGTATCAGCTTTAAAAGAAAGAACAAGAGAATTTATGAAAGCATCTAATCCTAATATATGTACAGACGGATGTAATGGATAGGGGGAATATATATGTTTAATGAGAGTAAAGGAAGTTTATTTGTAACTTTTGTTTTATCAATAATATTTGGAATGCTATTAGTATTTGCTACAGAGACATTCCTAGTTACTATTAATTATGTATTAGTATCAATTTTCTTAATACTTGGAATAGTGCAACTTATAAGTTTCTTTATGAATAAAAGTTATAAACACGAAATTTATAATAATTTAATAGTAGGTATTATTTGTATATGGAGTGCATTATTTATATATGTTTATTATGGTTCTTTAATATTCTTATTACCAGTAATTTTATCTTTGTATGCATTTGTAGTAGGTGCTATTACTTTAACAAAGTTTTTAAGAAATAAAATGGTCCCATACGTAATTGTTAGTATTCTTTCTTTTATAATTGGAGTACTATTACTGTTTAAACCAGCACTAACAGTAACATTGTATTTACAAATAACAGGTGTATATATAATTATTACCTCATTAATATATTTATTTGAATTTTTCAAAATAAAGAAGAGTATAAAATAGAAATTTTACATTATTAATAATTTGTGCTATAATATCCTCCATATAAGGGGGATTTTATTATGAAATTATATTTTAGAGCGTTTAAAATGCTTTTTAAAAAATATATTCTTCATAAAGATACTGGTTTAGTAATAAAAGAATTTTGTGAAAAAATGGGAATTGTATATATAAAATTAGCCCAAATTTTATCAACACAAAATGAAGGTAACTATTTTACCGAGAAAGATCGTCAACAATTATCAACAATTTGTGATAGTTGTAATCCCATATCTTTTTCAGAAATTGAAAAAATTCTTAAAGAAGAATATAGAGAAAAATATTTGGATTTATTTTCTAGTATTGATCCGGTTCCTATTGGATCTGCATCAATTTCCCAAGTGCATAAAGCAACTTTAAAAACAGGGGAAACTGTAGTGCTTAAAATACGTAGAAAAGATATTACAAATAATATAGATAAAGACATTGAAGAAATACGAAAACTATTAAATAGATTTGGGCCTTTATTTAAATTTTTAAATTTAGTTGGAGGAAATCAAGCTTTAAATGTATATTTAAGATTAATTAAAGAAGAGACTGATTTTGAAAATGAAGTAGAAAATATAAAGTTATATCATAAATTTAAAGATGAAGTTAATGGAAAAGTAGAAGGAGCTAAAAAAATAATTGTTCCTAAGTTATATGAAGAACTATGTACAAAAAATGTTATTGTTATGGAGTATATAAAATATCCAACTCTTAATAAAATGGAGTTAACTTCTGAAAACAAAAAAATAATATCTAAAGGAGTAGGAAGTTATTTACAACTTAGTTTTTATGCAATGTTTAATGGTAAACAAGTGGTGTTTCACGGAGACCCGCATGTTGGTAATTTGTTTTTTGATGAAGAAGGAAATATTGGCTTTTTGGATATGGGATTATTGTTTGCTTTGTCAAAAGAAGATACAGAACTTATAAAAAATTTCTTTTTGGCAGCATATACATCTAATTATGAAAAATTATTTGACTTATTAAGTAAATATGGTAATTGGTCCAAAGGTAAAGAATTAGCATTTAAAGAAGATTTAAAAGAATTTTGCGAAAAAATAAGCGATAAAGATGTTACATGTTATTTTACCGAAATGATAAAGATTTGCTTAAATTATGAATTTTTACCCCCTGATTTTCTATTTTATATGGCAAAACCATTTGTGTGTTTAAATGGAGTAAATGTTATATCAGATACTATTACGGATACTAAAGCATTATTAGAGCAACAAGTATTAGAATACTATATAAGAAATAATTTAAAAGAAAGTATGGATATTGTAATAAGTAGCTTGCGTTTGTCACCGATATTATTAAAAAATATTGAAAAATATGGAATATCAAAAGGTATATCACAAACAGCAAGTAGTAATCTAGATACATTAAAAAGAATTAAACAAGTAATGGAAAATTATAAAGATTTGTTTAGAATATTTGAAAATTACTATGATTTAGCTCCTAAAAAACGAGCAAAAAAATAAAATTTTGTTTAACAAAATTAAACATTTGTGGTATAATTAATCGGTGTGAAAAAAGAGGTGAACTTTTATGAATATTAGAAATATTGCTATTATTGCCCATGTAGACCATGGAAAAACTACGTTTGTAGATCAATTATTAAAGAAATCTGGAACATTTAGAGAAAATGAAACTGTTGAAGAAAGAGTAATGGACTCTAATGATATTGAAAGGGAAAGAGGAATTACTATTCTTGCTAAAACGACTGCAATTAATTATGAAGGATACCGTATTAATATTTTAGATACACCAGGACATGCTGATTTTGGTGGTGAAGTAGAAAGAATCATGAATATGGTTGATGGTGTTATGCTTTTAGTAGATGCTTATGAAGGTACAATGCCACAAACAAGATTTGTACTTAAAAAAGCATTAGAAGCTAATGTTAAACCAATTGTTGTAATTAATAAAGTAGATAAACCTACTGCTAGAGTAGATAAAGTATTAGATGAAGTAATAGATTTATTTATTGAGTTAGGTGCTACAGATGAACAATTAGATTTTAAAGTAGCATATGTATCAGCATTAAATGGTACAGCTAGTTTAGATCCTGATATTACTACTCAAGGTGAAGATTATAGTGATATCTTCAAATTAATAATATCAGAAATTCCAGAACCTAAAGTAAATATAGATAAACCATTACAATTTCAACCAGCACTTTTAGACTATAATGACTATGTTGGTAGAATTGGTATTGGGCTTGTCAAATCAGGTGAAATAAAAGTAAATGAAATGGTATCATGTGTAAGATTAGATGGTAGTAAAAAACAATTTAGAATTCAAAAATTATTTGGATTTTTAGGACTTAAGAGAATAGAAATAGAAAGTGCTAAAGCAGGAGATATAATTGCAATTGCAGGACTATCTGATATTTCAGTAGGAGAAACTGTATGTGAAATAGGAAAAGAAGAGGCACTTCCAGTTCTTAGAATTGATGAACCTACATTAAAAATGACATTTATGACAAATAATAGTCCATTTGCAGGAAGAGAAGGTAAATTTATTACTGCATCAAAAATAGGAGAAAGATTATTTAAAGAAACTCAAAAAGACGTAAGTTTAAAAGTAGAACAATCTGGAAACGAATCATGGACAGTTTCTGGTCGAGGAGAATTACATTTATCTATTCTAATAGAGAATATGAGAAGAGAAGGATATGAACTTCAAGTATCTAAACCAGAAGTTATTATTAAAGAAATTGATGGTGTTAAATATGAACCGTATGAAGATGTACAAATAGAAGTTCCTGAAGAATCTGTAGGCCCAGTAATTGAAGCATTGGGACTTAGGGGAGCTAACATGGATAATATGACTAATGTTAATAATTTAGTTAGATTAAATTATACTATTCCTTCAAGAGGATTAATTGGGTTTACGACAGATTTTATGACTATGACTAAAGGATATGGAATAATAAATCATACATTTAAAGAATATTTACCAGTACAAGGAGTTAATATTGGTGAAAGAAAACTTGGCGTTTTAGTTTCTATGGAAAATGGTAAAGCAACAGCTTATAGTATTGGAAACTTAGAAGATAGAGGAGTTATGTTTATTGAACCAGGTACTGAAGTATATGAAGGTATGATAGTAGGAGAATGTAATCGTGAAAATGATTTAGCAGTTAATGTTGTTAAAGGTAAACAACTTACAAATACTAGAGCAGCCGGATCAGATCATACTGTAGTATTAAAAAGACCTAGACCAATTACTTTAGAGTATTGTTTAGATTATATAAATAGTGATGAATTAGTAGAAATAACTCCAGAATCAATAAGACTTAGAAAACAAATATTAAATACAGAACAAAGAAAGAAATTTGATGCTAAAAAAGCTTAAGTTTCTTTTTTTATAAAAAAAATACCTTTATAGGTATTATTTTAATTTCTTTTTGTAATAGTCATATAATTCTTTAAATCTAGCAAAGTGAACTATTTCTCTTTGTCTAAGATATAGTAGAGGACCAATTACATCTTCATCATCAGTTAAATTTATTAAGTTTTCATAAGTAGCCCTTGCTTTTTGTTCAGCAGCCATATCTTCTGATAAATCGGCAAGCGGATCTCCGGTAGATGCAAAATATGCTGCAGTAAATGGGATACCGTTTGAATCAGTTGGATATATACCATATCCATGTTCAGCATACATTGAGTCAAGTCCAGCTTCTTTTAATTCTTTAAGTGTAGCACCTTTCATAAGTTGATATACCATTGTAGAAATCATTTCTACGTGAGAAAGTTCTTCAGTTCCAATATCAGTAAGAAGAGCTTTACCTCTTTCATCAGGCATAGTATATCTTTGACTTAAATATCTCCATGCTGCACTAAGTTCCCCATTAGGTCCACCATACTGTGTAATTAAATATTTAGCCATTCTTAAATCTTTATTTTTTATGTTAATTGGGTATTGTAACATTTTTTCATATTTCCACATTATCTCATTACCTCCCATGGCCATGGACAATTAATCCAATTAAAGTTAGATGTTTTAATTAAATTATTATCTAAACTAATTGGCCCATACATATTTTCATAATGATTAGTTAATTTTTTTAATGTTACAAGATAATTATTATATAGTTTTATACATTCTGTATCATTTGGATTTACATCTAAATATAAAGTTAAATCATTTAAAGCAAATTTATATTGTTGTATTTGCATCATTAATGCACTTTTTTCACTAGTAGGTTTTAATTCCATAGGTTTATAATTTTTATATCCTTTGTATAAATTTTCAAACAAGTTTCCTTTTATAAAACCTTCATATGGTTCATATAATTTAGGATTATTATCCATAAAAGTATTAGCAAAAGTCATGTTATCAAAATTAATATTTTTTTTATACAAATCATTATTATTAATTAAGTAGTCATAGTAGTCGTTAAAATCACTCATTTTATTTCCCTCCAATATAGGTTATGTTCATAGGGAAATAGTGTATGGGTATATAACTAAAAAAACTAATAATAAATATTAGTTATTGAATAGTATATCCTCCATCAACCATGACTGTTTCTCCAGTTATAAATGAAGAATCATCACTTGCTAAAAATAATATTGTTTTTGCTATTTCTATTGGATCTGCTAGTCTTCCAATTGGATGTTTACTAATTCTTTCTTCTTTCATTTCTTCAGTATATTCATCAAGTAGTGGTGTATCAACATATCCTGGAGCTACAACATTAACTCTTATATTATCTTTTATGTATGATAGAGCTATAGACTTAGTCATATTAATAACAGCTCCTTTTGAAGCACAATAAGCAAATGAAGTAGGTTTACCAACGACTCCTAGTACTGATGATATATTAATAATAGAACCACCTGTATTTTGTCTTAACATTTCGATAATGGCATATTTATTAGTTAAAAACACTCCAGTTAAATTAACTCCAATAACATTATCCCATTCTTCCATAGTTTCCTCATGACACATTAGTTTAGAACGTATGCCTGCTGAGGATACCACAATATCAACATGACCAAAATTATTAATAGCCCTTTTAAATAAAAGTTCTACTTCTTCATCATCAGATACATTAGTATTAATTCCAACTATTTTATCCATATCTCCTAGTTGAGATGCTACTTCTTTTACATTTTCATCAACGTCTGCAATAACAACTTTAGCACCATTTTCTAAAAATAGTTTTGCTGTAGCAAGACCAATACCACTAGCTCCTCCAGTAATAACTGCAACTTTACCATCTAATTTCATTTTTATACCTCCCTATATTCAATATAATTATAATATAATAATTTCTTATAAAATATAGTAACTTATTAATTTTACATATTAAATGTCAAGTAAAATATTTGACAAACTACTAGTTATTAATTTGTGTTTATGATATAATTTGTAAGAAAGTTGGTGTAGTATGAATTTAGATAACTTAAATAAACAACAAAAAGAAGCAGTTACACATATAGATGGACCAATGCTTGTTTTAGCAGGAGCAGGTTCCGGGAAAACAAAAGTATTAACTAGTAGAATTGCCTATTTAATAGAAAATGGTGTAAATCCTAGAAATATATTAGCAATAACTTTTACTAATAAAGCTGCAAAAGAAATGAAAGATAGAGTAATTAACTTAATTGGAAGTTCTGCTAATTACATTCAAATATCAACGTTTCATTCGCTTGGGCTTAAAATGATAAAAGAGAATTATAATATTTTAGGATATGATAAAAACTTTACTATATTAGATAGTGATGATACATTAACTGTAGTAAAAAAAATAATTAAAGAAATGAATTTAAACCCACAGTTTTATAATGCAAAAGCAATAAGAAATAAAATAAGTTCTGCTAAAAATGAACTTATGAGTGTGAGTGAATTTTCCCATGTAGAATTTGATAAAGATATAGTAAGAATATTTGAAAAATACAATTCAATATTAAAAACTAATAATTCTGTGGATTTTGATGATTTACTTGTTCTTCCAATTCAATTATTAAATAATAGTGAAGTATTAGATAGATATCAAGAATTATATAAATATATCTTAATAGATGAGTATCAGGATACTAATGAAGCACAATATAAATTTACAAAGAAGTTAGCTAGTAAATATAAAAATATCTTTGTAGTAGGAGACAATGATCAAGCAATATATGCTTTTAGAGGGGCTAATTTTAAAAATATATTAAACTTTGAAAAAGATTACCCTAATTGTAAAACAATATTACTAGAAGAAAATTATCGTTCTACTAAGATGATATTAAATGCTGCCAATAGTGTTATTAAAAATAATAAAGAAAGAAAAGATAAGAATTTATGGAGTAATAATCCAGAAGGAAATAAAATAAAATATATTCAAGCGGATAGTGATAAAGAAGAAGGTAGTTATATATCATCTAAAATAAAAGAATTAAATAATAATGGTGTTAATTATGAAGATATAGCAATACTATATAGAACTAATGCTCAATCAAGATTAATTGAAGAAGAAATGCTTAAGAATAATATTCCATATAGGGTAATTGGTAGTTTCTATTTTTATAATCGTAAAGAAATTAAAGACTTATTATGTTATTTAAGACTTATTAATAATCCTCATGATGATATTAGTTTAGCTAGAGTAATAAATGTACCTAAAAGAGGAATTGGTGCTAAAACAATGGAAAATTTAGATGCTAAATCTAATGAATTAGGTATATCATTATTTGATGCAATTAGTGATGGTAAAGAGCTATCTTTTAAGAATTTAATATTAAAGATGCAAGAAGAATGTGAAAATTTATCTTTAACAGAGATGGTCGATTTAGTATTAAATGAAAGTGGTATGAAACAAGAACTTGCAAATGAAAAAACACTTGAAAGTGAAATAAGACTTGAAAACTTAGAAGAATTTAAGTCTATTACTAAAAACTATGAAGAAGAATTTGGAGTAATTTCTTTAAGTGATTTTTTAAATGAAATATCTTTAGTTAGTGATATGTCTGAACATCAAGAATCTAAAAATAAAGTAAGTTTAATGACTGTTCATGCTGTAAAAGGATTAGAGTTTGATTATGTGTTTGTAACAGGTATGGAAGAAGGAATATTCCCACATTATAATGCTATTAATGATGGAAGTAGATCTGCTATTGAAGAAGAAAGAAGACTATGCTATGTTGCAATAACAAGAGCTAAAAAAGATTTATGGTTACTTAATGCTAAAAGAAGAATGTTATTTGGTAATACACAAACTAATTTACCTAGTAGATTTATGGAAGAAATTGATCCAAAATATTTAGAAGTAGAAAATAATCGTAAGAGTGTCTTTAAGAAAGTTAATAATTTTGTTAAAGAAGAAATGTTTAATAAGAATGATGTTGATTATCAAGCAGGAGATTTAATTAGTCATACAGAATATGGTCAAGGTGTAATAATATCTGTTGATAAGTCAATTATAACTGTAGCATTCCCACATCCTTATGGTGTAAAAAAACTTATGAAAAATCATAAAAGTATTAGTAAAGTAGCCGTATCATAGATAATATTTAAACATATAATATAGTGGTGATAAAAGTGAATTATAGATTATTAGTTAATAAAACTAATGGCTTATCAAAAGACTTTATACCAGAAGATTTAGTAGATACTAAAAGTGAATATAAAGAAGGAATACTTATTAATGAAGAAGTATTAAATGCTTTTAGAAAATTACAAAATGATGCAAAAGTATTTAATTATAGTTTTGATATAGAAAGTGGTTATCGTTCTTATGATTACCAAGAAAAAATATATAATGAACTTGTAAAAGAAAAGGGATTTAATTATGCCCTTAGAAGTGTGGCAAAACCAGGTCGTTCAGAACATCAAACAGGTCTCGCCATAGATATATGTATATATAAAGAAGGAAAATGTTATATAGAAAATGATATAGAAGATTTTCCTGAAACTAAATGGTTACATTCTAATTGTCATAAATATGGATTTATATTAAGATATCCTAAAGATAAAGAAGAAATAACAGAATATATGTATGAACCCTGGCATTTAAGGTATGTAGGAGATATCGCTCCATATATATATAATAATGACTTAACTTTGGAAGAATATTATGATATAGCAAAAAAGAACTTAGATAATTATTAAAATATCTATAGTTCTTTTTATAATGCTCTTTTATTTAATTCGTTTTTTTGTAAATATCCAATTCCCATAATAATAATTAATAGTCCTATTTGTTTCATTGTTAAAATTAAATAAATTTTATTTTTTGCAGTTTCTAAAGCTTCATCATTTTCTTCTAAAAAATATGAGTAATACTTTGGATAATTTAAATTACTAATTTCTTGAGCTGCTTCATCAACTTTTTTAAATTCTGTAGAAATACTTATAAATAAAGATATTAAAAATATAATTCCTGAAAAAATTAATATATTTTTAAAAATATGGTTAGATTCGTTTTGGGTGATTCTACAATTGTTCATAACTCTATAGAAAGCAATTTTCCATATAACAAAAATAATAATAGCTTTATAAATTAGTTGTACAATAACTTGAATTGTCAAACTATAATCTTTTACAATATTATTTACAATTCCACTTATAAAAAGATCTGAAAGTAGGGCATAACAAATAAAACAAATAATTAAATTTTTAGTTGCAAATCTAACGTTTGCACGTTCTTGTTCATTCACAGTAACGTCTCCTTAATTTTGAATATTTTTATTAAATAAGTCATCAATAACATTAATAACTTTTTTTACTTCTGTGTCCATAAATTGGTTATAAAATTCTGGCATTTGATAAGATATTTTTTCAAACTTTTTTATCCATTTATTTGAAATGTTTAACACGTATACATAAGGCATAATTTTATAGAAATAATTTGGATCTTGCTTTATTAAAGCTTCTATTCTTGGCTTTTCAGCAGTTCCTAAAAATTTCTTAAATCCATAAATTTTCCCTAATAATTGACTATTATATTTGCTCCTTTTTATCATATTATCAAGAAAAATGAACATTAATATTACACAAATAATTCCTATTACAAATCCTAATAAATAGCTTGAATTATCATAGATGACATCTTTTATATAGAAAAAATTACTACTTACCATAATGGTAAAAGATAAAAATATATTAATAAATACTTTTATATAATATGGAAAATTAGCTATAAAAAATATAATATATAAAAGACTTAATTTAAAAACTACTTCAAAACTATTGTTAATTTTATAGAATCCATAATAACTAATTCTTGGAACAATCACTATAATACTTAAAGCTATTATAATTAGCATTAATATAGTTAAGGATTTGAAAAAAGTTTTTTCAAAAACAAAATGTTTTTTTTCTAAATTAATTTTTCTCTTAATTAGATTAATTGTTTTATAAAATTTATTGAATAAATCTTTTGGAGTAGTTTGATAAGCGTTATATACAGTTGAATATTTACTATCACTAAACAAATTATCAAAAAATATTTTTTCGTAAATATTGTCACCGTCATAATCTTTTTCTTTTAAAATAATAAATGAATTATTATTTTCTATAATTTTTATATATCCTTTACTAGCTAAATATATTAGTAAAGAAATAACATCTTTTTTCGAAACTTTTCCTTTTAGTGCGTAAGCAAGTTCTAGACTATTTAAATTATCTGGTGGATAAAATTCAAGTGTATCAACAACGTCATAATCTTTTCCATATTTTTTCCATATTTTATATGTAATAATAAGCAATATAATTGGCACAACATAAAGTATTGGTAATAAAATTAAATGTTTCATAAATTTTTAAAAATCTATTTTAATATTTTCTTTTTCTTCAACGCCAGCTAATTCAAAGAAACTTTTGCTTTTATATCCAAGTATATTTGCTAAAATGTTATTAGGAAATGTCTCGATTTTATTATTAAATAATCGTACAGTAGCGTTGTAATATTTTCTTGAGTTAGCAATTTCGTCTTCAATTGTTGATAAATTTTTGTTTAAGTCTTTAAAATTATCACTGGCCTTCAAATCAGGATAATTTTCTGCTAGTAGTATAAATTTATTTATTTCTTTATTTAACACTGCCATTTTTTTTATTTTTTCTTCATTTGATAAAGCATTATATCCACCATTTCGTAATTTAGTAATGCTATTTAAAGTTTCTGTTTCATGTTTTGCATAACCTTTAATGGATTCTATAATATTAGGGATTAAGTCCCATCTTTTCTTTAGGTAAACATCCATTGTTGAAAATGCTTCTTTTACATTATTATTTAATTTTATTATAGAATTGTAGATAAAGATACAGTATCCAATTAATAAAACAATAAATATAATTGTAATGTAAATAAACATAGTTCTCCTCCTTTATAATTTTTTCTTTATTATATCATGTATACTTTAAGATGTAAATCAACGGAATAAAAATACCTTGATT
>ERZ1643251.3019-NODE-3019-length-16171-cov-9.066021_pt1 | contig 16171 bp, 12 predicted proteins | sample MGYA00579261_ERZ1643251 | MGnify/ENA primary metagenome ERZ1643251 (study PRJEB29033, sample SAMEA4952267) | chicken gut metagenome | biome: Broiler Chicken; feature: Gastrointestinal Tract; material: Caecum | place: Ireland | collected 2018 | study: Broiler...
GGAGGTATCTAGTTTGAAAAAAAAGAAAAATGAAATTAATATTCGTTCAAGTGCAGCAGAGTATCTTACTTATGTTGCTTCTATCGGGAATCAGGAAGATAGTATTGAAATGCGTTATGAAGATGAGAATATATGGCTGACACAGAAGATGATGGCTATTCTTTATGGTGTTGATGTTCGTACGATAAACGATCATATAAAAAAAGTGTTTGCGGATTCAGAATTAGAAGAATCAGCAACTATCCGAAATTTTCGGATAGTTCAAACTGAAGGAACTCGAGAAGTTCAAAGAAATACAAAACATTATAACTTGCAAATGATTATTGCTGTTGGCTTTAAGGTAAATAATGAACGTGCAGTTCAATTTAGAAAATGGGCAAATAGTATTGTCAAAGATTATACTATTAAAGGTTGGGTAATAGATGATGATAGACTTAAAAGTGGAGGATCTGTGCTTACAGTAGAATATTTTGATCGATTACTTGAACAGATACGTGAAATTCGTTTATCGGAACGTAGATTTTATCAAAAGATTACAGATATATACGCTACTTCTCTAGATTATGATCGCACAGCAAGTACAACCAAACAATTTTTTGCAAAGGTACAGAATAAAATGCATTATGCGGTGCATGGACATACTGCAGCTGAGCTGATTTATGAAAGAGCAGATGCCAAAAAAACACATATGGGTCTTACAACTTGGGCTGCTGCTCCAGATGGAAAGATTGTAAAAAGCGATGTAAGTATTGCAAAAAATTATTTAAATGAACAAGAAATGCGTTCACTAGAGCGTATTGTATCTGCGTACCTTGACTTAGCAGAAGATCGTGCAGAAAGACATATCCCAATGACCATGGAAGATTGGAGTAAACGTTTAGATTTATTTTTAATGGCTGATGATCGTGAAATTCTTAAAGATGCAGGAAAAATAACTGCAGAAATTGCAAAATCTAAAGCAGAAACTGAATTTGAAAAGTATCGTGTTATTCAAGATAAACAATTTATATCTGATTATGATAGATATTTATTGGAATTAGAGGAAAACATAAAGGAATAGGCAAATTGGAATTTGTTTGCATATTTATAATTCAATATTAAGTCATTTTATTCTCGAATAGAAGAAATAATAGTTTTATAACATTTATACCAATTTGATGAAAAAGACGTTAAAGTATGAGAAAAGGAAATATACTAAATAATAGAGGTGATGTTTCAATGTATATCTTAGATAAGGTAGGATTAAATATAAGCATCTTGGATTCATTATCCTACAAATCCAGTTTAACAGTTAGTATGAAGCGAACACTACGACATTTTGACAAAAGAGATGTTTTAGAAGATATTCGAAATGCTAGACAATGGTATAATAAGCAAAGTATATTATATAAATTATCTATTGACTTACGTATAAAAAGTATGGGGGTCAGCTTCTATTAAATTTGATAAGTATCCTAACTCAACATTTTCTAGTGTATTTAATGATATTTTAGGATTTAGATCAATTTGTTCAAATTATGAAGAAGTTCTTTTTCTTGAAACGGAAGATAAAATAAGAGTCGTTGATATATCTAAGGGTAAAACTCGTGATGATGGGTATAGAGGAGTCCATGTTTATTATCAAAAAGACAATTTTCATTACCCCATAGAGATACAGTTCAACACCTACTATGACAGACAATTTAATGACTGGATACATGATAAATTTTATAAGAGAGGATATTCTGAGCAAGTAGGTATTATTTAGTGAAACCTATATGAAGATGGTAAAATAAAATTACTAAAAGAATTTGAGGAGGTGTTAGCAAATGTGTTATCTCATTGCGAAGAGATTTAAGAAATCAGGATGTGTAGCATTACAAACTGAAGCAGGAGAAGAAATGGCTCAATTTGCTGATGCTTTACAAGAAAAATTAGGATATGATATTCAAATAATAACTATTAGTAGACCAACTGCATATGGAGAATATGAACCATATCATTTTGTTAATAGTTATGATGAATTCAGTAAACAAGCAAGTCAATTGTAGAAAATTGAACATTATTATTTTAAGGTTTTTCTTTGTAATAACAACAAGGAATGCCTTTTTTATTCTTTTTAGAAGTTATAATAATCCTTGAGAATTACCTTATATAGAAGTAGAATCTAATAAAGATACTGTTAAATCAAAATTGACCTAGCAAAAAGCGAGAAATACTTCTTGTCTGGAGGGTAAGAAGAGAAAAAAATTGTATGAATCAAGAAAATTTAATTATATAAATGATTAAGAAAAGGTGGTGCGAATTATGTCAGTACAAACAGATTTTGAAAAAGAATTCGAAACAGAAGAATATGAAATGCTTATTTTAGTACAATCATCATGTAAAGGGGCAGTAAATATAAAAGACATGTTGAAACCTTTTGTTGATTTTCTTGCATCTATAGATTTGCGTACTGGACAGTTCTTTCATGAGAAAGGTCGTGTTGAATGGCTTATAAAAAATGATAATAAACGCAATGGATGGGGATATAAATTTGAGCAATTTGGCATTTATCGTGTCACTGTCAGAAAATGTATACCGCAAAAATTGCTGCCATATCAATTACAACAATATATAAACAACAGATATATGCTTATAAATGTACTTGAAGAAAATGCTTCTAATGAAAAATTGGAAGCTTTAAAAGAATATTATTCTAAACCAATTTCTATAGAAAATGAATTAGGTTCTTTTGCCTTAGATAGAGAATTTTCATGGTTTGAGGGAATTGTCAATTGGAATGGAGTAGAAGTGAATGCATATCTGGAAACCGATGAGGAGGATGGGGATACTGCAAAACAGGCAATGAAGGTACTAAAAAAGGTATTAGATAATATTGTGGAGAATGATACGAAGTACCGTGAATTCGCTGCGCAAGAACTAACAGAACTTGCAAATGAGTGGATGGATGCATCAGATGAAATTGATGCTGAAGAAATTACAAAAGAAATATTTATGAAGCGTATGGAAATGAGTGAAATAACAGTTAGTTCAGATGGAAGTTTATCTTTGTTTTTCAATGATGACGATATGTTTTGGGGACATGCTATTGAAATAGAGGTTAAGCCAAATGGAGAAATTATAAGTGCTAATATAGCTGGATGAGAGTAAAAACTTACAATTGAGCAAAGGAGGATTCTTTATTCATGATATATTTAAGAAGTTTTCAATTGAGTGATTCTCAAATATCTAAGCCTCATATTTATCCGTATAGTGTTTTTAGGAATAAAGATATAGAGCCTTTTGTATTTACGCCAGTAACAGTCTTTTATGGGAATAATGGTTCTGGAAAATCAACATTACTTAATATTATCGCTAACAAGCTAGAACTCAAAGGTAGGGAAAATGCGACTTGTCATTCATATGGTATGACAAACTACTTTACTCAATTTTGTTTAGAATGCTCTTATCGTTTGGGTGAAGATGAACTTGGTCAAAAGATAAGACACTTACCAGAGAATAGCCATTATATCAAAAGTGAAGATATTCTCTATGAGATTAAGAAAATTCAACAGCAACAAGTGTTATCAGACGGCATGTTATATGATTATATAAAAAAGGGAATGACGAAGGAAGAAGCAATAAAATATTTAGAGTCAAAGGCTGGCTCAAAACAAATGGAGTATATCATGTTTGCGCAAGAAAAATATTCTAATGGGGAAACATCTATGCAGTACTTCGAGGACTTCCTACAACCGGATACATTATATTTATTAGATGAACCTGAGGTATCTCTTTCTCCTGCAAATCAAGTTGCCTTAGCTAAAGAAATTAATAACATGGCAAGGTGGCTAGATTGTCAATTTATTATTGCAACTCATTCACCTTTTATGTTAGGAACTTTAGATGCAAAAATATATAATATTGATTCCAAAGAATATGCTGTTACCAAATGGAGTGATTTAGAGAATGTTCGCTATTTTTACAATTTTTTTAAAAAGAATGAAAAAGAATTTGAGTAAATCTTGTAGATATCTGAAATTTTTGTTTTTCAGAGAAATTGTAGCTTATTGAACACAATTGTCATTTGATAATTAATTGATAGAAATGAAACGATCATGTTTTTCGTTGCAAAGCTGAAGTACATCCCTATCAAGGTATTTCTCGATGGGAGTATTGTCAAAGGACTTCATATTTAGAAAATTTAGTAGCTTTAAATAAATGTTTTGATGTAACAACAGATTATTTGTTAATGGATGATATTGAAGCACCATTCAATAACAATCTTAATGTCAAAGTAACATTGAACCTCAATTATGAAAACCAGAAGCTAGTGAAGATAAACACCAATATAACATTAATGAATTTAAAAAGAAGAAGCATTGTTTCTATTGGTTTATAAACATTGCTCTAATGATTATGTTACTAGTCATAATGCTTATATTATTATTGTTGAGATGATTTATACTAATTTTAGTCTTATTCATTTAAATCGGTTAGTCTGTATGATTAATTGCTTTTAAATTGATTGAAAAAGTTTAATAATGAATATTGTGGTCATACTTTTTGAATAGTTACTTTTTCGTTTCATATGATTTGAAACGATTTTTTTCTTTCATTGCAATAAAAATGCAACGATAATATTTTTCGTTGCAAAACGAATGGAACAATAATATATTCAGGGAGGAGACTGTTATGAAAGAATCTAGAAATTTAGAGTTTAAAGAAACGATACAATCCAACACATTTCTCAAGACAGTCAGTGCTTTCGCAAACTATGGAACAGGAAGAATCGTTTTTGGAATTGACGATGATGGTATGATTAATGGAATCAAAAATGCAATAGATTTTTGTTTAAGTATTGAAAACAAAATGAATGATAATATGAATCCTGTACCATTATATGATTTAAATATTAATGATGATTCAACAATAACTCTAACTGTTTATGAAAGTGATTTTAAACCTTATTTATATAAAGGTAAAGCATATAAAAGACATGATACTTCAACTATTGAAGTAGATAGACTGGAATTGAACAAGCTTGTATTAGAAGGAAGTCATCAATCATATGAAGAACTTGTTTCTCGAAAACAGGATTTAACATTTCAATGTTTAGAAAAAGCTTTAAAAGATAAATTGGCTATACAAGGATTAAATGAAGATATTTTGAAAACATTAGATTTATATACAAAAAATCATCAATATAATAATGCAGCAGCATTACTTGCTGATCAAAATAATTATAAGGGTGTTGATATTATAAAATTTGGGCAAGATATTGATGAAATTATGGATAGAATTATTTTAGAAAATAAATCTATTTTATTGTTATTGGAAGAAAGTGTTGAAATGTATAAAAAATATTATCAATATGAAAAGATTGATGGAACTTCTAGAAAGATTGTCAATCGTATCCCAGAAAATGCGTTTCGTGAAGCTATAGCCAATGCTATGATTCATCGCTTTTGGGACATCAATGCATTTATAAGAGTAAGTATGTTTGATGATAGAATCGAAATAAGTTCTCCAGGAGGTCTTCCTTCAGGAATGAGTGAAGCAGAATATCTCGATGGACAGATTTCAATGCTTAGAAATCCAATTATAGGAAATGTATTCTATAGATTAAGATATATAGAAATGTTTGGTACAGGAATCAAAAGAATCAATAAATCATACTATGATTCAATAACGAAGCCAGAATTTAAAGTCTATGAAAATTCAATAACAATTATATTACCAACTGTATTAAGTACAGCTAGTTTAACAAGCGAGGAACAATTGATTGTACAGCTTTTTCATGGAAATTTAAAATTATCAAGAGCAGAAATAGAAAAACAAAGTCATTATAATAAGGCAAAGCTTATTAGAATACTGAATTCATTATCTGATAAAAATCTTATTTATAAGTCGGGGAAAGGACGAGCTACTAAATATCAGTTACGATAGAGAAAAAAGTTTATTTACAAAATACAGATAATAGTAATGAGGATATTTTTCAAAAGTTAACTATCGTACAAGAAGAACGAATAAATATATTATAGGAACTTTAGCCTATGCAAATGGATGTTTGTATAGACTTTTTACATAAATGAATTGTATATGCATAGTGAATATCTGATAGGCAATTGCGATAATGCTTTGTTTTAATGAAATCTTAACCTGAAGTAAAGATTATAAACATATTGTTTTCATCTTGCTTTGTTATACTGAAATCAAGATAAGAAAATGGAGGGGGAGAAAATCATATGTTGTATATGACAATGCCAGAATTTGCTTTCTTTATGGGACTTACATCTTATGTCATAAGAGATGTTTTTTCTAAGAGACATGTTTTTAATGGCTCAAAAAGATTACATATAATAGGAAGTATAGTTATAGGGTTATTGTTGTTTTTATTATATTTACATGATGAAATGAATTTAAATCATTTAAAAATCTTAATGATATATGTTCTATTTGTAGTTATGGATTTTTATAAAATGAAAAATCATCATTCTATTACGGAACATTTTTCATGGCTTTCATCAAGACAAGAAAATATGGTTTTAAAGGTTTGTGGAACTTTAATTGTGATAGTGCTTTTAGCATTTTTGATCATGATTAAGTTTATATAAAAAAGAAATAGCTTTATTTTGCTATTTCATTGAGAATATATCGTTTCTAATTGATTGTCCAAGTTTTTTTGTTTGATTTCTTTGATTTGATTTTGACTATTATCAATTGTTATTTCTAAAGGGTATTTCTTTCCTGAAAGCATAGAGCCATAACCCTGAATTTGATAAACACCATCTTCTATTTGATTTAGCTTATATTTTTTATAGTAATAATGACCTGAACCATAAGGAATATGAATAATAATCTGGGATTGTTGCTCATGGACTTGATCAATATATAAATAGATAGGAACAGTTGTGAAAGTGTCTATGATGATCCATGCTATGAGAAGGGATATAAGCCCTCCAATAATGAGACGTATTTTCTTTTTATTCATGATGTCCACTCCTCTTCTTCATTATATAACAGAAAACGGTGTTATCTAAACAAAAAAGTGAATACACAAAAAATTCATATTATTTTGATATATATAAGATGGTGATCAAAATGGAAGAAATCATTCGAGAAATTGTTTATATATGTGTTATGTTTATTGGGATTATATTATATGAAGTGATGAGTGATAAATGTCTGGTTTGTATTCTAGATAAGCCTTTGTTTCCAGATTTATTTAAGAAAGAATGGAAAAGAGAAGTTATACAGGATTGGCTTGCAGTCTTATTCTTATTTGTATTTCCAGGTCTTTTTTTATCTTTTGGAATTGCATATATCAAAATAGCAATACTAGGTATTATTGTAGTTTATGAAAGCAAAACTTTACGTAGACTGAAAATCAGTCAATATGTTGCTGATAAGCACTTTTTTAAGAGGGAAGAAGAGTAAAATGTTATATATGACTTCAGCAGACTATTTGTTCTTTGTAGTTGCTTCGACATTGATTATTAAAGATGTGCTCTGTCGAGATTATCAGGCATATGGCTATTGGAATACATATAGTTATTCTAAAGGAATTTATTTTACTGGTTTGGTTATTGTTGTTTTACTTTGGGCATATGTTTGTGATTTGTTTTCAGGGTTTGATGTGAACTCTTTAAAATTGTATATCATATTTTTAATTTTCTTAGGTGTTGAAATTTATAAATCTATGACACAGCAGTTAATAAGTGAAAAATTTTCATGGCTATCTTCTAAGCAGGAAAATAAAGTATTAAGGATTTGTGGGACGGTTCTTGTTATTGGGATGTTGGCTTTGATTATTGCGATAAAAATATAAAAGGTTTGTCGTTTTGACAAACCTTTAATCGTCTTGAAAATCATTATCATATAGTGGTGTGACATATTTTCTATTGAAACAAGCCATACATAAATCACAGGTATGTTCTTTTTCAAAATGTATAGATTTTTGAAGTCCTTCTTCACTGATGAAGGCTAAGGAATCAGCACCAATATATGCGCAAAGTTCCTGAATTGTCATCTTGTGAGAAATTAATTCATCAAGAGTAGACGTGTCTACACCATAAAAACAAGGATATTTGATTGCCGGTGAAGCAATTCTGACATGAACTTCTGTAGCGCCTGCTTCTTTTAATAAAGTCACAATACGTTTGGATGTTGTTCCTCTGACAATAGAGTCGTCAATCATGATGACTCTTTTTTGATTCACAATTGAAGAAACAGCCGAAAGCTTCATACGAACACCCTGATTTCTTAATTCCTGCGTAGGTTGAATGAATGTTCTTCCAACATATTTGTTTTTAATTAGTCCCATTTCATAAGGAATGTGCGAAGCTTCTGAATATCCAATTGCAGCAGATATAGATGAATCTGGTACTCCAATCACAATATCAGCATCTACTGGACTCTCTAAATAAAGTTGTTTTCCAGCATTTTTACGTGTTGTATGAACATTGATACCATCAAGGATACTGTCGGGACGAGAAAAATATACATATTCCATAGCACAGATCTTATCATGTATAGACTGTTTTGTATAAAGACGAGATAACAATTGATTGCCTTTGACTCTGACTATTTCTCCTGGCTCGACATCTCTTAGAAATTTAGCGCCTACAATATCTAATGCACATGTTTCTGAAGCAAAGACATACGCTCCATTAGGGAGCTGTCCAATAGCTAGTGGTCTTAATCCATAACGATCTCTGACAGCATAGAGACGATCTTCTAAAAGAATGAGGAAAGCAAAAGCTCCATCTAATTTTTCTAAAGAAGCACAGATACGATCTATCATATGTCCTTTTTGACGTTTGATTAAATGTCCTAAGATTTCAGTATCAGATGAAGATGAAAAGATACTGCCTTGTTCTTCAAGTTCAGCTTTCAATACATTAGCATTCACAATATTTCCATTATGACAAATTCCCATATCACCCACCATGGTTCTAAAAAGTAAAGGCTGTACATTCATAATACCTCCACCACCAGCAGTTGAATAACGCACATGACCAATAGCGTGAATGCCATTCATCTGATGAATCTTTTCACTGTTAAAAACTTCAGTGACCAAACCTTCTCCTTTATGAATAGAAAGTTTATGATCGTTCGCAACTAAAATACCGGCTCCTTCCTGCCCACGATGCTGAAGGGCATGTAAACCATAATAACAGAGGTTAGCTGCATTTGGATGCTGAAACACACCGAACACACCACACTCCTCATGAATTTCTTTTAAATCATTTATCATTGTTGTTCTCCTTATATTTTATAGAAGAATAGGAGATACATATATCAAAATTTGTTGTATAAGATGTTACATAAAAATAAATATTACGGGATTCAATATCTCCTATTCGTCTTTATTATAACGGAATAATTGTATTTTTTCAATCAAATATAATAATAATTTATTAAAATGATAAAAAAACATTGACAAAAACACGAAGCTGTATCATAATGCAAAATAAGTAAACGGATAGGTTTACATAAAGGAGTGATAGATATGGAAAAGAAAATAACAGATATTTTTGGAACTTTGGTATTTGATGAAGAAGTCATGGAAGAAAGACTTGCGAAGGATACTTTCAGAGAACTTCAAAAAACAATTAAAGAGGGGAAATCTTTAAATATCAAGATTGCAAATGCTGTGGCAAATGCGATGAAAGATTGGGCTGTGGAACATGGAGCTACACATTATACGCACTGGTTTCAACCGATGACAGGTGTAACAGCTGAAAAGCATGATGGTTTTATTGGAACAAACAAAAATGGGAAAGTTATTTTAGAATTTTCTGGTAAGGAATTAATTAAAGGAGAACCTGATGCGTCATCTTTCCCGAATGGGGGATTACGTGCAACATTTGAAGCCAGAGGATATACAGCTTGGGATCCAACTTCTTATGCTTTTATTAAAAATGGCGTTTTATGTATTCCTACAGCATTCTGTTCTTATTCAGGGCATGCTTTAGATAAAAAGACACCATTATTAAGAAGTATGCAGGCTATCAACAAACAGGCATTACGTATCTTAAAATTATTTGGTAACGAAAATGTTAAGAATGTCAAAACAACAGTGGGACCTGAACAGGAATATTTCTTAGTCGATAAAAAATATTATGAACAAAGAAAAGACTTGATTTATACAGGACGTACTTTATTTGGTGCACCATCTCCAAAAGGACAGGAAATGGAAGATCATTATTTTGGAACGATCAAGAGTAGAGTTCAAGAATTTATGAATGACTTGAATGAAGAATTATGGAAATTAGGTGTCTTAGTGAAAACTGAACACAATGAAGTCGCACCAGCTCAACATGAGTTAGCACCTATTTTCTCTACTACCAATATTGCGACTGATCATAACCAATTAACAATGGAATTGATTCAAAGAATTGCGAAAAAACATGGTTTGGTTGCTTTATTACATGAAAAGCCATTTGATGGTATCAATGGAAGTGGAAAGCATAATAACTGGTCATTATCAACAGATACAGGTGTGAATTTATTAGAACCTGGAGATACACCGCATGAAAATGCTCAATTCTTATTATTCTTATGCGCTGTGATTAAAGCGGCTGATGAACATCAGGATTTGTTGAGATTATCTGTTGCGACTGCAGGTAACGATCATCGTTTGGGAGCTAACGAAGCACCGCCAGCTATTATTTCTGTTTTCTTGGGTGATGAATTAGCTGAAATCTTAAAAGCTATTGAAGAAGATCGACCATATGATTCTAAGGAAAAAGAAGTCATGAAGATTGGGGCTCATGTCTTACCTAAATTTCCTAAAGATACAACAGATCGTAACCGTACTTCACCATTTGCTTTTACAGGTAATAAATTTGAATTCCGTATGCCAGGATCAAGTTCATCTATTGCAGGATGTAATATTGTTTTAAATACAGTGATTGCAGATGAATTAAAAGAATTTGCGGATATTCTAGAAAAAGCACCGGATTTTTCTTCAGCATTACATGCATTGATTCAAGGAACAATCAAAGAACATAAACGTATTATTTTCAATGGTAATGGTTATGATGATTCATGGGTAGAGGAAGCCAAGAAACGTGGACTATTAAACTTACGTACAACACCTGATGCTTTACCATATTTTATCAAGGAAAACAATATTGAATTATTTAAAAGACATAAAGTCTTTGATGAAGAAGAAGTGCATTCTCGTTATGAAATTATGATGGAAGAATATGTCAAGATTTTGCATATTGAAGCTTTAACAATGGTCAATATGGCTCAAAAAGAAATCTTACCAGCTGTTAGTCAATATTCATATGACTTAGCACAAACTTGTGCAATGAAAACAGAAGTTGCCAAGTTAGAAAATGTTTATGAAAAAGAAACTTTAAAAGATGTTTCAGCATTATTAGATCAAGCTTTCAAAGCTACAAAACATTTAGACAAAGTCTTAAAAGAAGCTGAAACGATTGAAGACTTTGAAAAGGCAGCTTTCTATTATCGAGATGAAGTCATTCCAGCTATGAGTGCTTTACGTACACCATGTGATGAATTGGAAACATTAACTGCCGAAAATGTATGGCCATTCCCAACATATGGCAAACTGTTATTTGGTATTTTATAAAATTATATAAGAGAGGGGTTATGACAATGTGTTCGATTATGGCGTATTGCGACAGCAATGTAGAAAAAGAGATTTTTTTAAAAGGTTTTGAAAGAACACATACCAGGGGACCTGATGCTATGCGTATTATTGATACAGGTAAAGGGCTATTGGGATTTCAACGTTTATCCATCATGGGATTAAATGAGTATGGTATGCAACCATTTCAAAGAGGGAAGCATTATGTTGTCTGTAACGGTGAAATCTATGGTTTTAGACCAATGAAAGAAGAATTGATGAAGCAGGGGTTTGACTTTCAAGGGGAGAGTGATTGTGAAATCCTGCTTCCTCTTTATCAAAAAATGGGTGTAGACATGTTTAAAGAATTAGATGGAGAATTTGCTTTGATTCTCTTTGATGGTGATACAAAAGAATTTATTGCTGCTAGAGATCCGATTGGAATTCGCCCATTATTTTATGGTTATGATGATCATCAGCACATTGTCTTTGCTTCAGAAGCCAAAAATTTAGTTGGCATCTGTGATAAGATTGTACCTTTTCCACCAGGACATTATTATCAAAATGGGGAGTTTGTTTGTTATAGAGATATGAGCCTGGTGGAAAACTATCATCATGAGGATTTCAATACAATCTATACAAATATACATGATTTATTAGTCAAAGGTATTGAAAAAAGACTGGATGCAGATGCACCACTTGGTTTCTTATTAAGTGGTGGATTAGATTCATCACTTGTCTGTGCAGTCTCATCACGTCTGCTAAAAAAACCAATTCGTACTTTTGCGATTGGAATGGACAAAGATGCTATTGACTTAAAATATGCCAAAGAAGTGGCTGAGTTTATTGGCAGTGAACATACCGAAGTGATTATCACAAAAGATGATGTTCTAAGTGCCTTAGAACCTGTTATTGCCACTTTAGGAACATATGATATTACGACTATTCGTGCATCTATTGGTATGTATCTTGTCTGTCAGTATATTCATCAGCATACAGATATCAGAGTTTTATTAACGGGTGAGATTTCAGATGAATTATTTGGTTATAAATATACCGATTTTGCGCCAAATGCAAAAGAATTCCAAAAGGAAGCTGAAAAACGTATTCGAGAAATTTATATGTATGATGTCTTACGTGCTGATCGTTGTATTAGTGTTCATTCCTTAGAAGCACGTGTGCCTTTTGGAGATTTGGCTTTTGTGGATTATGTTATGCATATTGATCCTGCTTTAAAAATGAATAATTATGGAAAAGGAAAATATTTATTGCGTAAAGCGTTTGACAGAGGATATTTACCTCAAGATATCTTAATGCGTGAAAAAGCAGCTTTTTCAGATGCGGTAGGACATTCATTAAGTGATGAAATCAAAGCTTATGCGAATAATTATTATAGTGATCAGGAATTTGAAGAAAAAAGAAAGAAATATGATTTCGCCCAACCATTTACAAAAGAGTCATTATTATATCGTGAAATCTTTGAAAAATATTATCCACATCAGGCACAAATGGTGAAAGGATTCTGGATGCCAAATCCAAATTGGGAAGGCTGTCAGGTCAACGATCCTTCTGCCAGGTTTTTAGAAAATTATGGAGATAGTGGAAAGTAGAAAGGATGATTTGATGAAAGAGTATAATCAGGGATTGCATCATGTCAGAGAACATGATGCCTGTGGTATTGGCGCTGTCGTTCATATTGATGGACGACAGGATTATCAGGTTATTGATCAGGCACTTACAATTGTCGAAAAACTAGAACATCGTGCTGGAAAAGATGCCAGTGGAGAAGTCGGTGATGGGGTTGGAATCTTATTACAGATTTCACATCGTTTCTTTAATAAAGTTGCACATAATCTCCATATCACTTTGCCTCAACCTTATGATTATGCTGTGGGAATGTTCTTTTTACCACAGGATACACTGACAAGACAAAAAGCTATGAAAACTTTAGAACGCATTGTCATGAAACATCAGGCCACATTTCTAGGGTGGCGAGAAGTGCCATGTCATGAAGATATCTTAGGTCAAAAGGCCAAGGATTGTATGCCTTATATTATGCAATGCTTTATTGAAAAACCTAAAACTTGTCAACAAAGAATGGACTTTGAAAGAGTATTATATGTGATTCGTCGTGAATTTGAAAAATCTTCACCACAGACATATGTGGTTTCATTATCTTCATCAACAATTGTCTATAAAGGGATGTTTCTTGTTCATCAGTTAAGACAATTCTATGATGATTTACAAGATCATGATTATCATAGTGCCATAGCATTGGTTCATTCACGCTTTTCTACCAATACCAATCCAAGCTGGCAAAGAGCACATCCTAATCGTATGATTGCTCATAATGGAGAAATTAATACCATTCGTGGTAATGCGAATCGTATGCTGGCCAGAGAAGAAACATTAGATTCAAAGTATTTTTCATCAGATATGACAAAGGTTTTCCCAATTGTTGATGTACATGGTTCAGATTCAGCCATGCTAGATAATACATTAGAGTTCCTATATATGAATGGGATGCCATTAGCTAAAGCTATGATGCTATTGATTCCAGAACCATGGAAAAATACAGCCATGTCACAAGAGAAAAAAGATTTTTATCATTATTATGCGACAATGATGGAACCATGGGATGGACCTGCTGCTATCTTATTTTCTGATGGTATTTCCATGGGAGCCACTTTAGATAGAAATGGGTTAAGGCCATCACGTTATTATATTTTAGATGATCAGACTTTGATTTTATCATCAGAAGTTGGCGTTTTAGATATTGATGAAAGTCATATTGTCAAAAAATCACGTCTTCAACCAGGAAAAATGTTATTAGTAGATACACAAAAACAGCAGCTGATTGAAGATGATATATGTAAAATGAGCTATGCTAAAGAACATCCTTATGGAGAATGGTTGGATTATTATTTATTGCATTTAAAAGATTTACCAGCGCCAGATAAAAAATCTCATATTCATAGTCAAAGTGACCGTGATATCTTATATAAGATTTTTAGTTATACATATGAAGATGTCAAAGATATGATTTTACCTATGGCGAAAAATGGTGTAGAACCTACAGCATCCATGGGAACAGATATTCCACTTGCTATGTTGAGTCAAAAACATCCAACATTATTTCATTATTTTAAACAACAGTTTGCTCAAGTGACCAATCCACCTATTGATTCTTTAAGAGAAGAAGTCGTTGTAGATACAACGGTATATTTAGGATCTAATGGAAACTTATTACAGGATCAATCTGATAATTGTCAGGTCTTAGAAATTAATAATCCTATTTTAGACAGTCGTGATATGGATAAACTGAAGCAGTTAAATCGTGATGGTTTCCATAGTCAAGTCATTTCTTTATTATATTACAAAGGGATTTCCTTAACAGAAGCTTTAGATCAGTTATTTCTTGATTGTGATAAAGCTTATCGTCAAGGTGTCAATATCTTAATTCTTTCTGATAAAGGTGTCGATGATAATCATTTGGTTATCCCTTCATTACTGGCTGTTTCAGCTGTAGAAAGTCATTTGGTCAAAACTAAAAGAAAAACAGCGATGTCCATTGTTTTAGAAAGTGGTGAACCACGTGATGTTCATCAATTTGCCTGTTTATTAGGTTTTGGTGCTACAGCTATTTATCCATATCTGGCCCATGAATGTATCATGGAAATGATTCAACTTAATATGTTGGATAAAGAGGAAAATAAGGCTATTGAAGATTATAATCATGCCATTTTAAAAGGTATTGTCAAGATTGCGGCGAAGATGGGTATTTCTGCTTTACAGTCATATCAGTCAGCACAAATCTTTGAAGTTGTCGGTTTAAAAGAAGATATTATGGAAAACTATTTCCCTCATACAGTTTATCGTGTGGGAGAAAAAGGTTTGACAGATATTGAAAATGATATTCGTTACTATCATGATCATGCCTTTGACCCATTAGGATTAAAGACAGATACATCATTAAAAAGTTTAGGTTTCCATAAATTGAGACGTGGACCACAAAGTGAAGTGCATATGTATAGTCCTGAAACAATCGTTTTACTTCAAAGAGCAACTCAAAGTGGTGATTATGCATTATTTAAAGAATACTCTCATCAATTAGAAATTCAGCCATTTGCTTTACGTCATTTATTAGAATTTGATACAACACAAAGACATTCTATTCCTCTTAATGAAGTAGAAAGTGTTGAAGAGATTGTCAAACGTTTTAAAACAGGAGCAATGTCTTATGGCTCTATTTCTAAGGAAGCTCATGAATGTTTAGCAATTGCAATGAATCGCTTAGGAGGAAAATCAAATTCTGGAGAAGGTGGAGAAAATCCAGAAAGATTATATACAGAAGCCAATAGTGCCATTAAACAGGTGGCCAGTGGTCGTTTTGGAGTCACAAGTGAATATCTGGTGAGTGCTAAAGAAATTCAAATTAAGATGGCACAAGGCGCAAAGCCGGGAGAAGGTGGACATTTGCCAGGACAGAAAGTCTATCCTTGGATTGCCAAAACACGTTATTCAACACCAGGCGTGACTTTAATTTCACCACCACCACATCATGATATTTATTCTATTGAAGATTTGGCACAATTGATTTATGAC
>ERZ1643251.3022-NODE-3022-length-16158-cov-6.095572_pt1 | contig 16158 bp, 13 predicted proteins | sample MGYA00579261_ERZ1643251 | MGnify/ENA primary metagenome ERZ1643251 (study PRJEB29033, sample SAMEA4952267) | chicken gut metagenome | biome: Broiler Chicken; feature: Gastrointestinal Tract; material: Caecum | place: Ireland | collected 2018 | study: Broiler...
CCCCAGACCCCTTTTCCTAAAACTTTCGCAGATTAGGTCATATTAATTTTATAGTCACTGCCACTGACGATTATCGCTGATAGCCGACAGGACTACAGCCATGCGCCGCCTAATGGGACCCTGTTTCCCAAACGGCGGCTTTGTTTTTGCGGGATTGTTTGTATTCCTTATTCATTATCACTGCGTCGTTATATTATTTCTGATAACCGATAGGACTACGATAGTATCAATGTCGGTAACAGCCCACGCGGCAAATATAAACAAAATGTAAACATCGCCTCATACCCCTTGACAAATACCCCTTGGGGGTATATAATATAAATACCTGGTGGGGGTAATCAGCCACCGGACGTTAATCGAAAGTCAATCTATAGATAGGAGACATCGCCATGCCGGAAAACAAACCTTGCTGTCACTGCAAAACCACAAAACGCTCGGACGAGGAGCGAAAGAAGCTGATAAACCGCCTGAAGCGGGTCGAGGGACAGGTGCGCGGAATCATCGGTATGCTCGAGCGCGACGCCTACTGCAACGACATACTTATTCAATCGGCGGCAGTCAGCGCGGCGGTCAACTCGTTCAACAAGGATCTGATAGCCAGCCATATCCGAACCTGCGTCGTCCGCGATATCAAAAACGGCGACGACGCGGTCATCGACGAGCTGGTAGAAACTCTGCAAAAGCTGATGAAATAATACGCGACTGGGCAAAATAATAACAGAGCCGCATACCCGATTCAATTCGCACACCTATAAAAAGGAGTATAATCAATGAGGCAATTCAATGTCACCGGCATGAGCTGCGCCGCTTGCAGCGCGAGAGTCGAGAAAGCCGTATCGAAGCTCGACGGCGTAGACAGCTGCTCGGTGAATCTGCTTACAAACACGCTCGCCGTCGAGGGAAGCGCCGACGACGGCAGCATCATCGCGGCGGTCAAAGCCGCGGGCTACGGCGCGTCGCCAAAGGGCGCGGAATCGAAATCACAGAATACCAACGACGCCGACAGTCTCGACAACCGCACCGAGATTCTGACACTGCGCAACCGACTGATCGCGTCGGTCGGATTCCTGCTCGTGCTCATGTATTTTTCGATGGGTCACATGATCGGACTGCCGTTGCCCGAATTCTTCCACAGCAATTCGGCCGCGCTCGGACTTGTCGAGCTGCTGCTCGCGGCCGTCGTCATGGTCATAAACCAGAAATTCTTTGTCAGCGGCTTCAAGGGACTTATGAACCGCGCGCCCAACATGGATACGCTTGTCGCGCTCGGCTCCGCCGCCGCGTTCGTATACAGCTGTATCGTCCTGTTTGAAGCTGTCGCCGCGCTCCCGAGCGGCAACGCCGCCGAATACGCGCACGGCTACTACTTCGAGTCGGCGGCGATGATACTGACACTTATCACGGTCGGCAAGCTGCTTGAAGCCGTCTCGAAAGGCCGTACGACCGACGCGCTCAAAGGACTGATGCGTCTCGCGCCCGAGACCGCCGAGGTCGAGCGTGACGGCGAAACTGTCACGATACCGGTGTCCGAGCTTGTAGTCGGCGATATCTTCGTAGTACGCCCGGGCGACAGCATCCCCGCTGACGGCGTCATCGTCGAGGGACACAGCGCGATAAACGAGTCTGCATTGACCGGCGAGAGCATACCGGTCGACCGCACAGTCGGCGACCACGTCTCGGCCGCGACAATCAACCAGTCGGGCTACCTCCGCTGCCGAGCGACCGGAGTCGGCGAGGACACCGCGCTTTCAAAAATCATCAGAATGGTCAGCGACGCCGCCGCGACCAAAGCTCCGATATCGCGCGCCGCCGACAAAATCTCGGGCATATTCGTGCCGACCGTAATCGGTATCGCGCTTGTCACCTCGATTGCCTGGATCATCGCCGGTGAATCGGTCGGATTTGTCGTAGCGCGCGGCATCTCGGTGCTGGTAATCAGCTGTCCCTGCGCGCTCGGACTCGCGACGCCGGTCGCGGTTATGGTCGGCAGCGGCGTCGGCGCGAAGCAGGGCATACTGTTTAAGACCGCCGCCGCGCTCGAAGCCGCCGGCAAAGTAGAGGTCGCCGCACTCGACAAGACCGGCACGGTCACGACCGGTCAACCGACTGTCACCGATATCCTGCCATACGGCGTCGACGAGGAATACCTCGTGACCACAGCCGCCGCGCTTGAGGCTAAGAGCGAGCACCCGCTCGCAAAAGCGGTCATGGCATACGCCGTCGAAAAACAGACTACAGTCCCCGAAACCACCGACTTCGCCGCGCTCCCCGGAAACGGTCTCACCGCGAGCTTGTCCTCAAAGCGTCTGTACGGCGGCAACCGAGCGTATATAGAAACTGTCGCTCCCCTGCCCGCCGACGCGGTCAAATCCGCCGAACGGCTGTCGGGCGAGGGCAAGACTCCGCTCTTCTTCTGTGAGGACGACCGCTTTCTCGGCATAATCGCGGTCGCCGACAGCGTGCGTCCGGACAGCCGCGACGCGATACACGAGCTTGTCAATATGGGCGTGCGTCCGGTGCTGCTGACCGGTGACAACGAACGCACCGCGCGCGCGGTCGCCGCGAGTGCCGGTATCGACGAGGTAGTCGCCGGAGTCCTGCCCGACGGCAAGGAGCGGGTCGTGCGCGAGCTGTCGGCGAGCGGCAGCGTCGCAATGGTCGGCGATGGAATCAACGACGCGCCGGCGCTGACGCGAGCCGACCTCGGTATCGCTATAGGCGCGGGCACCGACGTCGCAATCGACGCCGCCGACGTCGTGCTGATGCGAAGCAGCCTTTCCGACCTGTCTGCCGCGATACGTTTGAGCCGCGCGGTACTGCGCAATATACACGAGAATCTGTTCTGGGCGTTCTTTTACAATCTGCTCGGAATCCCGCTCGCCGCCGGAGTGTTCATTCCGATATTCGGTCTCGAACTGAACCCGATGTTCGGCGCGGCGGCGATGAGCCTGTCGAGCTTCTGCGTCGTCATGAACGCGCTGCGGCTGAACTTCGTCAAGGTACACGACCCGTCGCACGACCGAAAGCGGCGTCCGCGCAGAAAAGCCGCGCCGGTCTGCGCCTGTGAAGCTGACAGCCGCGAGACTTGCACAACCGGCAGCTGTGAAATTAATGTAAGCAACAGCTCCGCGCAAGCCGCGGGCAGCTGCGAAATAAATACTAATAATCTGGAGGAAACGAACATGAAAAAGACAATGAAAATCGAAGGCATGATGTGTGGTCACTGCGAGGCGAGAGTCAAGAAGGCGCTCGAAGCGCTCGACGGCGTCGAGTCTGCCGAGGTCAGCCACGAAAAGGGAACCGCGATAGTCACGCTCAAAGCCGACGTCGCAAACGACACACTGAAGCAGGCAGTCGAAGCACAGGACTACAAGGTTAAATCGATCGAATAATCGACCAAATACAGAAATACCGTCCTTGACGCTATGTCGTGAGGACGGATTTCTTATGCGTTAATATTGTGTTCATATTTTTCTGCTATACTGTAGACACTTATATTATCTTCAATCGACCAAGAGGTAAATACCATGCGCATTGAAACTTATCGCGTACCCGGGCGCTTCGACGGGCGAGAGTGCTTTGTCCATGCCCGCACCTGTCACATCGGCGGCGGCGAATACGTGATGACGCTGCAAAAGCTCGACGTCAGCGGTAGCGACCTGTTCTCGCCGCTCTACGCTTCGTACAGCTCGGACGGCGGCAGGAGCTGGAGCGAGCCGCGGCCTGACGATGCGTTCGCGGCCAGGACCGACGCCGACGGCACGCGCCGTCTCGGCTGTGACGCGACGATACTGCTGCACCGCGCGACCGGCACAGTCATACTCTGCGGACACACCGTCGCGTACGCGCCCGGTCAGAAAGTGCCGATATCGGGCGGCGTCCGGCAGACCTTCTATTCGACCCTTGACCGCGCAAACCGCCGTTTCACGCCGGCAAGGATAGTCGAAGTGCCCGACAGCTACGAATTCGGCTGCGCGACCGGCTGCTCGCAGTTCGTCGAGGACACGAACGGAGACCTGCTGATACCCGTCGCGATTCCGCGCGGCGGCAGCTACGCGACCGGAGTCATGCGCTGTGAGTTCGACGGCGAGACCCTGCGCTATAAGGGCATGAGCAACGAGCTGTACATCGACGTTCCGCGCGGGCTGTATGAGGGCTCGCTCTGCAAATTCGGCGGTCGCTGGCTGCTGACGCTCCGGAACGACGCGTACGGGCACTTTTCGGTCGGCGACACGCCCGACCACTTCGGCGAGCCGCGGCTCTGGCGCTGGGACGACGGCGAGGTGCTCGAAAATTACAACACACAGCAGCACTGGCTCGAGCTCGGCGGCAGTCTCTACCTCGTCTACACCCGCCGTGCCGGAAACAACGACCACGTGTTCCGCCACCGCGCGCCGCTGTTCATGTCGCGCGTCGACCCCGACACAATGCGGCTTGTCCGCGAAAGCGAGATCATAGTCGTGCCCGAGCGCGGGGCGCGGCTCGGCAACTTCGGCGTGACAATGGTAGACGAAAACCACGCGCTCATCACCGCCGCCGAGTGGATGCAACCGAAGGGCTGCGAAAAATACGGCAGCGACAACACGATATTCGCGGTTCATGTGTATTCGGACTGAATAAAGGCAGCCTCTGAAAATACGATATGAAGAAAAAACAAATCGATATCACGGACATCGATTTACTTTTCCCATAGATATCTATGTGTTTTTAGAAGCAACCTTAAGCTATAACCGCGACAAACGAAAGGAGTTCGTATATGTCCGAGGTCGAAGCAACGCCGGCAGACAAAAAATCAGCTGACATTTCGCGCGACGAGGAGATGCGGATGCGGCTCGAGCTGCTAAGCGAAGATTTCAGCAAATTCCATGCGGAATTCGGGATGCCGCTGCACATCAAGGATTTCTGCGGCTACATACTGGCTCACCCGGTGCTGGGAGAATTCGCCGGAAGCTATCTCTACCACGAAAATTCTTTCTGCAACTATGTCAAAAGCAATCACGACACAAACGAAAAGTGCATAATCACGAGCAATGAGCTGATGATGCAGCACTTAAGACGACGGCTCGCGAAGCTGCGCCGCACTATGCCGCCTCGCCACCGCGGTCTGCGCTACGGCTATTACGGAGTCTGCTGGTGCGGAATCGGCGAATACGTCTACCCGATATGCCACAACGGAGTCGTCATCGGCGCGCTGCTCGCCGGAGCTTTCCGCAGCGACGAAAAGCGGCTTTCGCACAGCTTTTCGCGGCTCGAGTCGCGCTGGGGCTTCGACAGCCGGAATCTGCGCGCACGTTACGACGAGTCGACCGATATTCTGCCCGAGACGCGGCAGCAATTCGAGCTGCGGGTATCGATGCTCGCCGAATATCTGTCGATGCTCGCCGAATACTACATTGAATATCCGCTGATAGCGGCGTTCGACACCGCGACCGAACGCACCAACCGCCACCGCATAGTCAATTTAACTATAGACTACATCACAAAAAACCTGTCGCACAAAATTTCGGTCGCGGATATGGCGGTCTACTGTATGTGCTCGAAGTCGACACTGAACCATCTGTTCAGCGCGGTAATGGGACGGACGATTCCCGAATTCGTATCGATACAGCGAGTAAACCGCGCGAAATATATGATAATGAACACTTCGCTGGGCATAGAGCAGATTGGAACGCAGTGCGGATTCATGTCGGCGGCCTATTTCAGCGTCGTATTCAAGAAGATATCCGGACAGACGCCGACCGAATTTCGCGAGCATATGCGAGGTCGGTCGAGGGAGGATGTCTCGGGTTTACTGTAAATCCGCTTGCTGAAAAGTTAAAATTATTTGCGTGTTTTTGTATTGCTATATTGTCAAAATAATGGTACAATTTATACAGATTCAGGTATGAGTTCGGCGAGGTATACGTGATACCTGCTGTTCAGCCTGACAACGTGCGCACGTATTATGGCAAACATCCGACATTTTATATTAATAATGAAAGGCGAGCAATATGAAATCTATGTCAATACTTAACCGCACACTCTCATTATCCACAGCGGCATTAATTGCCGCTTCTCTCTGCACGTCGCTTTCGGCCGCGCCCGGGACGAAGAATCTCGGAGATGTGCCGAAGGTTGACGCGTCGGCGATAACAGTCGACGGCAAGAAGGACGAGCTGTACGACAAGGCGCTGAACGTCAAAACCGAAATCAACAATAGCGGCATCAGTGCCGACACATGGCTGCTGTGGAGCGACGGCTGGCTGTATGTCTACGCCGAGGTGGCCGATCCGGAAGACAACGACATTTCGGAGTCCGAAAAAGCTACGTCGCCGTGGACTGCCGACAGCATCGAGATTCTGATTGACGACGACAACGACGGCGAGAACTACGGTATGCAGTACCGCGTCGACTTCACCGGCTACGGCACATGGAAAGACCGCAACGCCAATGTGAACTACTACACTCCCGACGTGATCGGCGACGATTTCCTCTACGCCGCGCAAAGCACCGACGACGGCTACACCGCCGAGATGCGGATTCCGCTCGACGCCGACGAGGGCGGCGAGGTCGGCTACAACATACAGGTGAACGGCGTCTCGGCGACGAGCTATCTCGTCGAAGACGCGTGGAACACCCCCGAATACTACTACTTTGTGCTCGGCGAGCCGCTGCCGTCAGCTCCGGCTGAAGCTAAAGCCGCGACCGACGAGACTGCCGCCGCTCCGCAGACCCTCGACGCCGCGGCGCTGTCCGCGCTCTCCGCGGTTCTTTGTGCCGCGGGAATTATAGCGGCAAAGAAAAAGCGCTGAACCGTGATTACAAAGAAAAAGCGCTGAACCGTGATTAAAAACAAACAGAGATGACGCCGCCGTCATCTCTGTTTTTGCATATTATTATTATACCGACGCTGTCCGCACCGGCACACGCGATTCGCTAATTGCGCTGATGTCAGTCAAGCGGTTTTGTCCGACATCAGCCGCTCACATCACATTCCGCTTCGCTCACACCGACGCTCAGCGCTTGTAATCCCTGCACGCGTCCACATACGCGCGCACATTCGCCCACGGCACCTCCGGTTCGAGCATATGTGTCGGCGCGGCGATGAGACCGCCGTCCTTTGCTATGTCGAGATTGCGCCATACCGTCTCGCGCACCTCGTCGGGCGTGCCGAACGGCATCACGGTCTGCGTGCCGATAGTCCCGTGGAAGGTCAGCTTGTCATGGTACTTCTTATAAATTTCAGCGAAATCCATGCACTCGGACTGAATCGGGTTCAGGGCATCGACTCCGGCTTCAATGAGGTCGTCGATGAACGGCTCGACATAGCCGCAGGGCGGTAGGTCTCGTTGAGCTTCGAGCAGAGACTGAAATCGACCGGCGCGAATTCGTGCTCCTCGCGGCACAGCAGCCGCAACACATTTTCTCGTTGAGTCATCATGATTGACGTCTTCCCCTTTACCAAATTCAAAACCCGATCGGCAGAGTCAAGCCCCGATTGGCGGTCGGCACCTGTCGCCGGCTGCCAGTCCAAGACTATGCCAGATCAACTCATACCGACCGCCGCGGAAGTGCATGGCGAGCTTCATTCCATCTCGTCTAAAAACAGCATACCCTCGGTGTAGTACCGTGTGAACACAGGGTTCGACGACAGGTCGACCGTCTCGCTGCTTATCGCCAGCGCTTCGCTCTCGCAGCGCAGCTCTCGGTCTAATAGCAGCATCGACGCGCCGCCGAGCGCGGCGTTGCCGATAACGATCGTCCGGTCGAGTATGTCTGGAACGAGCAGCCCGATCCGCGCCGCGCTCTCAAGGTTCAGATAGCTGCCGAAGCCGCCGGCTATAGACAGTCCGGCGATGTCGTCCCAGTCGAGACTTACGTTGTCGACAAGGGTACAAAGACCGGCGTGGATCGCGCTTTTCGCGAGCTGCACCATGCGGATGTCCTTCTGCGTCACAGCTACCGGAGACGCTATCTCGGTCGGGTCGTCGTCGAGCAGTCCGCTTTCATCGAGCTGCTCGGTCCGCATCAGACAGGCGAGCGCGTCGACAATGCCGCTGCCGCAGATTCCGCGCGGCGTGACGTCGCCGATCACGTGCGCCGCGAGCCTTTCGCCGTCGAGCGTCACGTGGTCGATAGCCCCGACCTCGCCCGGCATACCCATGGACAGCCCCGCGCCCTCGAACGCCGGTCCGGCCGCGGTCGAGCAGCAGTATAGCCTGCCGTTATGCCATATAGCCATCTCGCCGTTCGTGCCGATGTCGATGAGCATACGCGTGCCGTCCTGACGGCAGATTCCACTCGCAAGCAGCGCGGATGTGATGTCCGCGCCGACAAACGCCGACATACAGCGCACGAGATATGCCTGCGCGTCGCAGTCGAGCCCCAGCTCGCGCGCCGGGACAAGCTCGCCGAACAGCCGGTCGGCTATGAACGGCGCGCGCGACAGCGCGTCGGGCGGGGTCGAGGTCAATAGATACATCATCGCGGTGTTGCCGGTTATGACCATTCCGTCGATGTCGGACTTGTCAATTCCGGCTTTTGCAGCCAGCTCGCCGAGCAGACTGTCGATCGCGCCCCTGACCGCAGCCGACAGCTCCTCGCGCTCGCCCGCCATAGACGCCGCGATGCGGGAGATTACGTCCGCGCCCCATCTCGCCTGCGGATTCGGACGACCCAAAGCCGCGAGCCGCGTGCCGGTTCTGTCATACAGCGCGGTCGCGAGCGTAGTCGTGCCGATGTCGACCGCGACGCCGTATTTTTCGAACGCCGGGTCTACCGCCGCGCCCGATTCTGCCGCTCCGAGCGCGATCGTCATTTCGGCTGCCTTGTCGACCCTGACTTCACAGTCTCCGGTTATGTATGTCAGACAGGCGAGGCGGATTCCGTTCCTTATGTCCTCCTCGCTCAAATGCTGCTTTTCGGACTCGGAGAGCGGGCTCAGCTGTCCCGAGGCATAAACGCGGCATTTCGCACAGCGCCCCAGCCCTGCGCAGGGCTGGGGTACCGATATCGAATGTTCGATTTTCAACGCCTCGCTGAGCCTGATTCCGCTTGGCACAGTATACGCCGTGCCGTTTATCTTGATTTCAGCCATCGGATTCTGGCTCCCTTCGTGTTATTATAAGAATATTTCTCTTTAGCCCTCGCATTCGGCGGGCGTAAATAACAGCGCGCCGAAATAGGTGACGGTATTCTGTCCGTTTATATACTTCATTCCGCATGAGCGGGCGAGCGCGGACACGTTCACACCGTACGCTTCGAGCGACGCGAGAGCTCGGTCGGGGTGACGGCAGGGCTCCATCGTCCGCTTCGCGCAGACCGGACATACCCTGCATCCGCCGGCGGCGAGGTGCAGCTTCTTCGGGAAATCGAGCGTGTCAAAATAGGTCGAAAGCTTTTGCGACAGCTTCGAGTGCAGCTCTCCGGCTTCGACCATTCCCTCGAAGTCGTAGCTGTCCTCGAGCGGGTGTATCGTCTGGTAAACTACGGCGTATTTGTATGAGCTTGCCTGCTTTATCAGCTCGTCAATGTCGCCGACGTCGGGCGGACAGGTCCACGAGCGACCGTAGTTGCCGCAGGTGTTGGCTTCGCAGGCGCGACGAAACGCCGGGTCGAACACGATATTGCAGGCCTCGACCACAGCGGAATTACAGGTGTAGCCGTCGTCGGCACAGCTCTTGATTTTATCGGCTATTTGTGTATAATCTTTCATAACAATTGCTCATCAGGGTTAAAACCCTTTGTATTTAGATATCCTTGCTTCGATTTAAAGAGTCGAGCTTTTTTCTTTGACTCCTTGCCTCGATATCAGGTGTCAATCCGTTGTGTTTTTGTGATTTCCTTGTTTCGATATATAATATCCTGCCGTTCGGTAAAGCCGAGACGCTCCCAAAAGGCGTTGCCGTCCCGATTGCGCCCGAACGCCACCAGCGCGGCTTTTGTTATTCCGAGCCGTTCGAGCGCACACATCACTCTCAACCAGTGCGCGGCCTATCCCCTGCCCGCGCTTGTCGACTCGCACCGCCGTGTGGTAGATGAAGCCGCGGCGGCCGTCGTTTCCGGCGAGGATAGTGCCGATAAGCTCGTCTCTATCGAGCGCGACGAAGCAGGTCTCGGGGTTGCGGCCAAGGAACTTCGCAATTCCCTCGCGTGAGTCGTCGACGCTGTTCAGCCCCATTCCGGCGCAGGACAGCCAAAGCGAATAGACCGCGTCGTAATCGTCTGCGGTCATAAGCCTTATGTTTATCATAATTGTAAAGCAGCGGACGCCCTCTCGGTCACACAGCCGTGCCGGTCAGGCGTCCGCCGGTAGAATCAATGTGTACGGTATTCGTTCAGCGTGAATTTATCAGGAATATAGATGCGTCAAATCGTATCCCGCCGCTCCCGGCACAAGCCGACTAATACCTACCAACTAACAACTAATACCTACCAACTAACAACTAATACCTACCAACTAACAACTAACAACTACCATAGTATTCCCGCACCGCCGCGAAGAACGCGTCGATGTTCTCCCACTTCGAGAGCGGAGGAATGTCGCATCCGGACGAAATGATGAAGTTCGGATGTGCCGGAGCGCATTTTTCGAGCAGCCCGAGCACCGCCTTGCGCATTGATTCGGGCGTGCCCTGACGGAACTGCGACGCGGGGTCGATGTTGCCCATTACTATGATGTCGTCGGGCGTGCGCGACAGGATGTCGGAAAGATCGACCGCGTTGCCGAAATGATATGCCGACGCTCCGACTGAATATATCGTGTCAAGCAGATTCGGCACCGCGTTGCCGCAGTTGTGGTATATGACGATGAACTCGTCGTCCTGCACCGCGTCGATGACACGCTTGATGTAGGGCGTCGCGAATTCCTCGGCGAGCGCGGGCGACAGGAGTCCTGCGACCGGCTCGGCGACGACGACGCCGTTCGCTCCGGCAGCTTTGTAGGCAAGACAGTATTCGGTGAGGAATTGTGCCGCCTTGTCGAGGACTATGTGTACCATGTCCGGCTCGTCGTAGCAGTCGACCATGATCTCGGTGACGTCGAGCAGTCTCGCCGCGAGCGAGAACGGACCTATGACGCCGGCGAACACCGGACGATCCGAAATCAGCCCGACCGCCTTTCTCATCGCGTCGACATACAGCCCCGAACGAGCCGCGCCGACCTTCGGAACCTCGAGCGAATTCGCCTCGTCCTCGTCATGTACTACCGCGCCGATCACGGTCGGCACCTCGTCGTCCGACACGCGTATCGTCGAGCCGAAGCACTCGGCTTCGACCGACAGGTCCATCAAGCTGACCGAAGCCGCCGAATCAATCCGGTCGGCGACCAGCTTCATACCGCGCGCCTGCGCGTCGCTGTCCGAAATCAGCTCGCGGACGCTTATGCCCATGAGCTGCACCGCCGGAAAGGACAGCACCGGCATCGCCTTTTTGATTCGAGAGCGCAGCTGTGAATCAAGCCACGCTCTCATATTCTGTCTTTCTGCCATATCGGAGAAATACCGAGACCGCTTTATGCCATCGCCTTGCAGAATTCAGCGGCAGCGTCAGCCGCGCTTGCAGCGTCGGGCGTGTAGTAGTCGGCGCCGATCTGGTCGCAGAACGCCTGAGTTACCGGCGCGCCGCCGATCATGATCTTTACCTTGTCGCGGATTCCGGCTTCTTTAGCCTTCTTAACGACGTTTTCCATCTCGGACATAGTGGTCGTGAGCAGTGCCGAGCAGCAGATGATCTGGCAGTTCTGATCGATCGCGGTCTGGACGAAGGTGTCGGGCGATACGTCGGTGCCAAGATCGATGACTTCGAGACCCTTGCCCTCGAGCATCATCTTTACGAGGTTCTTACCGATGTCGTGCAGGTCTCCGCGGACGGTTCCGATGCAGACGCGGCCGGTCGCCTTTACACCTGCGGCCGCGAGCAGCGGCTTTATCAGTTCAACGCCGGCGTTCATAGCGCGCGCCGCTACGAGAACCTCGGGCACGAACACCTCGTTGTTCTTGAACTTTTCACCAATCACGCTCATACCGTCGAGCAGACCCTGATTGAGTATCTCGTCTACCGGCACCTTTTCGTCGATAGCCTGCTGAACCAACTGTTTTACAATCTTTGCCTTGCCCTTTTGAAGATTTTCGGAAATTTCATTGAGAATGCTCATGATAGTTCTCCTTTTATATACAAAAAATCAAAAGAATATCCGACCGCTCGCCCGCTCGATTCCACTTGCGAGACAAAACGGACTGCGCGGTCATATGCGTACATTCAAGCGCACATCTACATAAAGGAAGGGAAAACAGCCCTCGAATATCCGCACGCGACGATAATAACATCGCTTATGTGAATTATATCATGCTGTATTTTACTTGTCAAGATAATTTTTCAAATTTATTATAAATGCGTACCCGCGATGAAAAATTGTTAATCCACCGGTCGAAAATCGGCGGTATGACATATTGGCGCGTCGCACCTCATATATTTAAGCAGCAGTGATATCCGCCGCCGGTGTGCGTATACGGCAAGCGTATACTAATATACCGCGTATTCGGCGGCAATTTATCGCGATATATTAAGGAGGAATATATAAATGGCTGATACCTCAATCTACAAGGATATAGCCGAGCGCACCGCGAATACCTTCTATCTCGGAGTTATCGGACCGGTGCGCACCGGAAAATCCACATTTATCAAAAAATTCATGGAAGCGCTCGTCATCCCGAACATCCGCGACGAAAACGAGCGCGAGCGCGCCCGCGACGAGATGCCGCAGAGCGCGGCCGGAAAGACGGTCATGACGACCGAGCCGAAGTTCATCCCCGATGAAGCGGTCGAGATAACGCTCGCCGACAACGCCGTGATGAAAGTCAAAATCATCGACTGCGTCGGATACATAATCCCCGACGCGATAGGACATATCGAGGACGGTCACCCGCGCATGGTACACACCCCTTGGCAGTCCGAGCCGATGCCGTTCATTGAAGCCGCCGAGCTCGGCACGCGCAAGGTCATAAACGAGCACTCGACCGTCGGTATGCTCGTCACTACCGACGGCACGATAGGCGAGCTGCCGCGCGAAAATTACGTTGAAGCCGAGGAGCGGGTCGTTCGAGAGCTGAAAGAGATAAACAAGCCGTTCGCGATAATCTTAAATTCAGCGAATCCGCGCAGCGACACCGCGGTCAGTCTCGCGTATAAGCTCGAGGAAAAATACTCGGCTCCGGTCGCGCTCGTCAACTGTCTCGAGCTCGACAGCGACGATATCCGGCACATACTCGAGCTGGTGCTATGCGAATTTCCGGTCTGCGAAATCAAGGTGAAGCTGCCCGACTGGCTGAACGCGCTCGAGCTGACGCACAGTCTGCGCGGCGAACTGAACGACTTTATAATGGAACGCGCGTCGGCGGTGACAAAGATAGGCGAAATCTCGCGCGTCTTCACCGACGTCGGGCAGAGCGATATTGTGAAGTCGGTCAAGGTCGATAAGATCGACCTCGGCAAGGGTACCGCGATACTGACCGTGGAGCTCTGCGACGGGCTGTATTACAAGACGATAAGCGAACTCTGCGGCTTCGATATATCGAGTGAGGAGAAGCTGATCACTCTGCTGCGCGAGCTCGCGGGCATGAAGGCGAAATACGACCGGGTCGCCGAAGCGCTCGACGAGGTTGAGAAGAAGGGCTACGGCATAGTCACGCCCGAGATTGACGACCTCAAGCTCGAGGAGCCGGAGATTGTAAAGCAGTCGGGCGGATACGGGGTACGCCTGCGCGCGTCCGCGCCGAGTATACACATGATCAAGGCCGAGATCGAGACTGAAATCAGTCCGGTAGTCGGCACCGAGCAGCAATCGGAGGAGCTGGTCAAGTATATGCTAAAGGAATTCGAGGAGAACCCGAAAAAGATCTGGGACTCGAACCTATTCGGCAAGACCCTATACGAACTGGTCAACGAGGGACTGCACACCAAGCTCGACCATATGCCGGACGACGCGAGGGCGAAGCTGTCCGAGACGCTCGCCCGCATCATCAACGAGGGCAGCGGAGGGCTTATCTGCATTATACTCTGAGCGCGGGTTGAAGCAGCTGCGTTATAAGAGTGGAGAGTGGTCTGCTTTGCTTTGCAAAGCAGAGAGTGGAGAGTGGTCTCCTGCTCCGCCTACAGCGGAGCAGGAGAGCTGTGGTAGGAATTCGCCTGCGGCGAATTCCTTTTATTATAATCGTTAATAGATATCCTGACGCCGAACATCATCGCCGACAGTAATTCCTGCTGTAATCCCCGCCAATCAAACAACCATTCAGCCTGCTGTTACAACTGTCATTACGCCCGCTGTCACGACTACATTCAGTCCACTGTCACGACTTAATTCAGTCCGTCGTTACGACTACCATTCAGTCCGCCATCCCGACTATCATTCAGCCCATCGTTCCGTCTGTCATTCTGCCCGCTGTCCCGACTACCATTCAGCTCGCTGTCCTGACTTCATTCTGCCCGCTGTTCCGACTGCCATTCAGCCCGCTGTTCCAGCTACATTCAGCCCATCGTTCCGACTGTCATTCAGCCCGTCGTTCCGACTACATTCAGCCCGCAATTCCGACTACATTCAGCCCGCTGTCACAACTGTCATTCAGTCCATCGTCACGACTGTCATTCAGCCCGCCGTTCCGACTACATTCAGCCCGCAATTCCGACTATCATTCAGCCCGCAATTCCGATTATCATTCAGCCCGCCGTATTATTAATATCACCGCATACATATGCACGAAATTATTGCTTGTTATTTGCCCGAAGTTGTGGTATAATAGTAGCATAAAATTCTGTGAAAGGACTGAAAAATATGTTTGATACCGTAAAATTCGGCTCATATATCGCAAGTCTCAGAAAGGCTGCCGATATGACACAGTCGGAGCTCGGCGACAGGCTCGGACTCACACGTCAGGCAATATCGCGTTACGAGTGCGGCGAGAGCTTTCCGGACATCACTGTGCTCGGCAAGCTCGCCGAGATATTCGGAGTCACGGTCGATACGCTTATCGGCTCGGGAACGCCCAGCCGCGGCGAAGCCGAGATACTCGACGCCGTCGCTAAAGGTCAGGACGTCTCTCCGACAAACGCCGAGGACGTCGTCAATCTCGCCCCGCTGTTCAAGCCGAGCGTCCTAAATAAGCTCGCCGAGAGCCTGTCAAAGCAGGGACTGAATATATCGCACCTGCTGTCGCTCGCCGAATACCTGAACGAAACCGACACCGGCAAGCTCATGCAGTCGGCGTCGTTCGACTCGCTCGCCGACACTGACATGAATCTGCTCGAACACCTGATGCCGCTCCTCGGTCCGTACGCGGCCGACACTATCTTCCAGAAAATAGTCGACGGCGAGCTCGACTATCACTTCCTCGACCTGCTCGGCAGCTACTCGCAGACGGCGGTCGAATCGGCGGTCGTGTTCGGCATAATCGACGGCGACGCGCTGAATATCATGCGGCGCAACAACTACGCCCGCCTGCGCAGCGAGACCCGACCCGCGTTCAGCCTTTTCACCTGTCCGGTCTGCTCGCAGCCGCTCCCGGGCTTCTACGCCCGCCGCTGCCGCTGCGGCGTCAAGCCCGAATATGTGGACAACATCCTGCGCATGATCGACGATGAGTCCGGAGCGCGTATACCGCCGCTTACTGTGCTGCCGAACGCGAGCGAGATCAGCCTGCGGCTCGATTCGTATCAGCTCATACTCCTGCTCGGCTCGCCCGACCCCGACTTTGTAACACGATTCTACTATACCGACAAGCAGCGCGAGGTCGAATACATAGTCCTCGACTCGGACGTCATTCGGCTGAAATCAGTCGAGGAAGCGCTTCATTCAAAGGTCTACGCCGATATGCAGTTCGTACTGGACGACGTCGACTCGCCTCATATCATCCCCGGCTCGTTCGACATGATAGTCGACTTCACCGCCGACCACACCGCCGACAAGCCCGAATTAAAACGTCTGCTGAAGCCGGGAGGGTTTCTGATAAATTCTGACGGCGTGACCGCGATATGACAGTGTGACCGATATATGATTTCACTGCTGTACCTATATGACCGCGCCGGACGCGCGACTCACCCCGCGCACATTGCCGACGACCTCATGCTCCCCCGTCTGCTCGAAGCCGATACCGTCGATTTCCTGCTGGTCACGCTGAAGCCGGATGA
>ERZ1643251.3023-NODE-3023-length-16158-cov-4.888965_pt1 | contig 16158 bp, 13 predicted proteins | sample MGYA00579261_ERZ1643251 | MGnify/ENA primary metagenome ERZ1643251 (study PRJEB29033, sample SAMEA4952267) | chicken gut metagenome | biome: Broiler Chicken; feature: Gastrointestinal Tract; material: Caecum | place: Ireland | collected 2018 | study: Broiler...
ACCGAAAACGAGGGCAACGATCCCGAATTCATGCGCATCTTGCAGCGGTTCATCTTCGGCGAGGTGAGTTATACCGGCCCGCTCGACGATAGTATGCGCGAACTCATAACGGTGACCGTTTTAACTGTAAACCAGACGCTTCCGCAGCTAAAAGCTCATGTCGGGGCGTGCCTGAACATAGGCGTATCCCCCGAAGAGATACGAGAAGCCGTCTATCAGTGCGCCCCGTTCATCGGCTTCCCCGGGGCGCTCAATGCAATCGCTGCCATGGACGAAGCATTTGCGGCGGCGGGCATATCGCTGCCGCTTGCAAGCGGCGAAACGGTGACCGAAGAGGACCGCTATGAAAGCGGCCTCGCCGTTCAGGCGCCCATATACGGCACCGAGATCAAGGACCGCTATACCTGGCTGCCCGCAGAGTTTGCCGAGGCGGTTCCCCGCTTCCTCACGGAGCTCGGTTTTGCCGACTTCATGACGCGCCGCGGCATGGACGGCAAAACGCGCGAACTGCTCACCGTGGTGATCCTTGCGGCTATGGGCGGCGCCGAGGTGCAGGTGCGCTCGCACGTCGAAGGCGCGCTCAAAGCCGGCAATACAAAGGAAGAGGTGGTGTGCGCGCTCGTGCACGCCATGCCCTATATGGGTATTCCCAGACTTTTCAACGCGCTCAACTGTTCCAAAGAGTTATTGTCCGAATAGATTCAGGAGGTGATAAAGATGGATAAAGATTTCAAAAAGCAAAACGTATTCGGCTTAGGCAACGAAAACTCCGCCTACGCGCAATACTTCATCGGCAAGTCGTATCTCAACCCGCTTACGCCGGCGGGCACTCAGCCCTTCTTTGCCAACGTCACGTTCGAACCGGGCTGCCGCAACAACTGGCATATCCACCACGCAAGCAAGGGCGGCGGACAGATACTTTTATGCGTTGCGGGCAGCGGCTGGTATCAGGAGTGGGGCAAGCCCGCACAGTCGTTGACCCCCGGCGATGTGGTGGTAATTCCTCCCGAAGTAAAGCATTGGCACGGCGCAAAGAAGGACGGCTGGTTTTCGCACATAGCCGTCGAAGTTCCCGGCGAAAATGCCTCCAACGAGTGGTTGGAAGAGGTCAGCGACGCGCAGTATTCCGCGCTCGGCGACTGAGGGGCAGACATGAAAAGGGTAGTCGTGGTAACTTCCTCGCCCCGCAGGGGCGGCAACACCGAAACGCTCGCAAGGCGCTTTGCCGAGGGAGCGGAGGACGCGGGCAACGAGGTAAAGCTGGTAGCCGTGCGCGACCTCGGGCTCAAATTCTGCACGGGGTGTCTGTTCTGCCAGTCGCACGACAGGTGCGTGCTGGACGACGGCATGAACGCGCTATATCCCGAAATACAGCAGGCCGACGTGCTCGTATTCGCCACGCCCGTATACTACTATTCGGTTTGCGGGCAGCTCAAGACCTTTTTAGACAGGCTCAACCCGCTCTTCCCGCGCGAAAACAGGTTCAGGGAGATCTACCTTCTGGCCGCCGGCGCCGAGGACGAGGACGGGCTTGAACGCGGCGCACTGTCCGACATTCAGGGCTGGGCCGACTGTTTCGAGGGCGTGCGCATAGCGGGCGTGCTGTGCGCAAAGGGCGTGCAGGACAGGGGCGATGTGGCAAAGACCGGTTACCCCGAAAGGGCATACGCGCTCGGCCGCGATGTTTAAGTTTTCAAGGGCGCTGCCCGCGCTCGCAGCCGCGGCAATTATCGCGCTCGCGGGGTGCGGCGGGGCCGCGCAGCAGGGTATGCCGGAGGAGGATGTCATGTACATAACCGTCAACGGAAACAGGCTTACGGTGGATACCGAAGACAACGCCTCGTCCCGCGCGTTGCTCGAACGGCTGCGCTCGGGCGACGTGGAGGTGGAGATGTCCGACTACGGCGACATGGAAAAGGTGGGCTGTCTCGGCTTCGACCTGCCGCGCAGCGACAGCCGCATAAGCGTCGCGCCCGGCGACGTCATCTTGTACCTCGGCAATCAGATAACCGTTTACTACGATGTCAACAGCCGGAACTTCACCCGCATCGGTCATGTGCGCGGGGTAAATTCGCGCGCGGATATGCTGCAATTACTCGGCGGAGCGGGGAATATTACGGCGGTCTTTTCCGTCTGAAGAGGTCCGTCCGGAGCATCCTGTCATGAATTTTGCGCCGCCGCGGCAGAGCCGCGGCGGCATTTGCATGTTTGCGTCATTTTGTTCTTGTAATATGTGAATTTGTGTGATATAATGGTTAAAAGATAATGAAAGAGGTGCAGCATGCAGCAAGTAGGCTATACGGCCATAGATATCGCGAACTGGAAGCGCCGCGGCCAGTACGAAAATTTCATCGGCTACGACTATCCCGTATTTTCGGTGGCCTCGCGCATAGAGGTGACGGAGCTGGTGCGCTTTTGCAGGCGGCGCGGCCTTTCGGTGTTCAGCACTCTGCTGTATATAGTGTCGTCCGAGCTCAACGGCATAGAGGAGTTCCGCACCCGCATAACGGGCGGCGTGCCCGTGCTCTTCGATGTCGTCCATCCCAGCTACGTGGTGATGTACGACGGCGACAGGATAGCCGGCAAATGCACTCCGTTCGCACGCGATTTCGGCGATTTTTACGCCCGCAACCGCGCCGACATCGCAGAGGTGCGCGCGCAGAAGGGTTTTGTGCCGTTCGAAGGCGGCTGCGGATGCGGCTGTTTTTACGTCTCATGCCTGCCGTGGCTGGACATGTGCTCCTTCTCCAATCCCTATAATTTCAAAGACCTGTCGCAGTCGAGCATACCCCGCATAACGTGGGGCAGGATATGCGAAGAGGATGGCAGGGCGTTCGTGTATTTTGACGTGCAGATGCACCACGCGCTCGCCGACGGATTCCATGCGGCGGAACTCATAAACAACATAGCCGCGGCGGCAGCCGTCGCCGAGGCATATACAGGGGGAAACGGCGATGAAAGATAAGATATTCATAGCATGGAGCGGCTCCAACGGCGAGGCGCTCAAAGTAAAGAGCATACTCGAAAGCAAGTTCAACTACGTATGCTGCATAGGCGGCAATGCCGACAACAGCTCGCGCTATTCCTCCGTGGGCGACACGGTGATCCAGCAGATAAAGGAGTGCAACCAGGCGATAGTAATCTTTCAGAACAGGGCGGACGGCGCGGTCAGCAACAACCTGTTCTTCGAGCTCGGCTACGTTCTGGCGATGTACGGCACCAAAAAGGTGCACTGCGTAAAGCGCAAAAACGAAAAGGTGGTGCTGCCCTCCGACTTCGACAATTCCTTCGTCGAGCCGCTGGACGACGAGGGCGGCGAAAACGCCTTTGCCGACGGGATAGTGGAATACTTCATGGGCAGGCAGAAGATGTCGATAAACGACAACAAGATGTATCTGATAAACAACAGATATCTCATGCACGACAAGCTCATGGCGCACTACTCGGAATCGGGCTCCAAGTGCTCGGACTACGAGCTTGCGCAGTACGTTCTGTTCTATATGCAGGCGGCGCACATGTTCGGCGACGTGAAAAAGATACAGAAAGAGATAGAGGAGTTCAAGCAGAAGCACAACTTCGAATTTTCGCCCGAACTGTCGCTGGCGGTAAATCTATGCTTATCTTTCTTTGAACTGCTGCTCGGGATAAAGTCCGGGGGCGAAAATTCCGAGGTGTACATCGACAAGAACACCTACTGGGAGTTCCGCAGCGACTATATGCACTATCTCAAACAGATCGTGCCCGACGACCTTGGCATATTCGACGAATGGGCGGAGGTCTTCATATATGACCACTTGAACTTTGCCAGCATGCTGTTTGCCAACAACGAAACGCTGCCCGCCGAGATGCGTCAAAAGCTCTACGGCGCGTGCGCGGAGTATGCGCTCAGGTGCCTCGACAGCATCGCCGTGCTCGAAAAGGCGGCGCCCTGCAAAGAGAACAACGACGAGATCGGCCTCATTTCGCTGCTCAGGGCGTACATATACCGCAACCTGTTCGTGGCAAAGCAGCAGCTTGGCGAAAGGGAGGAGGCTGAAAAATGGCTCGGGCTTACGCTTAAAGAACGCTCTTCTCTGAAAAATAACTTCGGCAAAGGCACCATAGATACCCAGCTGTACAACAATTTCCGCATGGAGTACTATCTCGCCCTCGTGGATTACCTCTCGTATATGCAGGACGTCGACGAATTCGAAGTGGATATGTACAGGAGCGAGATGGTCGATTATCTTCACTCTGTAAGAAACGACGATTCGGAAAACGTCTATCTTAAACAGATAGCCTACTGGTGCGACAAGCGCTGAATTTTCCGTTGCACCGCATAGTTGTGCCTTATACAGGCGCCGCCGCGAGCATAAATTGAGCGCGGCGGCGCATTTTTCTGCCCGCAATCGCTTGATAAAGAGGGCAAAACCGTGTAAAATTTAATGGCAGATCACTTTACAGAGGAAGACTATGCAGGGAGTAATTTTCGATCTCGACGGCACGCTGCTCGATTCCATGCCGCTCTGGCGTATGGCGGCGCGCAACTATTTAAGGGATAATTACGGCATATATGCCGACGAATCGCTTGCGGACGAGGTGCTTAAACTCACCATAACCGAGGCGGCGGAGCTCGTCAGAACACGCTACGGCCTCGCGGCGGGCACGGCGGAGGTGGCGGCGGGCGTAAACGGCATAATGGAGCGGGGCTACTTTCACACCATAGCCCCAATGCCTGGCGCGGAGGAGCTGCTCAAAGCGCTCAAAGCCCGCGGCATACCGATGGCCATAGCCACCGCGACCGACAGGTACCTCGTCGAGGCGGTGCTTGCAAGGCTGGGCTGGACGGGCTATTTCTGCACCGTATCCACCTGCACCGAGGCGGGCGCGGGCAAGCGCGAGAGCGCCGCCGTGTACGACATGGCCATGAAGAGTTTCGGCGGCAGCAGAAAGGAGTGCACCGTGGCAGAGGACTCGGCGCACGCCGCGCGCACGGCGCTTGCGGCGGGTTACAGGGTGACGGGCGTGGGCGCCGATCCCGCGCTGCGGGAGGTATGCACGGTGCAGATCCCCTCGCTCGTACCCGTAAAACGGGCGCTCGAAGCTCTGCTCGGCTGAAATAAATTGTAAATTCAATCGAATATATATGGCAGGCAATTTTAATTGGCGGCCATATATACTTAAATTATTCTGTTTTACCGGCGCTCGAATTTTTCGGCGGCCTTTACGGCAACTCGAATAATGCAGGCGCTGCGCGCAAATCTGCATAAACTTGCGCAATATTCTGCGCGCGGACGTTTACAGCGCCGTATTTTTGTGTTACAATATCTGCATAATAAAGTATAAGGAGGCTACCGTGGAGGAACTCTGGCAGGCCATTCGGGATTTCTTCAAAAACTTCGCAAGCGACGGCGGGCTTGTAATAGTGCGCACCGTGGCGTTTGCGCTGCTCGGCCTTGTGATACTCAAAATAGTGCGCTCGCTCACGCGGCGCGCCGCTCTGAGGAGCAAGCTCGACAACGCCGCCGCGACCTTCGTCATTTCGCTGATAACCGTGCTGCTGTATATCGCGCTGGTCATAGTCATCGTAAGTTCGCTCGGGGTGTCTGCGGCGGGCATAATCGCAGCATTTTCGGCGGTGGCGCTGGCGGTGGCGCTCGCCCTTAAAGACAGTCTTGCCAGCCTTGCCAACGGCGTGATAATAATCTTCACCAAGCCCTTCAAAAAGGGCGACACTGTGATGATAAACGGGCAGGAGGTCACCGTGCAGGACATACGCCTGTTCAATACCAAGATCCTCACCTTCAACAACGATGAGGTGATAGTGCCCAACAGCGACGTCCTTTCGGAGACGCTCGTCAACGAGAGCAACCGCCCGCTGCGCCGCGTGGAGATATGCTTCTATATCTCGTACGACGCCGACGCGGAAAGGGTGCGCGACGAAATAACCGCGCGCCTTGCCGCCGACGACAGCATACTGGGCACGCCCGCGCCCTCCGTCGGCTTCGACGGCTTCGGCGAAAGCACGGTGCGTTGCACCGCGTATGCGTGGTCGTCTACCGAAGACTACTCCGCCGCAAAGGCGGCAACAAAGGACATAATCTACGCCGTTATCCGCGAATACGGCGCCGAGCCTTCCTCGCGCAGGCTCAGCGTAAGCGTGCGCGGCGGAAAGGAGGGGGAAGATGCGTGAATTTCTGCTCGCCGCCGAAAGCGGCGCCGCTGCGGGACTTTCGGGCTGGGACCTTGCGCTGCAATATATAATCTACGGCGCCGTAATAGTGCTCAGCATAGTCATCCTCATTCTGATACGCAAGCGCACCCGCCTGCCCCGCCATGCCGAAATAAAGGCGCGGCTGGATAAGTTGCTCGAACAGGCGCAGTCGCTTTCGGGCCCGGCCGAAAACAGGATGGACTTCATAAAGCGCGTCTCCCGCACGCTGTACCTCACCGACGACCTCGCCTACGTCACCGCGCTCGTGTCCTCAAAGGAGCGTTATTCCGACATAGGCAACATCTCTACGCTGCTCGAACAGGCGCGTGCCGAACTCGCGCCCTACAAGTACGGCAAGAAGGAGAGCGACGATCCCGATGGCATTTCCGCCGCCGTCGGTAAAATAGAGCAGGCCGTAAAGGTGATGCAGGGCGTGCTCGACCGCGACAGGGACATGAAAAAGTAAAAAACCGGCCGCGCATGCGGCGCCCGCCTCTCCCGGCAGGGAGAGGTTTTTTTGTTGCGTGTGCATTGGTTATGGCCTTGCCCTCTTGCCGCAAATGTGCGCAATATCCCTTATCCATTGCATGGGGGGCATCGTCCTTTGCCCCTTGCCGTAAAGGGGGACGAGCAAGGCATTTCATAGCACAGCGGATACCCGCTGTGCGTGCCGCAGCGAGATGAGCGAGCACATTCGCAGAGTGCGGGCGGTGACCGAGCTGCAATGTTAACATTGATTGCGGCGAGAAGGCTTGCACGAGCTTGCGAGCCGAGGGGGGATACGAGGTGTTGAAAGCAAATATAATGTTGTAAAATACGAGTTGCTCCGCATATTCGTACCCCTCAGTCACGCTGTCGCGCGCCAGCTCCCCTTGGGCAGGGGAGCCACGATTAGCGCCGCGTATTTGTACCCCTCAGTCACGGCGCGGCGGCGGTTCAAGCTCCTTATTACTTCGTAAAAAAAATTTTTAACAAAGTGTTTAAGCGCGTTCAAAGGGCGTTATAATTAAAGTGAAAAAAGAATCAGGGCGCAAGGCCCGCGATCCTCTTTAATCTTTGAATAAGGAGATTGAATGATTATGAAAAACTATTTACAGAAAAGAAATAACTATGAACGCGACCCCTTCTTTGCGGCTTTCGACGACTTTTTCAGGCCGGTATTTTACGATGACAGGGCAGACAGCATGCGCACCGATATAAAGGAGACCGATAACGGCTATCAGCTCGACATCGAGATGCCCGGCTTCGACAAAAAGGATATAAAGGTATCGCTGGAAAACGGCTACCTTACCGTAACCGCCGAAAAGAACGAAAAGGAAGAGGAAAAGAACGGCAAGTACCTGCGCAAGGAGCGCAGCGTATCGTGCAGCCGCAGCTACTATGTGGGCGACGATATCGAAAAGGAAAGCGTAAAGGCTAAGTACGAAAACGGCATGCTCACGCTCGCCGTTCCCAAGAGTCAGCCCAAACAGCTGCCTTCGCACAATATAGAGATCGAGTAAGGCGGCTTTTGCGCGCCGCGGAAAAGCGGCGGTCGCCCCGGGAGCGGAGGAAAATCCGCCTTGCAGGGCTTGCGGAAAGCAATTTCCGCAAAATAACGGCACTACTTCCCGCCGCAAGGCGGATCATAAAGTAAATCTCTCCGGTAAGGGGAGGGCGGCACTTTCGTGCCGCCCTCCCCTTTTTTTTGCGTTTCCGGCGGATTTTCCGCCCGAAACCGCTTGCAGGAAAAATTTTTTCAGGTTTGTAAAAAAAATTTTACACGCCGCAAAAACGGCAATAAAAACGCATTCGTTCGGGCATATCCCCGCATGTTTTATTTTGGTCGGGGGGGGGGGGGTGCTTTTTCGGTATCGAAACGTCGGGAATGTTGTTTTTTTGTTGTTGACTTTATGTAAAACGTACACTATAATATATATACTTATTGCTCGCGTTTAATATGCAGTGTGGATTTTCAGCCCCCGCGGGGGCTGTGTGCTGTTAAGAACAGCACACAAACAAACACTCTTAAACCGTGCGGTAAAGTATTGTTCAGGAGGAAATTAAATTTATGTCCAAGGCAAAGAAAAAAGGCTTATTTGCATTTTTGCTTGCCCTGCTCGCATCGGCAATAGTTTCGGGCGCGCTGCTGCTCTCGCCCGCAACCGCAAACGCCGCCGCGGGCGATTACACCTGGGGCGGCGAAGAGGTGCTCGTGGTAAACGCCGCAAGCAACGCGACCACCCCCGCCAGCACGATGGTTCAGGTGAACGGCGGCACGTTCAGTCAGCCGGTAGATATTTCCGAATATCTTGCCGAAGGTGTGGTATTCTTCCCCAACGAAGACGGCACGTATTCCGTGGGCGGCGAAACCGCGGCGATCGCAGCGGGCATGACCGCCATGGTAGGCAACGTGGCATATGAAACGCTTGAAGCTGCCGTTGCAGCAGTACCTGCCGATAATACAGAGGTGCTCATAACCCTTATCGGCGGCGAAAACGGCGTTATAACCGGCAACGGCGTCAAGTTCAACGACGGGCAGAACATAGTAATAGATTTCAACGGCAATACTTACAACGTTGATAAAACCGTCGGTTCAGCCGGCACGGAAACCAACGGCTTCCAGCTGCTCAAAGGCTCCGTCGTTACGCTTAAAAACGGCGCAATGACTTCGGATACGGCAAAAATACTGCTGCAAAATTACTGCAACTTGACGCTCGACGGCATGACCTTGGATTTGTCGGATAAAAAGCAGATCCAGTATGTCCTTTCGAACAACTTCGGCAACACGGTCATCACCGGCGATACGAAGATAATCGCACCCGAAGGCGGCGTTGCGTTTGACGTATATTACGGCTTAAACGCGAGCTATTACGACGGCGTAAGCGTTACTTTCGACGAGAACTTCACCGGCAGAGTGGAAGGCACCGTCAAATACGGTGCGCAGGTTGCTAACGAAAACTGGCAGAATGTAACCGGGCTTACCATTGAAAACGGTAATTTTGATATAACCTTTGATGTTTATACCGGCGACGCAACCGAAGCCAACATCACCGCAAACGGCGGTAACTTCGGCTTTGTACTGCCCGAAGAGTACCTCGGCGAGGGCGCGTCGCTCTATACCGACGGCAAGGGCGGCTACGCAGTCGCACCCGCAAACGAAGCTCCCGAAGGCATGAATAAGGTTGCCGTAACGGTAAACGGCAAGGGTTATTCCTCTATAGCAGCCGCTCTTGAGGCAACCGAGGGCGAAGTTGAAATTAAACTCTACGACGACCTTGTTGAAAACGTAGTTATCCCCGCGGGCAAGACGGTCGTCCTCGACCTTGCAGGCTTCACGATAACCAACGTAAGCGACCATACCATAGTCAACTATGGCAACCTTACCATAAAGGACAGCTCCGAACAGAAGTCCGGCGTTGTGGATAATATCACGCACGCAAGGGCTGCCGTATATAACGAAGTGCGCGGCGTGTTCGTCCTCGACGGTGCAAGGCTTGCAAGAAGCCTTGAAAACGGTGCGTCGAGTTCGGATAACGGCGGCAACAGCTATTATGTGCTGCTCAACCACGGCACCGCAACGCTCAACGGCTATATTTCGCAGTACGGCGCATATTCGTCGCTCATTGAAAACGGCTGGTACAACGGCAGCGAGAATACGACGGGCGCGGCTTCGGTAATGAACATAATCGGAGGCGAATACTCCGGCGGCCTCAATACCGTAAAGAATGACGACTACGGCGTGCTCACAATTTCGGCAGGTACGTTCAGCAACGTTGAACAGTCGGCGGTACTCAACTGGAACGAAGCCACCATATCGGGCGGCACCTTCCAGGTAAACAGCAACTATGCTGTAGTGCTCAACGGCTACCTGAACGACACCATGGACAAGGGCGAGCTTACGATCACCGGCGGCAGCTTCCATGGTCAGACGATGATCGCACAGATGGGCGGTTCGCAGTCGATAGGCGAAGTTGCCATAAGCGGCGGCGAATTCAGCAATATGCCCAAGGCTGCGTACTTCGCAGAAGGCTACATAGCAGACTGTGATAATTTTGGTATATATAAGGTAAAGAAAGGTACCTTTGCAATCGAGGTCGGCGAATATCAGTTCGTAGGCGACGATTTAAGGCAGGCTATTCTGTTTGCCAAAGACGGCGAAACCGTAAAGCTGCTCGGCGATATCAAAACGACAATGACTTCGGCAACGGTTAAATCGGAAATAACCATCGACCTCAACGGCAAGACTATTACGGCGGCCCAAGATATGTTGTTTATCCTAAACCTTAAAGCTGAAAAGGATATCACAATAAAGAACGGCAGCCTTTCCGGAAAGGCCATAAACGTGGTTGCCGCAGCCGATGATGTGCACATTAACATATCCAGGATAACTGTTGAAAGGCTCAATGATAAGTATACTGAAGAAAGCGATAATCCGTATATGAGTATCACTCCTCCGGTACTTGTGATAGGGTCGGCTTCGGCAGGATATATTACCAACGCAACTCTTGAAGATGTGCATGTAAATGTATATGTCGATGGTCCCGCAAACTCCGGCAAAAAGGCCGTTGAAATTTACAACGCCAATGTAACGATTAAAGATTCTTACATATTTGCAGACAGTAAGGAAGGCATTACAATAAACGGCGTTGCTATTAAAAATTCCGATGTAACAGTGACCGGCTCCGAAATAGTTTCGGCTACCGGTTCGGCCATGGGCTTCCTTGGCGCGCTTAGTTTTGAAGCTGCTGTTAAAGGGGACGCGGAAAATTTCAATACGCTGACCGTTGAAAACAGCATGCTTACCGGTTACACTATCGCGCTTTCGGGCAGCGGCGGCGAAGGCAATTCCGGCACCGTCATAAACGTTATTGATTCGCAGCTCAACTCGACCGGCAAAATAGGCCCCGCGATTTATCACCCTCAGTACGGCATAATCAACATAAGCGGCGATAAAACCGTACTTAAAGGCAGTTCCGGCATAGAGATCCGCGCCGGTATCGCCAACATCTCCGGCGGTGAGTTCACTGCCAATGCCGAAACTTTCTCTGCAGTGGCAAGCGGCAATGGTACTACCACCGACGGCGCTGCCGTTGCCGTAGTCCAGCACACGACCAAACTTCCCGTTCAGGTCAATATAACCGGCGGCACGTTCAATACGGAAACCGAAAGCGGCAAAACGCTCTATCAGGCAGACTTGCAGAATAACGGCGAGGAAGCCGTTGCAAAGATAGCGATGGATGTTTCGGGCGGTGAATTCAACGGCGCAGTCGAAAGCAAAAACGTAAAGGGCTTCATTACGGGCGGCAGGTTTGCGGAACTTCCCGCAGAGGACGCCTTTGCCGAAGGGCTTGCGGGCGAGCTTTACGACGGCTATTACATGGTAGTAAATGCCGAGGATGTGAACGCGGCGGCAAGCATAGCCGACAGGCTTTCGGCGCAGAGCGACCTGCGCGCATACCTCGCCTCGTTCGGGCTCACCATAACCGACATGCAGCTCGTTGCCGAAAGCGATGAGCTTGCGGCAGACATAGTTGCGGCATACGACGAAATATTCGCTGCCTCCACCAAGGAAGGCGTTGCCGAAGCCCTGGCCGCGGCAATGGACGCGGTAGACGCTTACAAGCTCGGCCTCGATATCGAAAAGGCTGCGGCGCTCACCGAACTCACCGAATACGCCATGGGCGCGCAGGGCGAAGACCTTGCGATAGTCGTAGTTCCCACCTATGCGATCTCGGCTATCAACGCCGCTGTCACCGCGGACGAGATAGAAACTTACGTTTCCCTCGCAAAGGCGGAGATGGACGACATACGCGCACAGCGAGCCGAGGCGGAACAGCAGTATCAGGCGGTAAACGACAGGTTCGACGCAATAATGCAGGCGCTCGGCATAACGGGCAGCGCGGAAGAGGGCTACACCTCCGAAGTGCTCGACAAGCTCAACGGCGTTATAGAGGCGCTGGGCATAACCGAGGCGGACGGCGCATGGAGCACCGACCTGCTGGACGGCATAACCCGAGACCTCGAAACGGCGAATGAAAATATCGCGGCCATGCAGGAGCTGCTCGGCACCGCTGCCGACGAAGCCACCGCGCAGACGGTCATCGGCATGATAAAGGCCACGCAGAACAGCGTTGCCAAAGCCGAAGATAATATCATGCAAGCCATAAGCACGCTTTCTTCGGATATACAGACCAAGTATGACGCGCTCGTGCAGGCGGTAGGCAACCTTCCCACCAACGAGACGGTGGCAGCGCTCGAAGAACAGCTGGCAGCGCTTGAAGGCACGGTAAGCGGGCTGGATACCGCCGTGGGCAATCTCGGCACCGATATCGGCGAGCTTGAAACTGCGGTAGCCGGCCTCACCACGGCGCAGGATGAGCTCACTCAGGCCATCAACGGCTATAAGATGGCGGTGGACGGCATACTTGCCGATATGACCGGAAAGTTCGCAGAGATCTCCGGAAAGCTCGACAATCTTCCCACCAACGACGAGCTTGCTACGGCGCTTACGAATGCGCTCAGCGGCGTAACCGAACAGCTTACCGCGATTAAGGCTGAAGTCGATAAGATAGACGGGATGGACGATACCATTATAGGCAGCGTAAGCGACAAGATAGACGCGGCGTTTGCATCCTTCACGCAGACCTTCAACACGGCAATGAACGGCATTAACACAAAGCTCGACAGCCTTGACTCCGCAATAGCGGCCCTGCCCGACGACAGCGACATAACTGCGCTCAAAACGGCGATAGCGGCGGCACAGACGGCTGCGGAAACCGCGGGCAATAAGGTCGACACCCTCGGCAACACGCTCGACGGCAGGCTGGACAGCGTTGACAGTGCAATTACCTCAATAGACGGCACGATAGCCGGCCTCACCACGGCGCAGAACGCAATGAAGGAGGCAATGACGGCGTTTAGGTCTGAACTCAACACAACGCTTTCGGGCGTGAACGAGGCAATAGCCGCCGTAAAGGCCGACGTAAAGGCGCTTGCGGATACGGCTGCGGCAGATAAGCTCGAGTTGCTCGAAAAGCTGAACGCATTGCAGACCTCGGCAGACGCAATAGAGCAGGCGATAGCTTCGCTCGACGGCGACAGCAGCGCAGATCTTTCGGCCATCTCGGCAGAGCTTGCGGCGCTGCAGACCTCGCTCGGCGACGTTGCAGACGTGGTCGACGAAGTTGCGCTGGGCAACACCAACTCCTCCTCGAGCTTCGCGGGCATCTACGTTTATCTCTCCGCAATACTTGTGCTTGCGGCGGTGATACTCATCGTGCTTGCGGTAAAAAAGCGCAGGTGAGCGGATAATGCAAAATGATTTATAAATTTTGCGCACATGGCGGCGCGGGCAGATGCCCGCGCCGCCGGTTTTTTACTTTCCGGCGCAACGCATCGGGGCGCTTTCAGTCCCGCCAAATTTAGGAAGCGGTAAAGTAAGTTTACGAATTGTGTATTGCAATAATTCTTTTTTAACGGTGGGCGTATCCGGCATCTCCACGGTAACTTCATACAAGGCGATGATCAACACCGTGCTGGGCGGCGAGACTGCGCAGGCAGGCTCTGCCGAGGCATACGCATTTACTTCCGATTACGACAGTACCACCGAAATGCTTACTGCGCGCAAGGCCGTTGCCGAACAGCTTTCGGAAGAGGGCAGCGTTGAACCCGAATTATATATCCATGTCGACGGCGATGTGGACGGCATGGGTGCAGCAGACGGCGGAAGCATGAATGTGCGCGTGCTCAGCGGCGCACTCACCGTTCATAACGAGAAGCATGCCTATTCGGGTATCGACTTCGGCGTGAACGGCGACAGGGTATATGTAGCCGAGGGTGCTGCGATAAACGTTGTAAACTTCGGCGCCGATTACGGCGTATGGAACATAACGGAGTATTACTTCCATATCGAAGGCACGCTCAACAGCTACGGGTCAGACAATGCGGCCGGGTCTGTCGGCAATGCCGCCTCGCCGATCAGCCGGGTACCTGTATAACGGGAACTTACAACCGGGATCTTCCGCTTGAAGACTGGAACGTGAGCAGCGGCGGACCGTCCGAAGACGTTACGGAATAAGGCAATATAAGGCAATTTTGCAAAAAACTGTGCAGGGAGCCCGCAAGTAATTGCGGGCTCTTGTGCAGAATTTAGTTTTCATGGACGGAGGAATGTGCTATAATGGTACTTGAAAAGAACGCAAGGCTCGGTTCATGCGTGATCTTGCCGAGTGGATGGGTAAAGGTAATTTCGTTTAATGGGCGATTTCATTGAATTTCTCAATCTGCACGGTTATATAATCGAGCTGGTGTTCAGCATATTTATCTTTGCCGTGCATTTCCCCCGGCGCAGGATGTTCGCATTGCGCGCGGCGGGCAGCTTTCTGTTGCTGTGCGCCATTTCGGCGTTCTGGGCTTATGCTGTCGGAAGCCGTGAATTGCTTTTTGCAGGGCTTGAAATAGTACCTGTAATAAAGTTCGTGCTCTATTTCGCGCTGTCGGTGGGGATAATATTCTTTTGTTTCGAGCGCAGCTTTTCGCTCAGTCTGTTCACGGGCATAGCCGCATACTCGGCGCAGCACGGTTCTTACAAGCTGGGCGAGCTGATAAGGCGCGCCCTGCCCCAAAGCGTGCCCTCGGCATGGGGCGGAGTTATATATTTCCTGGTAATAGCTGCGGCATATGTAGCTATCTACTTCATTTTCAGACGCAGTTTCAGGGACATAGAAAAGGACTATATTCCCGGTCGTCAGGCGGTTTTGCTGGCAGTACCGCTCGTTCTGTACACCACCGTATTTCAGTATTCCAGTGCGCTGGATTTTTCACTTTACGTCATCTATGCACTCTACGACATATTGTGTTGCTTCTTTACGTTGTATATCCAGTACAGCCTTATAAAGGCGGGCAGGCGCGAGCATGAGTACAGACTTATACAGCACCTGCACCACCTCGAAAAACAGCAGTACGACATCACAAAGAAGAACATGGAGATGTTCGATATAAAGATGCACGACGTAAAGCACATGCTGCTCGGCATGCGCAACATTCTTACGTCCGAACAGATAGCCGAGATAGAAAAGGTGGTCACTATATACGACAGCACTGTAAAATCGGGCAACGAGGTGCTGGATGTAATCTTCACAGAAAAGAGTCTGCAGTGCGAGCAGAAGGGGATAGCTTTCGAGCGGATAGTCGATGGCAGCCTGCTGCGTTTCATGCATGTCTCCGACGTGTATTCGCTCTTCGGCAACGCCATAGACAACGCCATAGAGGCCGTCTCCAAAGTGGATAAAAGGGAAAAACGTACCGTCAGCTTAATGGTGCGCGAGTCGCGCGGCATGGTGTATATCGGGCTGGAAAACGGATATACGGGCACCATCAGGTTCGAAGACGGGTTGCCGGTAACCACCAAGCATGATAAGCAGTTTCACGGCTTCGGCACCAAGAGCATGCGCAATGTGGTGGAGAAGTACGGCGGGACAATGGTGATAAACGCAAGCGACAATATTTTCAGGCTTAACATCCTTTTGCCGGTGCCCGGGGCAAAGGTGTAGGCGGAGGAGGCGGCCGTGCGGGCTGTTGAAATTGAAACGGAATACTCCGAAAGGCTGGAAGAGAGGCGCGACCCCGACGGCGATTTTTGCGGCGCCGTTCGCTTTATACTCGGGCTTACCGCAGTGTTTTTGGCGTTCGTGGCGATATTCACCAACGTTCTCATAGGCGTACGCGTCAGCGGCGATTCGATGAATCCCACGCTGCACAGCGGCGACTACCTGTTCATATACGCTTGGGGCGAGCCCGATTACGGCGACATAGTGGTGTTCGAACACGGCAACGAGGAATACATCAAGCGCGTGGTAGGCCTGCCGGGCGACACCGTGTGGGCAGAGGACGGCGTGCTCTGGCGCGCGGGCGCGGACGGTCAGCCCCATACGGTCGAGGAGCCGTATATAATAGAGGGCTGGACGGGCGATATACGCCCGACG
>ERZ1643251.3025-NODE-3025-length-16151-cov-5.188246_pt1 | contig 16151 bp, 9 predicted proteins | sample MGYA00579261_ERZ1643251 | MGnify/ENA primary metagenome ERZ1643251 (study PRJEB29033, sample SAMEA4952267) | chicken gut metagenome | biome: Broiler Chicken; feature: Gastrointestinal Tract; material: Caecum | place: Ireland | collected 2018 | study: Broiler...
ACCTGACCTTTACTTTAACGAGTGGCGAGATCGTAAAGATTACCCTCTAAGGCCACTAGTACATTACAACCAACGCCGCAGGGCAACCTGCGGCGCTTTTCTGTCCCGAACATTATCCGTGTCAGTGTGCATTTTGGTTTCCGTGCCATTTGTAGCAGATTTACTAGACGCATGTATAATTTTTCCGCTCTGCTTTATAGGTCTATGGACGTAAACCTCCAAAACGCGTCACCTTGTTACAAATTGAATTTTCCCTGTTGTATGGTATAATTTATATAAGTCACTCATTGCGGCTGGAATGGAGGTACAGCATGAAAATACAGTCCGTAGATATTCAGAACTTTAGAAAACTATTGCAATGCCATATCGATTTCAGCGAAAAGACTACTTTATTTGTAGGTGCAAATAACAGCGGTAAAACATCCGCTATGGACGCGCTGGGGAAATTCCTTGCCGGCCGCGATTTTGCCTTTAATGACATTACTATTTCTAAACGTGTGGATATCAACAAGATTGGTGAGGCATGGGTTCAAGAAGACTGTACTGAACCTATAGACTTGCTTGAATGGGGGTCACTTGTTCCCCAGATGGATATTTGGCTAAATGTTTCTAACAGTGAGATACATTATGTAGCCGGGATAATTCCAACACTCAAATGGCGCAGTGGAAAGCTGGGTGTACGTCTGGCATTCTTTCCAAAGAACATCGCCAAGTTGTTTACAGATTATAGGGAAGTCTATTTTACGGCACGCAAAACGGAAAAAACAAAAGGAAAGACGGATATCAACCTGTACCCCAAGGATTTATGTGAGTTTATTGACCGCAATCTAAATACATATTTCTCAATAAAAGCGTTCGTTCTTGACCCTGCCAAATCCAATGCAGATGCCTTACAAGCTACACCTTTCGAAATGGAGTGTTTTACAGACAACCCACTGAGAGGAATTGTTAAGATAGATATGATCGACGCTCAGCGAGGCTTTGCGGATCCTGATAGCCCAGACAGCAATGATCGAACCAAAAGGCAATTGTCAGATCAGATGCGCAGCTATTACGAAAAACACCTCGATCCAGAAAAGTCTCCATCGCCCGAAGACTTAGAAATATTAAAAGCTACTGAAGATGCTAAAAAGGTTTTTGATGAAAATCTCGCAATTAAATTCGCGCCCGCGATTCGAGAGCTAGAAGGTCTTGGATATCCCGGAGTAGCGAATCCTAAGCTTACCATTGTAACGAAAATGACCACAGGTGAAGCGCTCAAACATGACTCCACTGTCCAGTATGCGCTGAGCAAGAACGACGATACGCTAAAGCTGCCGGAAAAATATAATGGATTAGGGTATCAAAATTTAATCTCTATGGTCTTTGGTCTTATGCGCTTTAGGGATGACTGGATGCGTGAAGGCAAAGCTAAACTAACGCAAGAGAGCGATAATTTCGCTATAGAGCCTCTGCATTTAGTTTTAATTGAAGAACCGGAGGCGCATCTTCATGTGCAAGTACAACAAGTGTTTATTCGCAAAGCGTATGACGTATTAACAAATCATAAATCCATCAAGGAGAGCGGGCATTTTGATACTCAATTAGTGATTAGCACCCACTCCAGTCATATTGCCCGAGAAACTAATTTTGCTGATCTACGCTACTTTAAGCGGCTATCAGAGGGAGCAGAAGGAGATATTGCGACTTCAAAAGTAATCAATCTTTCTGAAGTGTTTGGAAAAGGTGATGAAACCGATAAATTCGTCACTCGCTATTTGCAGACAACCCACTGCGATTTATTCTTTGCTGATGCTGCCATTCTTGTGGAGGGATCGGCGGAAAGTATGTTATTACCGCATTTTATTCGAAATAAGTATCCGGAACTGTACCAAAAATACATATCGATATTAAGCATAAATGGGCGGCACTCACACCGTCTTAGTCCGCTAATTGAAAAGCTGTGCTTGCCTACGCTTGTTATTGCAGACCTTGATACTGCAGAAAAAGAGGGACATCATAAAGCTGTTTGTCCAGAACGCAAAAAAGGTCTTATTAGCAGTAACTATACTATTACGGGCTGGATCATTGGGGAAAAAGATCTAGACAAGCTGCTGGATATTCCAGCTGATCAGAAGAAAATTGTAAAACAAGGTGTATGCAAGTATTCTATCCGTATTGCATATCAGACGCCAGTGAAGATTGATTATAATGGTGCCGAGGTAGAGGCTCTCGCAAGTACATTTGAAGATTGTCTTGTCTATACTAATTTGCAGTTCTTTGAAAATATATCTGTCGATGATACAGGTAGTCTGATAAAAAACGTGAGCGATAAAATTAAGTCGGCAAGTTCTTTTGAAGAATTTCATCAAGGAGTATATGATGTGCTCCGAAATGGGAGATCCGATCAGAAAGCTGAGTTTGCATTAGATTTGATTTATGCTGTTGATCCCAGTGAGCTTTCAGTTCCAGTTTATATCGACGAAGGATTAGCGTGGCTGCAAGATTATTTAACGCCCGAGGAGTAACGTAATGTTAGATTCTACATTGATGAAAAATGAATCCATAGACGACCATGTCGACGATCATGTTGATCAGGAGATCCAAGCTTGCTTTTCTAAAAAAAATCCGAAATGCTTCTTTGTATTTGCTGGTGCTGGCTCTGGCAAAACTAGAAGTTTAATCAGCATTCTTACTTTCCTCGATAAAGAACGCGGTGAAAGTCTTATGATGAATGGCAAACAAATTGCGGTTATCACCTACACCAATGCGGCATGCGATGAAATATCCAGACGACTGCATTACAAACCCATATTTTCTGTATCCACAATACATAGTTTCCTGTGGGAACTGGTTAAAACCTACCAAACAGATATCAAAGAGTGGGTTAGGCAGTCTATTGAAGAGGAAATTAGTGAGCTTGAGAAAAAACAGGCTAAGGGGCGTGGCGGTAAGATAGGTGAAAAAAGAGCTGAAGATATTAAGCGAAAGAAAGAACGCCTAGAGAAAATCGAAAAGGTAAAGAAATTTTCTTACAATCCTAACGGCGATAATGTTGGTTATGACTCGCTTAGCCATAACGAAGTTATCAAAATGAGTACGGATTTTATTATGAAAGAGCCAACAATGCAGAATATTTTAGTAACAAAATATCCGATACTGCTCATTGATGAAAGTCAGGATACAAAGAAAGAGCTAATTGATGCCCTACTTGATGTCTGCAAGAAACATAAGGGAAAGTTTATAGTTGGTATGTTTGGTGATACCATGCAAAGAATTTATACTGATGGGAAAGAAAATCTTGCGGATTGCATCCCTGATGATTGGGTTAAACCGACGAAAGTCATGAACCACCGAAGCGCTACGCGCATAGTAGATCTAGCAAATGCAATCAGAAGTACGGTTGATGAACAGAAGCAGAAAGCAAGATCAGACGCAGACATTGGAATGGCAAGACTGTTTATTGCTTCGTCTACTGCTGAACAAGATTCCATTGAGGAGAAGGTTGCTCAAACCATGGCCACAGATACTGGGGATGACGGCTGGAAGGATAAAACGGCATATAAGAGCTTGATTCTTGAGCACCACATGGCCGCAAGCAGATTTGGCTTTTCCAATTTGTATATACCACTAAACGATTCGAAAAAATTTGATACAGCATTGCGTAATGGATCTATTACAGAACTATCGATTTTGGCTAAAATAGTGTTGCCGTTGGTAAAAGCGTATCAGGAAAAGAATGACTTTGAGGTTGCGAAGATTGTTAGAAAACACTCTCCACTATTAGATAAAAAGACGCTTGTGGCCAAAGCAGATGACCAAGCTGAGATCCTGCAAAAGGCAGAAAATGCAGTCGAAACCTTAATGGAACTTTGGTCTGACAATAAGATCCCATCATGTTTAGATGCCTTAAGATCGATTCGCGATACGGGTTTATTTGAAGTTAGTAGCCGGACAGATGACATATTAGCAGAGCAATATGAAGGCGAAAGTCAAAAGGTAATTGCGCTAAGAAAAGCTCTGTCAGCTTCGTTTAGCGAATTGGAAAGATATTTTTTATATGTTACTGATGGTACGACTTTTGCTACTCACCAGGGTGTTAAGGGGCTCGAATTCCCAAGAGTTATGGTCATTATGGACGATGCACAAGCTCGCGGTTTTCTGTTTAGTTATGAAAAACTATTTGGTGCTAAAGCAAAAACGGATACCGATTCCCAAAACGAGCGAGAGGGTAAAGATACAAGTATTACGAGAACAGCCCGTCTCTTTTACGTTGCCTGTACAAGGGCTCAGAATAGTTTAGCGGTTGTGGCCTATACAGAAAATGCCGATTCAGTCAAAAGCACAGCGTTGTCAAATAACTGGTTTTCTGAAGAAGAGATTATTGTCCTCTAGGATAATGAGAGAGGGATAGTATAAATTGATATAATTGTGATTATCCGAGTCAGTTCTAATTTATCCGTGTCACTCTCAATGAAATTGGTCTATCCGTGTCAAAGTGTGATATAATATAAAGGCGAGGTCAGCGATATCCAGTGTTGACGTCGCAACACAGAAAAACCAACGAACGTTCCTGTTCGTTGGTTTTTCTATTTATAAAATACGGAGTGGGTATAACTTACGTTGTTTTAGGACGGACATTGCATTAAAGCCGTAATATCCCTATTCAGCCGCATAAAGAAGATGAAAAGCATTGCATAATGAAGCCTTGAATGCGGTGGAGATGCGTATAAACGTTTGCATAGCATGCATCCAATATCGTCCTGCCCCAACACCACCTAAATACATAGTTTGCAAGGAGCTTCTACTGCAGCTATGCCGCAAAGCAAGTGCTGCCAGATTGTTTTGATTGGTAATTGCATAAACATAGCTATAGTATCATTTCCATTTATTCTCTTGACGATTAAGCCGTTTTTACTTGTTAGAACTTCTTATAAAATGTTGAGACGAACGTGGCGGATCCAGGTCTCGCTTTTTCTTTGCAAGTTTTTATGCTTCTATCCTTTTACTGTCAATCATTCACATCATAGCAGCATATGCTTTATGACGTTTGACGCTTTGTGCTATTCGTGAAGACAGCGCGTTCCATTTAGGCTCAAGAATTTCAGCTTCATCCAATCAAACCAAGGCTTTAGAATTTAAACTTAACAGTTTAAAAGCTCTCAGATTTGCCGCCATTCTAAATTCTGCTTTTTTATCTAAGCTTGTTCTATTCAAGCATCCTTTTTCCCCCTACACATAGGCATTTCTAATTCGCCTCCACCTACCGTAAGACGGTAACCTGGATCTTTATTGACCCCTCCAGAGGATCAAAAGTTGCATCGTATAGTAAATCTACAATAACATCAGTTCGAGTTCTGTAAATATTTTATAAGTTCTTTTGCTACCAGGCTTAAGCCGCGTTTCTTGTCTTCCACCAAATAAATGCTTCTATTTCTTGGGGGAATGGACAACGGAATTTCTTCAATAAATCCATTTTTTAGGGCATCAGCGGCTAAAAATTCAGATATAAAGCCAATACCCATTCCCGCTTGCACCAGAGGTAAAACTTGATCGGCAGTGGCTACTTCAATGTCTGGTTCTTTATGGATGCCTTGGGACAAAAGGTATTCTTGATAAAATTGATACGTATAGGAGCTGCGATTAATCGAAATATAGGGGCGCGAAAAAACATCCCCCTCATATCCATCCATATAACCTTTTTTACAGCAGAGAATTTCCGCAAAGTCGCGTATCTTTTTTGTGTAACAGCTGCTATCCATCTTATCATGAAGTGTTACAACGGCAAAATCCGCTACCCGTTTTTGGACAGCTTCGATTGCCTGCGGGGAGTTAAGGTTTGCGATCCTAATGCGCACACTTGGATAGTCTTGATTAAAAGCCGCTAACGCTGGAAGTAAGGAGCCATAAAGCCCGATCTCCGTGGTAGCAATGGAGACAAGCCCGCCATCCAAATTTCGTTCCGATATAATCTCTCTTTCCGCTTTGCTTAAATTCTCAAATGCGATTTCAGCGTGCTCGAACAGCTTCTCTCCCTCGGGTGTCAAGGTTACGCCTTTATTCGACCGCAAAAACAATTTGCACCCAAGCTGAACCTCCAGGTTGTTGATCGTTTTTGTTATGTTTGGTTGGCCGCAAAGCAATACTTCGGCTGCTTTTGAAAAGCTTCCATATCGCGCCACATAATAAAAGATCCGGTAATAGTCATATGAAATTCTCATCCTTATTCATTCCTTTTAATCATAATCCATATTCTCACTATATATTATACACATACCTATAAAGCTAGTATAATGGTAGGCGTGCAAAAACGCAATGGAGGAAGTGTATCGTATATGTTTAGCTTATTTGAAGATTCGTTAGAATCAGTTCGCCTATTTGTATCCGCTAAACTGGATATGATGCATAGCATCATGGAAGCGAGCGGATTCTAGGGGTCCACCCAAGCTTTGCAGCAACTTCCTCAACCGCTTTTACGAAACTGTGTAGCATTGCCATTTGCAGAGGCGGTTCCATTTACGAAACGAAATCTATAAGGATTTGGCAGCCTATATATGAATAAAGATTTGACCGTTGGAAATCCAACAAAAATACTGTGGCTTTTCTGCATGCCGTTATTCGGCAGCATCATTTTTCAGCAGCTTTATAATATAGCCGACAGCTTTGTGGCTGGAAAGTTCATCAGCGAAAATGCTCTGGCTGCGGTCGGCAACAGCTATGAAATAACGCTAATTTTTATTGCCTTTGCATTTGGGTGTAACATCGGTTGCTCGGTAGTTGTATCAGAATTTTTTGGAGCAAAACGCTATGCGGATGTCAAAACAACCGTTTATACAGCCTTTCTCGCAAGTGGCGTAATCTGCCTTATTCTCATGCTGATCGGCATTTTCGGATGCAATTCTCTGTTGCATTGGATCAATACGCCTTCTGAGATTTTTGCGGATTCAGCGCTCTATCTTGACATTTATGTATACGGGCTTCCATTTGTGTTCTTTTACAACATCAGCACCGGTATATTTTCAGCTTTGGGGGATTCAAAAACACCATTTATTTTCTTGGCTGCATCGTCTACCTCCAATATTGCGGCTGATATTTGGTTTGTAAAAGCTTCGGAATGGGCGTAGCTGGCGTTGCGTGGGCAACTTTTATGTGCCAAGGCATCAGCTGCTTGCTTGCTGTAGTATTCGTGTTCAAGCGTTTGAAGCAAGTTCATTCCGATGCGCCCCACCGTTTCTTTGATCTAAGGATTCTCGGTAAAATCGCAAAGATCGCTGTCCCGAGCACATTGCAACAAAGCTTTATTTCTATTGGAAATATCGTAATTCAGAGTATTATCAATGGCTTTGGCCCTGCAATCATTGCCGGATATTCGGCCTCCGTTAAATTGAATAACCTCGTAATTACATCGTTCACAACCGTTGGAAATGGGATTTCTAACTACACAGCGCAGAATCTGGGGGCGAACAAACCGGAGCGCGTAAAGCAAGGCTTCCGTGCAGGATTGAAAATGATATGGCTGCTGTCACTGCCGCTTGTTTTGCTCTATTTCATCGGCGGCAGACATTTAATACCCTTCTTCATCGAAAGCCCCACAGCAGAGGCCTTATCCTGCGGGCTTATGTTCTTAAAAATTCTCTCGCCCTTCTACTTCATAGTCTCTGCAAAGCTTGTGACTGATGGAATTTTAAGAGGAGCTGGGTTGATGCGTCAATTTATGGTTGCAACCTTTACGGACCTAATCCTCCGCGTAGGCTTGGCATTTCTGCTGTCACAAACAGCGCTTGCGTCAACCGGGATATGGTGTGCCTGGCCGATTGGCTGGACGGTTGCCACAATCGTTTCGATTGCCTTCTATAAGCGAGAAATATCCTGCAAAACAGTATAATACTGATAAAAAGAAGGATGAGCATGGCAGGCTGTCTAAGCTCATCCTTCCTTTGTTTTTAAGCTTTTGAGAGTCCAAAAGTGCCGCGCCATACTCCTTCAGCGCAGCGCCGCAGAAGACTCCTACAGCAATTTGATAAAGCGGCGTTTCATTTTATTAACGAGTAGCACTTCTCTGCACCGCATCCATGCAACTCCAAAGGCAATAAATCCTCTTTTTTCAATATCGACCTGCGGGCTAAACACGTGTGTCCTATTCAGATTCGCCATAGGTCACCGCAGCACGCTGGGAGCGCATCTGCCGCCCAATCGTTTGGATGGCTTTGCATCCACAAAAGTCAGCCTGCACATATTGCTTTTCGAGCATTTTCAAGCGCGCCATCGCCAACAATACAAAAACTTATCTCTGATTTTTCTTAGGAATTTTACCGTAATATATTGATGTATCCTTCTTTAGAATTTCCTGTTATATCTTTATATCTATCATCTCTTCGTATCTATACCATTCGACTTTTTCCATTTAATTCTATTGTTTTTTAGTTATAAATAGAATTATTGAAAATTTTACGTTCTTCCTGCCACATAGCAAAGAATACTACACCTCCTCTTCGTAGTTCTAACACTTCTAGAGGCTTTATCATAGGAGAGCGTTCATAATCTAAAAAATGCATTTAGATATCGATTCCATCCCCAGTAGGCACTTCCTAAATAATCAAGTTATGGGGATTCTCCTATTCCCTTAAAAATGGATATTGTTCCATCATAATACGCAATAATACAGCTTCTAATAGTAGTTGGATGATACTTTATCTTCTCCAAAGCTATACTTTTATATTTCTATTTTTGTACAGATATTGTTTAAAAAACTGCATATCCCTGTTGACTTTTAGGTATTATTAAAGCTTTAAGTTTATGGTGTAATAAATGTTAATGCTCGCCTTGCGTCAAAACGCTTTTACCTAAGCAATGCATTGGCTTGGGAGCCATGACAATTGGATCTGTGCTAGCTTTTTTTACTGGCTTAATTCCAGAGTTATTTCTCCAAGTTTATTACAAAAAACATTAAGAAAAGAAGCGGATGTTTTCCGCCTCTTTTCTAAAACTGGATTCCTTATGCTTTCGTTATTTGATAACGGATGCAGATTCTGTCACACGCTTCCGCAGGCAAATTTCATTTTTACCATCTTGATAGAAATACTCCACAGCGTCCATAGCACGCCGCATAAAAGCTACGGCCTCCTGCTGGGTAGGTGCGCATTCTTCCAGCGGATTCTCCTGAGAGCCGGCGTACACAATGGATACTGTCACAAGTTTAGCCGATGCCACATCCGCCACTTCATCATCCACTGCGCACCGCACCACAATCTCCCCGCTTCCTTTTAAGCTATGCACCGCCAACGCAAAGGCTTCCTCCGCCGCCACGGCCATCTTTGCATAGAAGAAACCGCTCAAGTTGTTTTCCTCCAATTGGCGCCGCAAAAACCGCTGTGCTTGTTGGAATTCCCCCTCCTGTGCTTGCACCGTTATTTCTGCGCAAGCACGATCACCTTTATAGTAACGCAGAGCCAATATGGTTAAGTCATCCTCGTGTTGACTCGTTCCTTCGTAAAAACTTACGTCCTCACAAATGGTGGATACGATTTCTTTCAGATTGCTCAGCATGGCGCGCCGGCTATTGAGATCCTTGCGCAGCCGCTCTGCTCCAAATTCCTCTCCTTGTCGGTTCTTGGCTTGGAAAATCCCATTGGTGCATAGGACCAAGCTGTCCCCTTGTCGGAAGTTAAGCTCCATCTTGCGGTAGCGGATATTCTCCGTTTCTGCCAGTGGGACCATCTCTTGATTGCGCAGATATTCAAACACCCGGTCCTTACGCATAAACAGTGGCATTTGCTGCCCTGCATTCACATAGCAGAACCGGCCAGTTGCAGTGTTGAGCACCCCAACAAACGCCCGAACGACAACACCTGGTGTCTTGCTTTCATACAGCCGGGCGTTGATAACGCTCATCGCATCCTCAAGATCCATTCCTGTCATCATCTGGTTCTTAATGATGGTTTTTGCCACCACCATAAACAGTGCTGCCGGAATTCCCTTGCCCGACACGCTACCCGTTACGACTCCAAGATGCTGCTGGTCGATCAAGAAAAAGTCATAGAAATCGCCACCCATCACCTTGGCCGGTTGAAGCTGGGCATAAATGTCAAACTCATCCCGCTTGGGGAATGCCGGGAAAGCGCGAGGCAGCAGGGAAATTTGGATGTCCGTAGCAAGGCTCAGCTCTGTGGCAATCCGCTCCTTATCGGCTGCCACTGCCGCCAAATTCTGCGTATAGTTATCAATGTCCTTGGCCATTTTCCCAAAGGCTTCCGATAAAGCCTGCATTTCGTCTCCAGTTTTTAGAGTGTTGGTAGGATAGGCAAGGCTTTCGCCACTCGCGAACTCCAATACGTTATTGGTCAGCTCCGCCACTGGTTTCGATACCATCTTGCGGGTAATCATAGCCATGCAGAACACCGTCAGCACAGCCAAAGCGCAGCATACCAGTGCTGCAGACCACAAAAATCCTTTGAGGGCATCTACCACTAGATCCAACGCCAAATCCGCCTCGACATAAGCCGCTACATTTCCCTCGCTGTCTAGCACAGGCGCCCATGCCGATACCCCGGGGCCATAAGCATTTTGCAGCAAAACAATTTTTTCCTGGCTTGCCCGCTTAGCTTCAACATCCGGCAGAAGGTATTCATACTCCAGCTCGGTATATTCGTAGATATCGCCCAAGTTGGAGAAGGAAAGCGAAGATTCATCCTCCAGTGCTACATCCATGATATAGGTAAAATGATTGGATTCGGGAGCAAAGATATACAAGTATTTAATATTGTGTTCTTTTTTGATGGCTTGCAAGGTGCTGTAAAGTTCCTTGTATGCTTGATCAATCTCTCCGGTTTCCAAATAAGAGCCAATATGATCCCCATCTACATAGCATGCTGCAAGCTTCGCCGACTCCAGCGCTTTTTGCCAGAAAAAGTTGGTATACTCCCGCCAGGAGATATACCCGCTGAATGCGCATAAGCCTACACATAGCACCAGTGCCATAATGGTGAATAGAATGGTAAATTTAGACCCTATGCTCTTAAATCTTGTTCCTCTATCCATGCATCATCCTGCTTTCCCTATTTTAAGCCGGCCTGCCGGCTAGACTTTTACAGGCGGATTACCGCCACGGTTGCACCGCAGGTGCAAGGGCCTGGGCTGCAGTCCGGACAAGTCATGCCGTATTTATGCAGATCCTTATAGAAATCTGGAATTACCCAAGATTCCTCCAAGGTTCCTATATATTTTATCATACCACTCGCCGGAACGTCTCCATCTTTTTTGTCCCAAAGCTCCAACATGAGGTATTCTCCCCCATTCTCCCGCATGGCTTGGGCCCACTGCAACGTCATCGTTCGTGCGACACCTTGCCCGCGATAGGCGGGCAGCACGGTTACCATCTCCCCAGTGTAGAATCGCTTACCCTTCCAGCGTTCCAGGATCATCTCCTCCAGCTCCGGTTTGGGATATGTAAATTCCACCCCAGGCCGAGCCGTAAGCACGGCAGCCAGCACCTGCCCATCCGTACATTTTATGCCCACATAACCCGGCATTTCCATCCCCTGGCGCAAATAGGCTTCCACCTCGGGTCCATCATTTAAAAACTTACGGAAAATCTCCGCCATACCTGGCAGGTCCGCTTGCGTCAATCGTCCATATTCCAACATATATTACTATTCTCCTTTAACGCTTTCCTTCTGCGCTTGCATCTTTTCTCCCTTAGTACGCACATTGGCCAGCAGGAACAGCGCCAGCAGCGCCAATATCAATATGCCCACGATCATGATGCCCTGCCGGTAACCCGCAAGCAGTGCCACGCCATACAGCACCGGCCCAAGGGTCTGCCCGCCGTTATCAAACAAGGAGTAAACCCCCATAGCTCGGCTCTCGCCATAGGTTTGCACTTGAGGTAGGCTGGAATAATACGTGGACTGTGCCGCATAGCCAAAGGAGATCGCTATAGACAGTAACAAAATGCCCAGCACTGCCGCCGTGATAGTAGGCACCACCGCGAAGAGCAGCGTCGCCACAATCATTAGACCGCTTGCCAGCACAGCTGTCCATTTTCCGCCCAGCCGTCCCACGAGCACCCTGGTGAAAAATGGGCCCATGTAAATTACCAGCAAGCCACATATCAAATAGATTCGACCGATGTCTGATTCGGTTATGCCCATTTCTGCTGCATACAGAGGGAAGAAATATTCCCGGTAAGAGATCGCGCATAGGAAAGGGATCAACAGCAGAAGAAGGAAGCTCCATACCTTCCGCTGCCCGATGAATTGAAATACTTCCAGCCCATGGCGTTGACGCTGACGCTGACGCGGTGCCTGCGGCAGCCGATAATCCTCGCCAAAGACGGACATCAGCAGCCCTATCACCAGTATCAAGGCGCTCACATAATACACCATCGAGAAATCGGACACATACATCAAAAGTGCGCCCACGCCGGCACCTACCGTAATGCCGGCCAGCGTGCCCGCATTGACGGCGGTAAAGGCTTCTGCGGTTTCATTTTCGTTGCGGCCGGCAGCGGCGATGGAATTTAGGCTTACCAGCAATGCGCCAATGCCGATGCCGATAACCATCTTACCAATCAGCAATCCCATATATTGCATGAGGGCGCCGCAGAGCACAAAGCCTGCCATCTGGATGATAAACCCAATTGTAAGCATACGCTTCGCGCCAGTCTTGCGAATAATGCTGCCACAGGCGAAAGCGGAAAGCGCTGCACAAAGCACCTGGGCAGAAAGCGGTAGAGCCGCGCCAACGCTCTGCGGGATGCCCAGAATAGGTGTATAAAGCCGGTTGGCCAGAATGGATACAAAGGGATCCTGCATGCAATCCGCAAGGAACAACAGGAAAGCCATAGTACGCAGCGGAAAACGCCGGCTGGGGATCAATTCGCTCTCCGGCAGGCTCATCTTGCGCTCTCGATGTTCAGCATAGAAAATGGTTTCAATGATGACCATCAACAACACCAGCGTAGTGGATAGCACCGTGAACACTACGTTGGTGACCAAATCCCGGTTTTCCTGCACCTGTTGATCCAGGTTCACGCCCACTTCCATGACTGCGGCAACTTGGCCTTCTTCATCGAACACCGGTTTGAGCACAAAAGACCAGGATCCATAAGAGCTCACATCAGAGCTGACCTCGATGGGTTCCCCATCTACAAATACGTCTGTATATCCTTCTGCGCCCCAGGCATATACAGGATGTTTGGCTACCGAGGAATCCTCATAGTCCATCACTACATAAATGGTAGTTTCATCTGCAGCATAGAGGATATAGTAATAATTGAGGTCGTTTACATAGGTCATGTCCGCAAGGCCATCCAGCGGTTCTTTTACCTGGCTGTAATCCTCATTTCGGTAGTCATCGATGCTGTCGATCCGTTGGAACGCCTCAAGATCGGTCGTTTCTACCAGGATGTCCGCGAACAGGTTCAGCTGCTCCATCACGGAAGCGTTTTGGTTCACAATCATCTGGTTGATGGTGATATAGCCCACCAAGCCGCCCATGCAGAGCGAGACGCCCAAGACGATGGCCATCCGCTGGAAAAGTGCGCTTTTGGGTTTGCGCAACGCCGGTGCAAAAAGCAGGAACAGCACCGCGAGCAACAGCACCCCCGCGAGGAACAAGGCGCCCCATAGGACATAACGCAGCACGGGTTCGGTATACGCGAGGGTATCCACATATTCCGCTTCACCATCTGTAAGCCGGTAATAGCCCATATAGTCCGTGGCATAGAGTCTGCCGCCTGCGGTCTGCACCGCATAAATGATATCCGGCGCTTCCAGGACTACTTCCTCAAAGCCGCTTTCCAGCTCATAGCGCAAAACCGTGTTCGTGGCAAGATCCGTATAGTAAATCTGGCCTTCTTCGGCGCACAGCATCCACGAGGTGCGTCCCTCGTCCAGCAGAACCTCTACTGCACCTTCCGTAACCGTGCAAACCTGGCCCAGCCGGTTGGTAAAAATGGGCCGCAGCGTTCCAGGCTCCGCATCCGCATCGGAAATGTATTGGCCGGGCAAATCATAGGTTGTGCTTTGGAGCTCGCCTGTCTCAAGATCCATTTGGCACACAGCCAGCCCGGTTTCGGTTTTTATGGTGAACACCAACTCCCCTTCCTCTTCGCGGAGGGAGAGTATGTTGCCATATTGCAGCGGTGCCTTGCGGTCCTCCTGTTCATAATCTATGGTATAAAGCAGGCTCCCGTTTCCGCCATCCGCATCGTACCGGAAAATGCGTTCCTGGCGAATCAAGGTGCCTTGGCCTGCATAACGCACGTCCGCCACATAAATACTGCCATCCGCTCCTTCTGCAACTAGAGAAGCGTAATAAGGCTGGGTATCGCTGTCCGCCCCACCAGTAATGCTGCGGATTAAATTACCATCGCCATCGGTTATCAATACCGATTTTTTTCCCGCGTCAATGACATACAAACGGCCGCTGGCGCCTGGATACACGCCGGACGGCCCATCAAAAACATAAGTGTTAGTAAAAGGTACAGCCGTGAACATTGGTCGGAAAAAGAAGCATATCCCGCCCAAAAGTAAACACAGCACACCCAAAATCAGAATCCGCTTGTATTGCTTTTCTTTCATTTGTAACCTCTCCGAACGGCATTTGCTTCCCGCCGCTCTTTTCTCCCTCTATCTCTAAAAGGCATTTGCAGGCCCGTTTTCTTCCTTATGGAAGGCCTGCATCATCCTATTGCTTGCCAAAGTATCTTTTTTATTTTTAAAGCGCTATGTAGCCCGTTTGGGTGTTTAAACAACCATGCTATCCGCCGCCAGGAGGCTTGATGCTCCTGGCGGCATCCGCTTATATGCTAGTTTTTAGCACTTCCTAATTATTTTCTTTGTTCATGCGCCATTTTCCTTCTTATTTCGGCACTAGCATCTATCTAATCTAAGTTAAAAACCCGATCTTCGCTATGTTGCAAGATGCATGCAAACCGATGTTTTGCTTAGCAAATCAACATACCAATTTCTAACGCGCAAAGTCTCTTAAGACCTGCAGCATTCTTACTCCCTTTCCATAGCCAAACTTTTGGGCACCAGAGATGGCGCCTTGATCATAGAGTCCTTGCTTTATAGTAGTTCCGTTGGACAATACGCCGCCTACCAACATCTTAGCCTTGTCTTGGTATGCTGCATGAGCATCTGCGCCGCCAAAGGCCTCATTGCGCAAATCCTCCGGCAGTGGTCGTAGCAAGTCTCCAAGCGCATGGATTTTCCCCGTAAGGTGTGCCGTTCCATAGTAATCCTCTTCACCCCTTTGTTGCGCGGTAGACAAGTCTTCCCCCATAACTTCTTGCATTACGGGCGCAACCATCTGTTGCAACTTTCGTTTAAAATCATCACTATAGGTCTCATTTGCATATGCAGCTGTCAGTTGAGGGCCAGAGGTAATGCCTTTGCCAGCCAAGTCTTGTTTTATTCCAAATAGCTTATCGATCACATCCATCATGCTGTCGTTATACGCATCATCATCCGTATCCCATAAGGCTTCTACGCGTCGACCAAAATCACCAAAGTGCTTCTCATCACCGTATTTTTGCTTTGTTCCCTCTTGAGCCGCCAAATAGCGCTCTGTCTTTTCTTCCTTTCTCTGCTCGGCAAGATCCAAAATACGAGCTTGCTTTACGAGCGGTATACTTGGGACACTCGTAAAACGATCATCTGCTATCGCGCTATCCAAGGTTGCTTGTAGCCGATAGTCCAAACCTGGCATAGCGCTCTGCTTAAGGGCCTGCTGCTGTATCAGCTTATCGTTAGCTTGCTTCCCCTGCGCAAGTTGTTGTGGCGTAGGATTCGGTGGGCCATACGGTACAGGGGGTTTGCTGAATAAACCTTTCACCTTGTTGCCTACCCAAGACGCTGCTCTTCCGATAGCAGAACCTGCCTTCTTAATTCCAGAACCAATCTTGCTGAGAAGCTTGGGCATCATCTGTACACCGCCCATAGGAGCGCTTACTGTGGACATGCCGCTATCCACTGCCCCTTGCTGTGCTGTATGCACCAGCTCATGGGCTGCAACTGCTGGGTCAAACCCGCCTTCGCCAAAATAGACGTCACGCCCCGTTGCATACGCCCGCGCTCCCATGCTCTCCGCACGGCCCAATGCATCTGCTCCAGTATGGAAACGCACATCCGAAAAGTCCGCCCCCATCTTTTCGCCCAGTTCTGCCT
>ERZ1643251.3026-NODE-3026-length-16149-cov-16.249410_pt1 | contig 16149 bp, 14 predicted proteins | sample MGYA00579261_ERZ1643251 | MGnify/ENA primary metagenome ERZ1643251 (study PRJEB29033, sample SAMEA4952267) | chicken gut metagenome | biome: Broiler Chicken; feature: Gastrointestinal Tract; material: Caecum | place: Ireland | collected 2018 | study: Broiler...
GTCGGCGCGATCGTCCCGCTGCTTTCATCTCTGCTGACGGGCATGCCGCCGATTTTCCCCGTCGCGCCGGCGATGATGTTCGAGCTGTGCGCCTATGGGCTGCTCTCCGGGCTTTTCTACCACAGCCTGCGCCGCAACGTCTACCTGTCCCTGATCGGCGCGATGCTCGGCGGACGCGTCGTCTCCGGTATCGCCAATGCGGTGTTTATGGGCATGGCTGATAAGCCCTATGGCTTCTCCGCGTTCCTCTCCGGCGCGTTTGTGACGGCGCTGCCCGGCATCCTGCTTCAATTGATCGTCATCCCCCTGCTTGTGCTTGCCCTGCAAAAAGCCGGCCTGGCGGGCCGTACCGCCGCCGCGCGTTAAGAAAGGAGCCGCCCTCTATGTTTGAAATCGAACAGGTACGCGGTTATTTTGACGAACGCGCGTCCCAATGGGACGCCGTTTGTTCCCACGACCGGTACAAGCTTGCCGCCGTCGTTACACTGGCGCGCGTCACGCCCGGCGCGCGCGTGCTCGATATTGCCTGCGGCACGGGCGTGCTCTTTGATGAGCTGCTTTCACGCAATCCCGCGTCTGTGCTCGGCGTGGACCTGTCGCCGAATATGATCGCGCAGGCACAGCAAAAGCACCGTGACCCGCGCCTGCAAACGCTGGCCGCCGACCTGTTCGACGTGGAGGAAACGGGTTTCGATACGGCGATCATTTACAGCGCCTATCCGCATTTTCCCGATAAACAGCGCCTTGCGCAGAAGGTACGCGCAATGCTCGCGCCGGGCGGCCGTTTTCTGATTGCGCACAGCGAAGGCCGCCAAACCATCAACGGCCGGCACGGCGGCAGCGCCTCCCTCATTTCGACGCCGCTGCGTCCCGCCCGCGAGGAGGCGGCCGCGTGGGAACCCTTCTTTCAAATCGATATGGTCGCCGATACGCCGGACCTGTACTTCATTTCCGGCACGGCTGACAAGTAAAAAGGGGCCGCCGGTAACAGCCGGCGGCCCCTTTTTTGACCGCGTCAGTCGTTAAGCAGACTGAGCGTAATTTCATATTTGGAATCAAGCGCGTTCTTTTCAGGCGCTTCCCCCTTATACTTTGTAACGGCCGCGGATGATTTGGCCACCGGCTGGAGCGTACCGGCGCCGGCCACACAGCCGCCGGGGCACGCCATGCCTTCCAGCAGGAACCCGTCGTATTTGCCGGCCTTCGCGAGCATGAGCAGCTTGCGGCATTCGCGCAATCCCTGCGCCGACGCGATCTTCACCTCGCGTTCGGGGTCGAGCCGCTTGATCGCGTCCGACACAGCCTGGGCGACGCCGCCGCTGACCGCGAAGCCGCGCCCCGCCGCGGTCGCTTCCTGGAGCGGCTTTTCCTCCTTGATGTCGCCGAACTTGACGCCCTTGGCGACAAACATACCCATCAATTCCTCAAACGTCAGCACAAAGTCGACGTCGCTGCGGATGGTGCGGCGGCTGGCCTCCAGCTTTTTGGCCGAGCACGGGCCGACAAAGACGATCTTGCAGCCCTTGTGTTCCTTCTTCTGCAAACGCGCCGTCAAAACCATCGGCGTCAGCGCCATCGAAATATACGGCGCGAGCGTCGGGAACAGCTTTTTTGCCATCACCGACCACGACGGGCAGCAGGAGGTCGCCATAAACGGCTGTTCCTCCGGGACGGCGCGCATAAAGTCCTTGGCCTCCTCGATGGTGCACAGGTCTGCGCCGATTGCCACCTCGACCACGCTGTCGAAGCCGAGCTGCTTCATGGCGGCGGTGAACTTTTCAGGCGTCATCGCCGGACCGAACTGGCCGACAAACGCCGGGGCGACAATCGCAATCACACGGTCGCCCTTTTTGATCGACTGGATCACCTGGAAAATCTGCCCCTTGTCCGAAATTGCGCCAAACGGGCAATTGACAATGCACATGCCGCATGAAACGCACTTGTCGTAATCGATCACGGCGCGGCCGTGCTCGTCGCTCGAAATGGCGTCCATACCGCACGCGCTGGCGCACGGGCGCTCCAGCTTCAAAATCGCCCCATACGGGCAAACCTCGGCGCAGCGGCCGCATTTGATGCATTTTTCCTGATCGATCACGGATTTACCGTGTACGATGGAAACAGCGTCCCGCGGGCAGACCTCCTTGCAGGGATGCGCCAGACAGCCCTGACAGCAGTCCGTCACACGGTACTGCTTTTCCGGGCAGGCATTGCAGGCAAATTTAATGATATTGACAAGCGGCGGATCATAATACTTCTCCGCGACTGCGCTCTGGTTGATTCCCATAGAAACAGGCGCGTGCTCGTCCATCGGGCGCAGCGGCAGGCCGATGGCAAGGCGCAGACGCTCTCCGACAATCGCGCGTTCCAGGAAAATGGAGTCGCGGTACTGCGCCGTCTCCCCATGAACAATCTTGTACGGCAGGCCCTCGATTCGCGAATAGTCGCCGCCCTCATATGCCAGGCGCGCAACCTCTGTAAAGACCTTTCGCCTGATATCCGTCACCGATGTATAAATGCCCCTCATTTTGCAGCTCCTTCCAGTTTTGTCGCGGGTCATATCTCATATCGTCATACAGCAACTATTATTTAACATAATGATGCTCTTGTCAACAGTCTGCGCTATGTTTAACAAAAAATACGCACAATGGTAATTTTTTCATATAATCTGTTATTTCTTACAGATAAACACGATAAATTAATCTCGAAAAAGTTCTGATAAAACATTTCAAAAAAAGTCTTTCCTTTTACAGGAGAATTTGGTATAATTGGTATAATCAGTATGATTTTAATATGTCTTTAATCTTGATATAATATTTTTTATAAAAATCAAAATTAGAGGTTGACAAAAAATGCAGATTGCTGTCTACTTAGACAGACAGACAGACAGCATTAAAGTCTGTCTTTTTGCAGTGAATAAAATAAAAAAGCATCTCCCTGTTTTCCTGACAGGGGAGGTGCTTTTTGTCTTTTTTACAAAAAAGATACGAGCTGAGCAAGCCAAACGTATCAGGATCGCCCGACAGCCTAAACGCGGCAAAAAGCGGACGGTGTGTCCGCTTTGAAAAAGAAGGAGGTAAATCGTCATGAAAAATCAAAAACAGAAACAAAATGATTTTTCAACAACATCAAAAGTCAAATTTGGCATTTTAACCAAATTGCTGCTGGGTACCATCATACCTCTGATTATTGTACTTATTATCATCGGCAGCCAGCTCAACAGCAGGATGTCAAATACGGTTAAAACACTGGATACGAACTATTTAACCGCAGAATCCATGCGCGCATCTCAGCAAATCACTGCTTATTTCCAGCGGTTTGTAGGGATTGCGAATCTGGCTTCCCAGATGGATGAAATTATTCGCTTTTCCGGTCGGCAGCCCAATTTGGCCGGGACTGAGGAACGCAATAAACTGTTAACGACTTTGAAAAAAATTCAGTCCGCCGATGACACCATTGCTTTTACCTGGCTTTATAACATAAATTCAAAGGATTTTCTGCAATCAGACGGCACCTATAAAAATTCCACCACATTCGATGCGACCAGCCGTATCTGGTATAATCCCGTGATAAATTCGGAAAAAACGATTGTGACTGGCGCTTATGAGGATATCGCCTCCGGCAAGCTGATCGTTACGGTTGCAACGCCTGTTTATATCAATGGGAAGATGACGGGAATTTTCGGCGTTGATGTGCTTTTGGAGCATTTAATGTCAGAGCTGGCCAAAATTACGATCGGCGACACAGGATATGTCACTGTATTTGACACGGATAATAATGTCATATTTCATCCAAACGCTGACCTGATCATGAAAAATGTTTCCGATATTGCATACTCGGATAATGTCAAAGAGGCTATTTTAGGCGATCAATCCGTCGAGGGCCTGCAATATACGCGCGATGGTGAAACATATAACGGCTCTACCATCTATCTGAGCGATTTTGATTATTTGGTTTTGGGGATTCTGCCCCATGCGGAATATCAGGCGTATATAGCCGATACCACAAAGGCTGTCGTCCTGTGGTTCGCTATTGGTATTTTGATCTTAGCCGTGATAATCATAATTTTTAGTTTGAACATAACGCGGTCTGTTAAAAAACTCTCCGTTACCGCGGGCAAAATCGCCGATGGAGATTTGGATGTGTCAACGGATATATCCTCCCATGATGAAATCGGCCAGCTTTCGCAGGAAATAAACGCGATCACAGGCAGACTGAAGGAGTATATTTTATACATCGACGAAATTACGGCGGTATTGGAAGAAATCGGCAAGGGGAATTTTGTTTTTACATTGCAGCAGGATTATAAAGGCGAATTTGCAAAGGTAAAAACCGCGCTTTTGGAGGTACGGGATACCATCTCGCGAACCTTGAAATCGGTTGTCGTCGCGGCAGACCAGGTCCTCAGCGGCGCCGAACAGGTAGCGACCGGAGCACAGTCCCAGGCCCAGGGCGCGACAGAGCAGGCATCCGGAGTTCAAGAACTAGCGGCAACCCTTCAGGATGTTTCTCAACAGATTGACAGCAATACGGCAGTCATCCAGGAAAACGGAAAAGATGTTGAGCAGGTAGCCGAGGAAGTGCATGAGGGCGAAGAAAAAATGAGCGCCATGCTGGAAGCCATGGATTCAATTTCTGAAAACTCTCAAAAGATCGAAAATATTATTAAAAATATTGAGGATATTGCCTTCCAAACAAATATATTGGCCCTGAACGCAGCGGTAGAAGCCGCCAGAGCAGGACAGGCCGGGAAAGGCTTTGCCGTGGTTGCCGATGAAGTGAGGAATCTGGCGGCCAAAACAGCGGAAGCGTCAAAAACAACCGCCGAGTTAATACAGCAGGCATTAGGCGCCGTCGGGCATGGTAAAACAATGGCGGATGAAACGGCATTGTCCTTCAGGCAAATTTCCGAAGCTGTTAAGCGGATTGCTGAAAAATCACAATCTATTACGTTAAATTCACAAAAACAGGATGAAGCGATCAGGCAGACCGCTTTGGGTGTAGATCAGATATCAAGCGTCGTTCAAACCAATTCCGCTACCGCTGAGCAAAGCGCGGCGGCCAGCGAGGAGCTTTCCGGACAAGCGCAGGAATTGAAAAACCTTGTTGCCAAATTTCAGCTTCCGGACTGCGCGGCGCCTGTTTCCCAAGATACGCTTTCGTTCGAACAGATGTCATATCCGCAGCCTTCGGTTCTTTATGACTCCAAATATTAAAAGGCGCTTCGAACCGTCGTCATATCCTTATTAGTCAGCGTAACAATTCCGGCATACTGGAAGATAAGGTGCGAGCAGCCTTTTTCTTCCGATCGGACAGCCGGACAAATATTGACAACACGGCTGGGCCATGCTATGATGAATATATAATTAAATCGTGGGGAGCTTGCAGACAGGCTGAGAGGAAACTGTGCGTTTCGACCCGTATACCTGATTTGGGTAATGCCAACGTAGGGAGACTTTGCTGGATTCAGCGGGACATGCTTACGCGCGTCCCGCTGTTTTTTCGTTTCCGCACGGCAGCCCGCACCATCAAAGAAAGAGGCTGATCATTATGCAAACAAACGTCAAAAAACTGACTGTCGCCGGCGTCCTTGTCGCCGTGGGCGTGGCGTGTTCCACCTTCTCCATTCCGGTGGGCGCGTCCCGGTGCTTTCCAATTCAGCATATGGTCAATGTAATCGCCGGCGTTCTGCTCGGCCCGCTTTATGCGTGCACAATGGCCTTTTGCACCTCGCTTCTGCGCGTTCTGCTCGGCACGGGCAGCCTGCTCGCCTTCCCCGGCAGCATGATCGGCGCTCTGTGCTGCGGACTCTGCTACAAAGCGAGCCAAAAGCTGCCGCTGGCTTATCTGGGGGAAATCATCGGCACCGGCGTGCTTGGCGGCATGGCCTGCTACCCCATTGCGACGCTTGTGATGGGCAAGGAGGCGGCGCTGTTCACATATGTACCGGCATTTTTATTAAGCACAGCTGTCGGCGCGACTATCTCGATTCTGGCAATCGGCGCCTTGCAGAAAACGCGCGTGCTCGGCCAAATGAAGCTTGCGCTCGGCCGCAAATAAAAACGGAGGGAATGCAGCATGTTTGAAGAAATCCTGCAAAACGTAGCGGCAAAAGCGCCGCTCGTCCACTGCATAACAAATTATGTAACCGTAAACGACTGCGCCAACATCCTGTTGGCCTGCGGCGGCTCGCCGATCATGGCGGACGACGAAAACGAAGTCGAGGAAATCACCTCGATCTGCAATGCGCTCGTTCTCAATATCGGTACGCTCAATACCCGCACCATTGAATCGATGCGCCGCGCCGGCCTGCGCGCCAACGCGCTCGGCCATCCTGTTGTGTTCGACCCTGTCGGCGCGGGCGCTTCCGCGCTGCGCACCGGCACGGCCCAATCGCTGCTGCGCGATGTGCGTTTCTGCGTCGTACGCGGCAACAGCTCGGAGATCCGCACGCTGGCGCGCGGCGCCGGCACGACGCGCGGTGTCGACGCCGACGCGGCCGACGCCGCGACCGAGCAGACGCTTGACGACGCTGTGTTGTTTGTCAAAACGTTTTCCAGGCAGACCGGGGCGGTTGTCGCCATGACCGGCGCGATCGATCTTGTCGGGGATGCAGAAACCTGCTACATCATCCGAAACGGCTGCCCTGAGATGGGCAAAATCACCGGAACTGGCTGTATGCTGACGGCTGTCACTGCGGCCTGGTGCGCTGCCAATCCCGACCATCCGCTCGACGCTGCCGCCGCAGCCGTTGCTGCAATGGGGCTGTGCGGCGAGCTGGCACACGCACGCGCCCAAGCTGCCGGCGGCGGCACTGGCACACTGCGCATGGCGCTCATCGATGCGATGAGCCGTCTTGACGCGGAAACTTTGAACAGGGGGATTCGCATTGAAAGTCGATAGCCGTTCCATGCTGCTTTATGCTGTAACCGACCGCGCCTGGCTGCGCGGCCGCGCGCTGCCCGCTCTGGTTGAGGACGCGGTGCGCGGCGGCGCGACGTTCGTACAGCTTCGCGAGAAAGAAATGGAGTTTGCCGCATTTCTCGATGAGGCGCGGCGTGTTAAGGCGGTCACAGACCGCTATCATGTGCCGTTTGTCATCAACGACGATATCGAAGTTGCGCGTGCCTGCAACGCAGACGGCGTACATATAGGCCAGGACGACGCCGCTGTCAGCGAGGCGCGGCGTATCCTTGGGCCGGATAAAATCATCGGCGTCTCCGCACATACAGTCGACGAGGCGCGCGCCGCCGAGCAAGCCGGCGCCGATTATCTCGGTGTAGGCGCCGTCTTTTCTACCTCAACCAAGCTGGATGCTGATATCGTCACGCTCCAGACGCTGCGCGGCATCCGCGCGGCTGTTTCCATCCCAATTGTCGCAATTGGTGGCATCAACGCGGAAAATATGCTACAATTGAAGGGCAGCGGTATCGACGGCGCGGCGGTCGTCTCGGCGCTATTTGCGCAGCAGGACGTTTACGCCGCCGCCAAACGGCTGTATGCAACTTCAAAGGAGCTGGTTTTCGGTTGATCAAAGGCGCGATTTTTGATATGGACGGTACGCTGATTGATTCCATGCCTCTATGGGAGGACTGCGGACGGGCCTTTTTATCCGCGCGCGGCATTACTGCGCGTGACGATCTGGGCGAAACGCTCAAATCCCTGTCGATGGAGCAAACGGCTAATTATTTGCGGGACGCATACGGTATTTCCGAGACAACCTCTGAAATCATTGAGATGATCAATGGAATGGTTACTGACGCATATCAGCGCACCATCCCGCTTAAACGTGACATTGCCGCGTTTCTCGAGCGCCTCAGGCAGGCGGATGTGCGCATGTGCGTCGCAACGGCAACGGACCGTCCACTGGTGGAGGCGGCGCTTGGACGCCTTGACCTCCTGCCCTTTTTTGAACGGATTTTCACCTGTTCGGAGGTGGGGGCCGGCAAGGACCGCCCCGATATCTTTGAGCAGGCGTGCGCCGCGCTTGGCACGCCGCGCGGCGAAACCGTCGTCTTTGAGGATGCTCTTTATGCGATTGAAACAGCCCGGCGCGCCGGGTTCCGCGTTGTCGCAATCGCGGACGACGCCTCCGCCGGCGACGAGGCGCGCATAGCCGCACTGTCTGAGCAATATATACATAACTATGAGGAATGCGAGGTAAACAGTTTATGAAGCGGGTTTTGACCATCGCCGGAAGCGATTGCAGCGGCGGCGCGGGAATACAGGCGGATATCAAGACGTTTTCGGCACACGGCGTGTTCGGCATGAGCGCCATTGTCGCGGTTGTGGCGGAAAATACGGCGCGCGTCATCGACATCATGGATGTCACCCCTGATATGATTAAAAAGCAGATCGACGCCGTTTATGAGGATATCGGTACGGACGCAGTCAAGGTCGGTATGCTGTCACAGCCGTGCTGTATGGCCGCCGTCGCGGAAAAGCTGCGCGAGTACAGCCCGTCCAACGTGGTTATCGATCCTGTCATGTACGCTAAAAACGGCTGCCCGCTGATGGAGCCAGGCTCAATCAATGCGCTGATCGAAACAATTATCCCTTTAGCGGACCTGCTGACTCCAAACATCCCGGAAGCCGAAAAAATCGCCGGGATCGTTATTCATTCGACCGCCGATATGGAACGCGCCGCAAAAATTATCCGCGGCATGGGTTGTAAGCATGTGCTTGTCAAAGGCGGCCATGCCGCCGGCGACGCGCTCGACGTGCTTTATGACGGTATACAGTTTTATCGCTTTTCGACGGCTCGTATCGATACCAAAAACACGCATGGCACTGGCTGTACCTATTCGTCGGCCATCGCCTCAAACCTTGCGCTCGGACACGATATGCCTGAGGCTGTCGCACGCGCCAAGCACTATGTTACGACGGCAATTGCGCACGCGCTCCCGCTTGGCAAGGGCTGCGGTCCAACGCATCATTTTTGGGAACTTTATGAACATGGCTTGTCAAATACGACCGGTTGACGAAATACAATTTTACCCGCATTGTCAGAGAAAAAACTGCCGAAAGCGAAAGGAAACGCACATGCGTTTCCTTTCGCTTTTTTGCACTTAAAATAGACTGCATATTTAGTATTAATCAATAAAAAACTGTTTTCTTATTGACAATAGATCCTATTTGCGATATAATCATAATCAATACAAGATATTTTTACTAATTTATAACCTTGTTAATCGGGGATCGTTCCCATAAATCACATAATCAGGAGGACTACAATGAGAAGCATTACAACATTGGACCTGCAGTACGCGCACAGATTTTATGGCTTCAAGGGTGAGGCCCAGTATTTGCACGGACACACAGGCGTTCTGACCATTGAGGTCGAGGATTCCATCGAACCGGGCGTCAATATGGTTTTTCCCTGCAACGAAATTCAGAAAACCGCTTGGGAAGTTTTGAAAAATTTTGACCACGCATTGGTGCTGCGGGAGGACGACCCTCTCTTGCCTGCGATTCTTGACGTTTATAAGGCGCAGGGCATCCGCGATGGCGCGCCAAACAACAAGATGATGGGACCGGCTTTCAAAACGGAGCTTGCGACCGCATATCCGGAATGCCGGCTGGTTGTGACAAAGGAAACCATGACCGTTGAAGGTATGATAAAAATTGTTTACAGCCTGCTGAAGGATAAGCTCAATATCGCCAAAATCACCTTTACCAGCGGTGTAAATGCCGCCTCAGAGGAATTTGAGCCGGCAAATAAAATTGATCGCTGCCCACTGTGCGGTATTGCGCTGAATGAAAACGGCGTATGCCCGAAATGTGGATACAAAAAGAAGTAAATAAAACGGCGCCGTTTTATAGCCGCTGAATGAACAGAACGCTGCTCCCGCGGGAGCGGCGTCCTGTCTTTTACACAAAACAGCGGACTGTATCCCCGCGCTTTTCCTTCTCTGCCAAATTGACGCGCGGCCATTTCTTGGCTATAATAACATTAGTTGTTTCGCGGCGGCTTTCGGTGTCAAGAGGCCCTGGGCTAAAGACAGTCCGGACGGCCGATTTTTTATAGATAGCTCCGCAGCGTATTACAAACCATTCTCACTGGAGGGAAGCGGATGACCGATTTTCTGGTGCGCCGGCTGATTAAGGACTGCGGCAATATCAACGACCCTGCTGTGCGCGCCCGTTACGGCGCGGTCGCCGGCGGCGTCGGTATTTTTTTAAATCTTTGCCTGTTTGCCGCAAAGTTCGCAGCCGGTTTGCTGACAGCCTCCATCGCGATAACGGCAGACGCCTTTAACAATCTTTCCGACGCGGGTTCGTCCGTTGTAACGTTCGTGGGCTTTCGTATGGCGGGTGCGCCCGCAGACCGTGAGCATCCGTTCGGACACGGCAGGATTGAATATCTTTCCGGCTTGGCCGTATCGGTGGCTATCCTGATGGTTGGGCTGGAACTGGCGAAAAATTCCTTTCTAAAAATTCTGCATCCCGAGGCAGTCGCCTTCAGCACGGTGTCGTTTGCGATTCTGATTGCTTCGATCGGCGTCAAGCTATGGATGTGTTATTTTAACCGCGCCCTTGCCCGCCGGATCAATTCCTCTGCGATGCGCGCCACGTCGATGGACAGTCTGACAGACGCAGTTGCGACCACGACAGTCGCGGTCGGTATTGTCGTAAGCGCGGTATTTCACATCAATATCGACGGCTGGAGCGGCATGGCTGTCGCTTGTTTTATCCTCTATACCGGATATACGACGGCGCGCGACAGCCTTTCTCCCCTGCTCGGGTCGCCGCCCGACGCCGATTTTGTCCATGATATAGAACAAACGGTTCTCGCTCATCCGGAGGTCAGCGGTATCCACGACCTGATCGTCCATGATTACGGCCCGGGGCGGCGTATCATTTCTCTGCATGCCGAAATGCCATGCACCTCCGATATCCTCGCCATGCACGACGCCGTCGATGTGATTGAGCTTGAGCTGCGCCACAAGTTCGGCTGTGATGTGACCATTCACATGGACCCGCTTGCCCCGGAAGATGATGAAACACGCGCGCTGCGCGACCGTGTCGCTGATTTGGCAGCGCAGATCACGCCGGAGGCGACGATACACGATTTTCGGGTTGTCAAAGGGACGACGCATACCAATCTTGTGTTTGATCTGCTTATCCCGCACGGCTGCCCGATTGCGGACCGGCAGATTGCGGACCGTGTGCGCGAGGGTGTGCGTGCATTCGACGGCAATTTTTTCGCGGTTGTGCGCATCGACAAGGGATTTTTGTAAACTGTCTGAAAGGAAGTGAAACAATGAGCCAAAATAGCGAACCCATCCGTTATGAGGACCCGCTGCTGCGTCTGATTGATCAGGGGATCTCCGAAATTCGCGGCGACGACGAACTTGACGAAACACTGTCTGCTATCCGTGACGCACGCAGCGACAAGCCAAAGGACGACAGCCGCCAGTCATAGCTCCATCAGACCCGCCGGAACCTGCTGTTCCGGCGTTTTTTTCCATCTTCCGTCATTGCAAATTTGATGGATTTGTATTAAAATAATGAGTATAAGCCACCCCCATAAATACCCCCGACAGGAGGATTCATGGCTGATTCAAAGATCACAAAACGGGCCTTGGCCGCATCCCTCAAGGAATTGATGGAACATACTCCGCTCGCCAAAATATCTGTCGGCGATATCACCAAAAACTGCGGCCTGAACCGGCAGACGTTTTACTACCATTTCAACGATAAATTTGATTTAGTCAACTGGATTTACGCAACTGAGGCCGCGCCATATTTGGAGCAGTTTTCCAACCGTGAGCACTGGGTCGAGGGTTTGTGCGCGCTTTGCGGCTATATGCAGCAAAACAGCAAATTTTATATCAACGCTCTGGAATATTCCGGGCAAAACTCGTTTCAGGATTACCTTTCTGACATCGCGCATCAGCTTGTGCGGACAATGGCGGATGAGCTGGTCGGCGGGCGTATGATCGATGACGCTGAAATGGAATTCATCGCGGATTTTTATGCGTGCGCCTTTGTCGGGCTGATCATGAAGTGGGCGCGCCACGGCATGCGTGAGAAACCCGAGGACTATATCGATCGCGCCCGTATGCTTGTTGAGGGCAGTCTGCAATATGAGATGGGACGCCGGTAAACAACTGAAAAGCACAGCCCTATGCCAAGCCGCCAAGCGGCTGGCATAGGGCTGTTTTGCATCGTCCTGTTTACCGCCGCGCAAATCGAACAGCCAAATTGCACTCCGTTTTTTTCAAAAGGGCTTCCCTGTCGTATTTTTTGACAGATGTAAAAACTGTCTAGAGACTTTTTTTGTCTTGTGTGCTATGATCATTTACCAGAAAGAGAGGAACCGGCCGAAGGGCAGTTCCTTTGGACGGCGCAGGGCGCCGCCGGAAAGAGGGGGATTTTCATTGATCAAGCGGTTTGCGCGCCTGTTGACGCGCGCGCCGAAAACGGTTTTGTTTCTTGCCTTACTGATGCTTCTTCCAAGTCTGTACGGAGCGATCAACACACGTGTCAACTATGACATTTTGTCCTATCTGCCTGATGATCTTGACTCCACACGCGGGCAGGCAGTGCTGGAGGATACGTTTCACAGCGCGGCGACCGCGATGCTTGTAATTGAGGGGATGCCATCCCGCGATGTTGAAAGCCTGCGCGACGCTATCGGCGAGATACCAAATGTCAGCAGCGCGCTCTGGATTTCAAACATCGCCGACATCAGCGTTCCGAAGGATATCCTGCCGGACGCGATCAAGGATGTGTTCTACAGCAAAAATACGCCGGATGCCACAATGATGATCATCCAGTTCGACCATCCCGGCGCGTCAAATGAAACGCTCAAAGCCATTGACGATATCCGTGCGCTCTGCGACAAGCGGTGTTTTTTGGCGGGTGTATCCATCTTCCTCAAGGACACCAAGGATCTGGTCGAGCAGGAAATGCCGTTTTACACCGTGCTGGCTGTCGTATTCTCGATTGCGGCGATGCTGTTTACAATGGAATCGACCGTTTTGCCGTTTGTATTTATCATCGGTATTGGATTCGCTGTTGCCTATAATTTCGGCACCAATCTATTTCTGGGGGAGATCTCCTACATAACAAAAGCCATTGCGGCCATCCTGCAGCTTGGCGTATCGATGGATTATTCCATCTTTCTCGTCGACCGCTACAACGAGGAAAAGCCAAAGTTCGCCGACCGGCGCGACGCGATGGCCCGTGCCATTGAAAGCGCGTTTGTCTCTCTTTCCGGTTCGTCGATGACAACGATCGCCGGCTTTCTCGCGCTGTGCGCAATGCGCTTGGGGCTTGGTCCGGACCTGGGGCTTGTTATGGCCAAGGGGATCGTGATCGGTATTTTGGTTGTGCTCGTCGTGCTTCCGTCGCTTGTGCTCCAGTTTGATAAGCTGATTGGACGCTGGCAGCATAAAACGCTTGTTCCCAGCTTTGCGCGCCTGAACGACTGGATCATAGACCACCGCAAAATTTTTGTCGCCCTGTTCCTGATCCTGTTCCTGCCGGCCTGGTTTCTGCAAAGCAAAACGGAAATTTACTACAACATCGATCAATCTCTGCCGGCTGATCTCGCCTCAACTGTGGCGACCAACAAGATGCGCGATGAATTTGATATGGCAACCACGCACTTCATCATTGTCGACGACAGTATGCCGGCTTACCAAATGCGGCAGATGGAGGACGAGATCCGCAGGACGGACGGAGTCGCATCGGTGCTTGCCTATAATGAATTTGTCGGCCCGGGAATACCTGATTCCTTCATTCCGCAGGAAGTACGCGACATCTGTAAAAAGGACGGGATGCAGATGATCATGGTCAACTCCCGCTACAAGGCTGCGCGTCCGGAGGAAAACGCACAGATCGATGCGCTGACTGAAATTGTCAAGCGATATGATCCGACGGGCCTGATCACCGGCGAAGGCGTCATGACAAAGGATTTAAGCGATATCACAACGGTCGATATACAGGTGACGAACATGCTTTCCATCGCGGCGATTCTGCTCATTGTTGCGATCTGCTTTAAATCCGTCACCATCCCCATTGTGCTTGTTGCGGCTATCGAGCTGGCTATTTTCATCAACCAGGGAATTCCGGCGCTCACCGGAACAGTCATCCCGTTTATCTCCCCGATTGTTATCGGGTGTATCCAGCTTGGCGCGACGGTCGATTATGCAATTCTCATGACGACACGCTTTAGGGAGGAACTGGAGAACGGGCTTGACCGTGTGTCAGCCATCAAGGTTGCCGCAACCGCCTCCGATAAATCAATCATCACAAGCGCATCCGTTTTCTTCTGCGCCAATATCGGCGTCAGCCTCATTTCAAAAATCGAAATTATCAAGAGCCTTTGCTCCATGCTCGCGCGCGGCGCGATTATCAGCGCCCTGATCAGTATTTTTATCCTGCCGTCCATTCTTCTGGTCTGCGAACGGTTCTTCGCCAGGACCTCACACGGATGGCCCAAAACGGGCGCAGCGGGCAAATCCAAGCTAAAACAGGAGGAATCCATATGAATCAGCGGGGGCTAAAAGCCGTCAGTCTCGTGCTGGCCGCGGCTATAACCTGCGCGTCCGTGCTTTCCGGCTGCGCGAAGTCAAACGGCACGCAGAGCACCGCCGCATCCCCGGCTTCGTCCGAAGCCGCTCAAACAGACCAACAGGTCGTCTCCGGGCCGTTCACAGGACCGGACGCCGCCGGCGTCAAAAAAAGCGAAACTGTCTTTATCAATCTTGACCCGACCGGCAAACCATATGAAACGACGGTCACAGACTGGATCCACAGCGATACGCCTGACGCCGTATTAAACGACCTGTCCGACCTGACAGGCATTGAAAATATCAAGGGATTGCAGCAGCCCCGCCAGGAGGGCGATCGCCTGACATGGAAAATGGAGGGCAGCGACCTGTATTACACAGGTAAAACTGACAAGGAACCGCCGGTTGATGTTGAAATTACATATACACTTGATGGCAAATCCATCGAGCCGCAGGAGCTGCCGGGCAAATCAGGACAATTATCCATGACGGTTCGGTTTCGCAATACACAAAGGCAGCGCGTGACCATAGCCGGCAAGGATACCGATATGTATACGCCAATGCTGGTTGCGGCAGGCATGTCGCTGCCGGACGATACCTTCCAAAATGTCGAGGTCAGCGAGGGCAGCGTTATTTCAGACGGCAGCAACCAGATCGTCGCCTTTGCGTGCGTACCGGGGCTTAACGACAGCCTGGCTCTCGGGACCTATCGTATACAGGAAATCAATGATTTGGATTTCCCAGAGGAATTCACTGTTAAAGCGGATGTTCAAAATTTTGAAATGGGTCCTGTTATGGTCGCCGTCACACCTGAGCTTCCGGATCTTGACGAACTGACAAAGAGCGATGAATTTGACGATATGCGCCAAGACCTCACTGATTTGCAGGATATGCAGGACGATCTGAATACAATCGATCCTGACCGCGACATTCGCTCGCTTCTGACTGATCCAAATCGTACCGAAGCGGCGCGTGTGATTACAAACGATGTATTCGATTTTTATGATCTCAATAAGGATCTGCTTGATATCCTTCCCAAATATGTAACTGATGAAAATATTCGCCTTTATGACCGTATCCGGCATGATATTAAGGACGGAGCGTTCGATTCCCTGCTGGATGATGATGAGCTTGCCGATCTGATCGATCTGGTCGACGATTTAAGCCCCAATCGCTTGCAGGAGCTTGCCGACGATTACGCCGAGCTGCAAAAAAACGATAAGCTGCGCGCGGCGCTTAAACAGCTTATGGGCGCAGCCAACCCGGACACAGAAAAGCTGCTTGATCTTTTGATGCAAGTATATGGCGCAATCAACAGCGACACCGCCGTCAAGGAGGCTGGACTGACCGCGCTCAACGGGCTGATCCAGCGCCCGGAGCTGTTGACCGCGAGCGCCCAGGCGGCCTTGCGGCAGGGCGTGCGCGACGCGCTGATGAAATGCATCAATGTCCAGGAGCAGACGGCAGCCGGTATGCTTCAGATGGTACTAGCACAATCAAAGCTGAATTCACGTTTGCAGGCAGAACTTGTAGCCGCCAGCTACGCCGGGCTGATTGTTGATCCGTCCAGGACGCGTGCTATTCGTCATGCCGATGACGTTGCGGACGCCTCCCCCATCCTGGACGAGGA
>ERZ1643251.3029-NODE-3029-length-16138-cov-53.587229_pt1 | contig 16138 bp, 23 predicted proteins | sample MGYA00579261_ERZ1643251 | MGnify/ENA primary metagenome ERZ1643251 (study PRJEB29033, sample SAMEA4952267) | chicken gut metagenome | biome: Broiler Chicken; feature: Gastrointestinal Tract; material: Caecum | place: Ireland | collected 2018 | study: Broiler...
AGTAAGTGAAAGCGGTTATTAGCTATAACTAATGCACAACATTCGCCTATATTATCTAAATGGAAAATTGTTTTGTCCGTGTCTGGGAGACGTGAACATAGGGTGTGTTTGTGTTTCGGGCACAAACTAAGGCTGAAAAAAGTAAAAAATTTTTACAAAATCTATTGACATTTGGAAAAAAAGTGCTATAATATAATTAAAGATAAGGAACATAAACAAAGTTAAAAAAGAATAAAAAGGAGATAATAAAATGAGTAAATTTATTACAAGAAAAGAAGCTGTCGAAACTATTAAACAAATTAAAGATGAGGAGTTTACATCTTACTATGGTTATGAAATGTTTGGTAAGGTAAACTATCTCAATTACAAAGATTTGGCAAGTATGTTTATTTCTAAAGGTTTTGGAGAGTATGAAACGGAACTCATAATTGCTAGCCTTGTAAATTCAGGCGCCAAAATTCTTAAGTAAGGAGGATAAAAAAATGAGAAGAAAAGTAAAGTACATGAATTATGAGGCCTATAGGATTGTAAATTATGCGAATTATCTACTTGGTAGTAAAGGATTAACTAAAGAAACGAAAGAAGACGTTGAATCTATAGTTGAATTTGTCTTATTGAAAAACAAAATGTATTATGGTTTCGTAATTGATGCTAATGGCAATAGGGTGTATTTAATCAATACTAGTGAAAAATTAAATATAAAACCTAAAAGTGTATTTAGAAAACATAATGATGTTACTAAGTCATTAATATATCTTTTCCAGAAATCTAACATTAGTAAAGTATTATTAATAAAAATGATGGAAGAATGCGATCATTTTTACATGGATTTAAAGAATGTAGAACTTGATGGTGAGTTTATTAAAAAAATGGAGACGAGATAATGAACTTTCATACATTTAAGAAAATGATTTTTGACGTTTCTATTGGTATTTGCATTGGTGGAGCAGTCGGACTAATGTTTTTAATCATGGTATTATTTTAGAAAAGGAGTCGAAAAATGAAAATTAAAGAATTTATGGATAAATTAACAAATAATTCTGATGCTTCTTATACAATTACTTTATCATTAGATACAGATTTTGGAACTTGGGAGTTAGAACTTGATGATTGCTATTTTAATGAATTTATTGATCATGAATTTGATTATTATAATGTGAATGATAAAACTTTTTACATTAAAGAAAAATTAGACATTAGAACAATAAAAGATGCTTTGCGGTTAAAGAAAAAGTATCATTTAATTATAAATATTAAATTCGATACAACTGAGATTGTTACAAATAAAAAGTTGGAAGACTATAAAATTACAATGATTTCAACTTTTTTCAACGAGTTAACGCTATATTTTGATGGGAGACAAAATGAAAATTGATGAAAAAAGGCAATACTTGAAAAACAACGGTTTTAAATTTTGCCGTCGTGTAACATCTACAATGAGAAAAAAAGGGAAGAAAATTTCTTCCCTTAATAACGGCATCTTTCGCAAAGTCGAAGAAGTTGAACTATATTACATTGACGAAAGTTCAGGCACCAAACGCATTTTAAAAGAAGTCTATAGAAAGGATAGTGGTTACTGTGAAGATTAATTACGACAAATGTTTTCGTTCCCAAAAGTATTATGTATCCTATTTTTTAACATTGCTATACGATGATACATATGATTTAAAGGAACGAGATTTTTACATAAAACATTTAAACGATATATTTATATTTCTTAAAGATGACGAAAAAAAGTTAATATCGATGAAAACTAAATTTGTAATTGAAATGGTTTTTTCTCATTTAAGAATGTATGCATATTCATTAAGAAACAAAATATTAAATTATGATGAAATAATGCGCGATTTGTTATATCATTCTGAAAATTTAGAGAAACGTGTTATCGGAGGGTGATAATATGGCAAACAAACGACAAAAAAAGAAAGCAATGAAAAAGCGTGAACTGATAAATCCGTTCACCGCTCCCAAAACAAAACGGCAGTTTCGCCGTTACGTAAAAGAAGCTAACAAACGTTTGTCCACCTTGGAAAAACTGGAAAATAAAGGTCATGCTTATGAACAGGCACAAAGCTATCTTAATCTGAATCGCCGTAAACGATTCAAAGTACCAAAAATCAAAAAGAATTATGTAAAAGAATATAGGGCAATACAAAAATTCCTCACATCCCGTATAAGTACACCTAAGGGTCTAGTTTCAGCAGAGCGAAGACGAAGAGAAACATTCCGAAAAAAAGGAATTGTAACAAACGATTATAACTCTTTATACACTTTCCTTTCCTCTGATGAATTTAGAACGGCTAGAAAGTATCAGGCTTCAAACCAAATTCTTAAAACGGCTGACACTTTACTTAATGAGGGGATGAAAGTAAATGATATACTAAAAGAATTTAGAAAATTCAATCAGGGTGATTTAACCCTGGAAGAAATAAGAAACCGGAAAAAGCGTGGTGTGAATTTAAAGTAATGGAAACGATTTTGGTAGAGACAAAAAATGGAGAAAAAAAGGAAATAGTATATAATGTAAAAGATTTTCCTTACAATTCTTTTCTTGAAAGCAAGACTGCAAGAAAAAGAAAAGTTGAATATCTTAATATTGTAGCCACATTTGATATTGAAACAACGACCATTCGTAAACGTAAGACAGATAAAATAAAAAAAGAGTCACTAGACAATGGGGACTATTACGGCGAGGGTTTTATGTATCACTGGCAATTTTGCATAGAAGATAAGGTTGTATTTGGAAGAACATGGGAGGAATTTGTTGATTTACTCAATTGTTTAGAAATGAAACTTTTTTTGTCCTCTAAAAGAAGACTTGTAATATTTGTGCATAATTTAGGATTTGAATTTCAATTTATGAAAGAGTTTTTAACCGACATAAAAACGTTTTCTAAGGAAAGTCGAAAACCTATGAAACTAACTTGCAATAGAGATTGCTTTGAGTTTCGTTGTTCCTACTTCCTTTCCAATCGTTCGTTACTAGCTTTTTGTGAATCTACACCCAATTGTGTATATTATAAAAACATTGATACATATGACTATACAAAAATCCGTACACCCTTAACCCCTTTAACAATTGAGGAAAAAAGTTATTGTTATTGTGACGTTCGTGGCCTAGTAGAATGTGTGAAATACCGTATGGAATCTTTTGGTGATAATATAGCTACTATGCCCCTTACTGATACAGGATATGTCCGCCGTGAATGTCGACGGGCCATGCAAAGTGAAGAAGAACGAAAGCTATTTAAAAGATTGCAACTGACATTGCCACAGTATAAGTTATGTCGTGATATCTTCCGTGGTGGTGATACACATGCTTCACGTTTTTATGTCGGAAGAATTCTTGAGAAACTCGATTCTTATGACCGTGTTTCTTCCTATCCTCATTGCTGTTTAGTGGATTATTTTCCTATGTCTCGTTTTGAGAAAGTGGAGATACATTCCAAAAAGCAATTGGAAGAAATTATAGATAGTAAATGTCTAATATTTCATGCTGAATTTTTTGACATAAAATTGAAAGACTACTATAGCGAACCCTATATTGACATCGGACATTGTACACAAAGACATGGAATAGAAAACGATAATGGAAGAGTGATGAAAGCTGACTATATCTCAATATCTCTTACTGAAATAGACTTAAAAATAATAAATCAGGAGTATTCTTACTCTACTCTACACATAACCGAAGCATACACAGCAGAACGCGGGCGTCTACCACTGTCCTTACGTAAAAAAATTTTGCAATATTACAAAGCAAAAACAGAATTGAAAGGGATAGACGGAAAAGAGGAAGAATATATGAAATCGAAAAACCACATAAACGGCATTTTTGGCATGATGGTTTCTGATATACTCCATAAAGAAATAGAATATGACCCATTGCAACATGAATGGATAGATAATACAGCGCAAGAAACGGAAGAAGAACGTATAAAAAGAGAACAGGCTGAATTGCAAGCCTACTATAATTCTCGTTCATCATTCCTTGCTTATCAGTGGGGCATATATGTAACGGCCCACGCTAGAAATTATTTACATTTTTTCGGAACACCCATGCGCAAGGATTTTGTTTATCGTGACACGGATTCCCGTAAACTTCTTAACGCTTATAAATATAAAGAATGGATAGAAAAGGTAAACACTGAAATACTTAGCAAAAACAAACAAGTAGAACAGGAAGACGGCTTGCAAACTTATGCCTACAAAAAGAATGGTGAACGTGTGGACATAGGAATTTGGGAACATGACGCAACATATGAAAAATTTAAAACTTTGGGTGCGAAGAAATATGCTTACGTGGAAGATGGAAAGTTCCACATAACTGTATCGGGCATGAGTAAAGAAAAAGGGGCAAAACAAGTAGGTTGCATTGAGAATTTTAAAACGGGCAAGACATTTAAAAATATTGGTCGTACGACTTCATGGTTTAATGAATCGTTACCGCATACTATAAAAGTGACAGACTACAAAGGCAATTCATGCAAGTTCACCACAGCCAGTAATATAGGCATATTAAACACGACTTACACCTTAGGCGTTACCAACACCTACAGGGAATTAATAAAAAAAATTCAACCAGAACTATTGACAGACTTGATATAATATGCTATACTTATAATGTACTTGAGAAGTACAAATTACCATACATTTTTGTTACAATATAAATGAAAGGAAGTGAAAATATGAGAAAAATTACCAGAAGAATTCCAGATTCTGTAAAGTATGAAATTATTAATCTCGCGACTAGAGAAATAGTGGAGGAAAGATTTTCTAGCCACGTGATTTCAGGAAAAGAAAAGACAGAAATTTTAAATTCTCATGGTTTAACATGTAAGACAGGAGCGGTATGCGAAACAATTCTTCGCACATCTGTTTATGAAATGAGTGAAGAAGAATTTATCACTCATGCCACAAAGAAAGAAAATTAATAAAAAGGAGAAGAAAAAATGAAATTCGAAACATCTTTAAAAGACAAGAAACTTGCGATCAATAAATCTTTCAATCCAGATTTTATGATTTCCGGTAGAGACGCCATGGAGCAATTTCCAGATGGAAGTGAAATTTCAGTCAGAGACTATTCTTTCCGCGAAGCCACAAGAGAAGATGGAACTGTTGCGGTAGCTGTAACGCTTATGGATAAAGATGGAACAGCCTATCAGACATTGACAGCCAACACATACGATTATGTAAAGGCGCTCGTGGACATGGGCGTACTTGACGGAAACGATAACATTTTTGTTATTCATTGGGTAAAAACAAACAAAGGTAACAATATGTTCCGGTTGGAACTGAAATAAAACCCTTAACATATAGATACACAGCGGCAACAAAAGGCACTAGAACATCTAGTGCCTTTAAATATAGGTAAAAAGTATGAAAGAAACAAAATATATAGATTTAAACAGAGTTATGCAAGAAAAAGATTTAGACGGAAATATTCCAGCTATACGAATGATAGAAACAAACCGTTCGTCTGGGAAGACAACCGCGGCTTTAAATTTGGCGTTAGATCGTTATGCCGCTTCATCCGCTTTAGCGGTAGCCACCCCTTTCCGCCGTTCAAAAGGATTAGACAAAACAATCATAACAGACTTGACTGTAAAAGACCAAACGGTTTTAATTTATCGGCACATGTATGAATTATCATCAGCCGGTAGCATATTTTCTGAAGCACTCTCACGACGAGATGACATCCCAAATAAAGAAATAACCATGAAATCTCACGCCCACGGTCTATTTTTTGAAATCTGTCTAGGCTATTATACTTTAGGCTATGCTGTCTCGTTATCAACTTCTGATCAACTGAAAAAATATTCACCTGTCTTTGCAAAAGTTGGTCTTGCAATCATGGACGAGTTCCAGCTTGAATCAGGTAACTATTTAAAAAAAGAAATTGAAAAATTTCTTTCTGTCATGATAACAGTATGCCGCGGCGGCGGCGATCAAATGAGAGATATAGATATACTTTTACTCAGTAACAAAATATCTATGTTAAATCCTTATTTCATACACTTTAATATCCACCGTCGCAAAAAGCCAAATACCAAATATGTGCGTGGGAATGGGTGGATTGCTTACTTTTATCATTATAAATCTGCTGAGGATGCAATAAAAGCAACCGGTTTAGCAAAAGCTTTTTCTGGCGTGGCGTACATGAATTATGCGACTACACCAGCGTCCCTTGTTGATGACGGAAATTTCATTGAACCGCCAATAGGAAAGTCTGTTTATATTTTCACCCTAGCATACAACAATCAAAAATTTGGTGTCCGTGAATTTTTCGAACAAGGAAAATTATACATATCCAAAAAACCTGACCCCTCCTGTCAAACAATCCTAACTTTCACGGAATCTGATCATAATCAAACTACTATGTTGATGGACAAATTTTCCTACTTATTCAAAAATATTAAAACCGCTTATCAATGCGGCTATCTATACTTCGATTCAATGGAATCAAAAAATGCTATTTTCTCAATCTTAGGTATTGACATTCTAAACCATTAATGCTATAATACAATCAGGTGATGGGCAAAGGAATCCCGACGCAGACCCGCACAGGGAGGGAGAAGACTCGCACGTCTCCTTTGTCCGAACCTCATGTAACTGTAGTTCAATGGTAGAACATCCGAAAACACAGGAGGTTAGGGTTCGACTCCCCTCAGTTACATTTGGGTGCTCCATTACCTTTCTATTCTTTCGCAACCATCAACATCTTTCATTGATTACACCCCCTATTGCACCCAAAATCAGCGCCCATTCCAGACCCGGCGAAGTCCTGGGCTGGAAAGGGAGCGACGGTGGAGCGACCGGTGTGCGCGTTCGGCATCGTCAAACTCCCGGCGGGATGCCGCGCGCCCGACTCGCCCGCCAGGGCGGACTCGTCAGAGGGCACGCGCAGTCCACGACCATTAAACTACCGGCCGCACCACTGAATTCCCGGCCGCCAACCCGGAGGGTCAGCCGTCCACCGGACGCCTGACACGCGGGGCCACAGGGGAACCGCTCCCTAACGGTCGCGTCGGCGGGGGAGGGCCGTAGGCATATTGTGATAGAAAGGAGGTTAATATGGATTGGATTAATTTTTTCTCTGATTTAAGTGTAAGCGTTGCTGTAATTGCTTGCGCTTTTTATTTTATTAATAAAGAGACAGATAAAAATAGAGAAGAAAGATTGAAGATGGAAGAAGAACATAAAAATGAAGTGAACCAGTTAAGTGATGCGATTAATAATAATACACTTGTAATGAATCAGATTTTGGAAGTATTGAGAAAAGATAATGGAGATGATTTGAAATGAAATTGAGAGAATTGTTAGGCGTTGTAAATGTAAATAGTTTACTTAAGGTTATGTTTAATAAATGTGATGCAATTTTATTTAGTGGAAATGCGCTTGAGATTCCATATCCGCTTACGCTGTTTGAAGTGGTGAGAGTGGATGGGATAGACAAGGATAAAATAACAATTTATGTGGAGGTTGAATGATGGCTAAGAGTTATATTGATGTGGTAAAGGGTGCACTGAATCTGCTGTATACGAGAGACGATATTGCGTATTTTTACGGAGCCAAAGGTCAACGATTGACAGATGGGGTCATGGAGGAACTTTGGAATGCGGAACCACAGTATTTCAAGAAGTATAATGAGAGTCAGAAGCAGTATATTTTTGATTACAGTAGGAATAAAATCGGCGGTGACTGTAGTTGGCTGACCGGAACGCTGTTCGATGATATGACATACAGTGGCGCGCAGATTGAACATTGTTCGGCGATCACAACGCCAAAGGATGGTGTGGCTGGAAGTTTGTTATATAAACCGGGTCATGTTGGGGTAGATATTGGGTATGGTTATTTTATCCATCTGCCCGAAGAGGGAAGAACCGTTGAGTTGGGTAAGATTAGTGATTATAATTGGACAGAGAGTGGAAGACATAAGAATGTAGATTATACGGGGGCAAGTAATGTTTGATTTAGTAATTGAGATGGATGTAGTAGATAATGTAATGGCGTGTTATGAAATTGAAGAAGAAATAAATGAAAAGGAAACTATTTTCGTTGCATTTCAAAGAGACGGTAAATTAGTAAATGAGATGACATTCACAAACAATTGGAAAGATGAAGAAATTATTGATTTTGTAAATGAAGTTTATGAAATTAAAAGCAGTAAAAGAAGATATAAGCATGGAAAGATTGAATGCATTGAAGCGTTAAGAGAATGCTTAAGCAAAGAAGAATTTAAAGGATTTTGTAAAGGTAACGCGATCAAATATCTTTGGCGATGCGATTACAAGGGCGGCACGGAAGATTTGGAAAAAGCAAGAGACTATTTGAATTATTTATTGGAGGCGGAGTGATGTTTAAGGATGGGAAGTATAAGTTTAAGACAAAAGACTTTGAGTTGTTTGTAATTGTCGAAAATGGAAAGATATATATGTCATCTGATAAAAGAATACCTTTAGCGGTTCGTTTGTGTGATATTCTAAACGCCGATAATTGGGAAGAAATAAATGAGTAGTATTTGTATATGGTTCGGCTGGATTAATTACGAGTCAGGTTATGATTATGGTACGGAAGAAGCATTGTCCAGAATACAGTCAACGGGCGAAGCCTATGGACAGTATCAGTTTGATTATCGCTATGGGTTAGTACCGTTTATGCAATACTGCTCGACGGTTATTCCAGCTAGTCAGAGTATGTTTGCGCCTTATATTGCTTTGGGTGCCGGGAATCCAGCATTAGTGAATAATGCTGGTTTACATGCGGTTTTTCAGACGCTAGCACGTGATGAACATGACGCTTTTTTGGCGGCGCAAAACGCCGAAGCCCTGAAAGATTATCTTTTTCCTGCTATTAATTATATACAAAATAATTATGGATATGATATCACCGCAAAAGGCGAAGTCGTCGTCGGAAGTTTATTTTCTATGGCTATCCGTTCCGGTAGTCAGACAGCGGCGCAAAAATATGCTGGTTGCGCAAATATGACACCAGCGGAAATTATTAATACGACATATGATACCTATGGCGATCAAGATGCCGGAAGATGGAATACGTCAGCTGGTAGTCAGAGAAATAAGGCTTTAGACGCATTGAGTAGTGGAAATGATATTTTTTGCATTGACCGTGACACCGGTTATCCAGAGGGAGAACCACCGGAACCGCCAGGGCCGGGTAAAGATGATGACGATGATTTCTATTTTTATGGAGGGAGTTTACAATGGCTGTTTTAAATCGTGAAGAATTTAAGAAGTTTTTACAAGATAATTTTGACCAGAACGATGCCCACACCGCCGAAGTAGTGGAAAATTTGAGTGATACGTTTTCTGCTATTGAGGATGTAGATAGATATAGAAAAGAAGCTGACACATGGAGAGGTAAGTATATTGCAAGATTCCGGGATGGAGTAGGAGGAGAACGGAAACCGTCAAGTGATGTTCCCGTACCTAATGCACCGGAGGAACCAGAAAGACCAAAAAGTCAGCAAGAAATCATTGATAGTCTGTTTACGGTTGTGGGAAATCAGTATTAAAAGAAAGGAGATATTATGCCTAATATTCCAGTAGTTAAAAATTTAACAGCGACAAGTGTCGGCATTTTAAATGCAATCAGAGACTTGTCTTCTCCAGCATATCAGGCTGGTGTTCCGGTTGCAACGGCTACAAATGAGAGTATTCAGCAGATCGGAGATAACATTTTAGGATTTCAGAGCAGAACCAATGAATTTTTGAATACGTTGGTGGGAATGATTGCATTTCAGACGTATGCACATCGGGCTTGGAGAAATCCGTGGAAGTTTTTCAAGAAAGGTGAAATTCTGACAGGGGAAACCATTGAAGAAATTTACGTACACATGACATTGCCATATGTGTATCAGTTAAAAGAAGATGGACAGACCATGGAGAATTTCATCACCATGTATAAGCCAAAGGTTAGCACCGCTTTTCATTCTCTTAATTCACAGTTAAGATATCCGGTAAGTATTACGTTTGAGATGCTTAGAAGAGCATTTAGAAGTATCGAGGGTGTAAGAAATTTAATTGAAGAGATTATAGCACAGGTATATAGTGCCGTTGAAACAGATGAATATGAACTTATGAAGTACATGCTAGCAAGAGTAATTGTAGATGGAAAGCTTGCTACAGGCACAGTTGCAACAGCCGCGGATGACCCGGCACAGACGGCAAAAAATTTCACAAAAGAGATTATCGCTGTTAGTGATAAGATGCTGTTTAATACACCGGACTACACCATCGCTGGCGTCGAAAATACGACGCCAAAGGATGAACAGTACTTAATTCTGACACCAGAGATGAAAGCTGATATTAATGTTGAAGTGCTTGCCATGGCGTTTAATATGGACAAAGCAAGTTTTGCTGGGCATATGCTGCTGATTGATAGCTGGACAAAATTTAGATGGGATAGGCTGAGATTGATGATGGCCGCTGACCCGACATTTGCTGAATTTACGGAAGATGAAATCCAGATTTTAGACGGTGTTATGGGCCTGATTCTGGATATCAATGCAATGCAATGCTATGATAATTTGTTGACCATGCGTGTTGATCAGCTGGGTAGCGATTTGATTAATCAGTATAATTTACATGCATGGAAGATCGTAAGTTTCTCACCGTTTAGAAATGCATATCTGATGACTGGCGATGGAGGAACGGTAACTGCAGTTGTGTATGATGAAGCGACTTTAAGCGGTACGCAAAATGCTACACTTGTAGACGGCCTGAAAAGTTATACTTCCGACGGCGCGGTTAGTTTGAAAGGTCAGTGGTGCTATAGCACGAACGCTGGATTCAGTTCTTACACGCCGGTAGAAATTGGTAACCAGACGGACTACACCTGTTCATTACTGACAGAAAAACAGATTGAAATTGCGTTTAAGTCAACAGGAACAAAATATCTTGCGTTCTTGCCTGACAATATTACTGGCACTCCAGCGGCGTTTATGGGAACTAACAAGATTACAGTTACAATTAGTTAATAGGAGTAGAATTATTATGGACTATGCAAGTAAGCTGTATTTTTTACAGGGTGTACCGTTAGATAACAGCTATACAGATACACTTTGGTTTGATTCAGTGGGCGCACAGACCGCGGCCTTTCAGGCTAAGGTTGTTGCACAGTTGATCGACTTGTGGTACGTCCGTAAAGGTTTAAATGGGTATGCTGATATCAGCACACCCATTTCTACCATCCAGGGATGTAATTATGTGATGTACCAAAACACGAGTTACTCAGATAAATGGTATTATGCTTTTCTGACAAATATTGAATATCTCAACGATGGAACTACAAGAATATATTTTGAAACGGATGTAATTCAGACATATTTGTTTGACTTTGAGTTTAAGGCAAGTATGGTTGAACGAGAACATGTAATGGATGATACTATTGGGTTGCACACATATCCAGAGGGGTTGGAAGTCGGAGAGTATGAACTTGACCATGAAAATGACAGTGGTGTTTTAGAGCCATCCGATTGTGCGATCGTGATGCTGACCAGCGTTGACCCAAACAATCCAGATGTTATTGCTGGTAGCATGTTCCAAAAACAGTATTGGGGATGTTTTATCAATGTGTTTAGTGACGCGACAGGTGTTAATGATGCGTTGGATAAGCTGACAGAAGCTGGAAAAGCAGATGGTGTTATTGCTTTGTACATGGTTCCTAAAAGTATGTATAATCTTTGGACAAGTGGAAGTCAAATAGGTTATGCCGAATTTAGTCAAACAAAGTATACAACAAGTTTAGGAACATATACACCAAAAAATAATAAACTATTTTGCTATCCTTATAATTTTATGTATGTAATTAATAATTGCGGTGCTTCGGCGATCTATCCATATGAAAATTTTTATATTAGTGGCAATAGTGTTACGTTTCGAATTTACGGTGATATTACTCCTAATCCAAGTGTGTACATTGTTCCAACAGATTATCTCAAACAAAGTTTTAATTATAATGAGAAGTTTTCTTTAAGCGGTTTTCCGCAATGTGCTTATAATATTAATACATATAAAAGCTGGGTTGCACAGAACTTTGGTAATATTTCAGCAAATTTAGTTAGCAATGCGTTAAATGGTGGTATGGGTGTGGTGGGTGGCGTTGCTAGTGGAAATCCAGTGAAAGCCGCAACCGCTCCAATTGGCGCAATGGAAAATGTGTTTAGTTTAGTGGCACAGGCACATGATGTTAGTGTTTTACCGCCACAGAGTAAAGGAACATTAGCAACGAGCGTCACCTATTCGGCTGGACTGTTAGATTTCTTTTTCTATCAGGCACATATAAAACCGGAGTATGCACAGATTATTGATAGTTTCTTTGATATGTTTGGTTATAAGGTTATGACAGTTAAGGAACCTAATAGAAATGGTAGAGCGCATTGGAATTATGTTAAGGTTCCCGACCCGAAGATCGTTGGGAACGTTCCGTATAATTTCTTAAGCGAGATTAAAAGAATACATTCAAATGGAGTCACATATTGGAAAAATATGGGCGAAGTGGGAGACTATAGTTTAAACAATTCATTGAGTTAGGAGATGGTTAAGTGGGAACGATTAACTTACCGGCTGGAAGTTCATTTGCTAATAATCTTGCATATCGGCATTGGTATTACCGATTATTGAATATAGCATATTCAATCTTTGAATGGGAGGGTTTACCTGATAGTATTGATACAAGATTTTTGGAAAAGACTTTAATCGACCGTGGACAGGCTGTGTTTTTCTACAGTAAAGATTTTGACGATTGGGTTTGCGCGGATTTTGCGTGGAATAGTGGGCCAAATATATATTATAATCCACATGAAATTCAAACAATCGCACCAACGGGCTATACGGTTAATGTTATGACTAAAGACTGTGCTTTGATTTGGAATAATTTTACAAGAACACCTGACTTAGCTGATGTTGAAATGTATACAGAGCGATTATGCAATATTAGCAGAACAACGGATGTTAATGTGAATACTATGAAAATGCCGTTTATCATTGATATGGATGATAAAACAAAATTGAGTAGCACAAATCAGTTTAATAAAATTATGCAAAATGAAGTAGCGATCAGCCAGAGAAAAAGTCAGGGCGGTGGGTTCTCAGAAAGTATAAGGGTTTTGAATACTGGTGCGCAATTTCATGGAAATGAATTAGATATGCATATGCAATTTATTCTATCTGACTTTCTCAATTTCTTTGGTATTGATAGTTTCTTTAGCACTAAGAAAGAAAGAAATATTTCAGGGGAATTAAGTGCCAATACTACTAGCACCGGTTTTCAAGGTCTAAGCAGATTGAAAATGCGACAAAAAGCCGCAAAGAGAATGTCGGAGTTGTATAATAATGAAATTACAGTTCATTATTCAGCTGAAGTAATTGAACAGGCGAAACAGTTTGTAAATTTGGAAAAGGATGTGGATATAAGTGAAGACAACAGCAACGCTTAAGAGTATTTTTGAAAATTGGTATGCGTTAGATAATAACTTAGAATGGCCTTACTTGATTTTTCCTTACCCAAATGTTATAATAGAAAAAGAAAAAGGGAAATTATTTGATTTTCAGTATCCTTTAAATGATGAGATAAAAAATGAATTTGAACAGAGATTTTGCATGAAGTATTATTTAAGTGAAATTGGAGCGGAGACGCCAATGATGTTTAAACATTTTTTAATGACTGATTTAATGATTAAGTCAGAAAAATATAATCAATTACTAAAGTCAGTTGGATTAGATTATGACATTATTACTCAAGTTAACTTAACAACAAGCGGAACAGAAACAGAAAAAGTTGAAAGAGATAGTCAGGGAAATTATACTAGCATTAATACTGACGATAGGACGGAAACAGGAAGTAATACACAAGAAAATGAAGAGACAAGAAACGGAACGAAAGAAACTAATGAAAATGTGAATAATCATAATATCACAACGAATATTAATACACCGCAAGGGCAATTACAAAACTTCTTAGACGATAAATATATGAGTTCGGCAAGTAAGAGTGACGATACAAATACGGGAAATGCAAATGAGACAACAACAGAAAATAACAATGGTACTGTTAAGAATAGTTATAATAATCAGATTAATGCTAGCGTGACAGGAAATGATACAAGTTCGGAAAGTTTGGACGAAAATAGGAATAAAGGACATGAAGTTACAGTTAAGGGAAATAATGGAAATAAGAGTCAGAGTCAGTTAATTATGGAGTATAGAGAGACAATTGTGAATGTAATTGAGATGCTGATTGAAGACCTTTCAGATTTATTTCTGAATGACATGAATATGGAGGTTTGGACTTATGGAATATAAAGATATACAATATTTAAAGGGTTGCTTTAATAAAGCTATCCCAAGTGTGTTTGACCCGGCGCTGAGTTATGACGAGCAAGTGAGAATGTGCATTTATGCTGTGAATCAATTGATTGAAAATGATGCGTACTTTAAAGAAACGCTAGATAATTTTATAAATGAAGTTAATGAAAATTTAGAAAATATAGTTATAAACACATTAAATGAATGGCTAAATAGCGGAAAAATAAGTTTAATTTTTAATAAACTATTTAATACTTTTATTGATGCTAGTAATGCAAACTTAAAAACTGGAGATATTTTTACAACATGCGGATTTTATGAAAAAAATGATGGTGGAAATGCTACATATGAAGTAAGCGAAAATGGAATTATAAATTATAACAATTTAAAAGCAAATGTTGTTAATTTTATAGTAAATCCTATTATGTATGGCGCAAAAGGCGATGGAAAAAACGATGATACACTATACTTTCAAAATTGTATTAATGATAGTTATGGAAGAAAAAAAATAGAATTAATAAAAAAATATAGCCTGAAAAAAATAGAAATAACAAATTATATTAAAATTAATTTTAATAATTCAGAATTAATAGCGAATGCTAACACCGCAACAGATATATTTTTGAATATAAATATAGAATATGAAGATGAAAATAATTGGAATGACAATTTCATAAATGGGATAAATATAAATGGAAACGATAATTCAAATTACAACAAATTATTAAATATAAATGCTAGATCATTGAACATTAATAATATATTCTTAAAAAAATGTTCAAATAAAGACAGTGCTATATACATTCAAAATTATGATGGAGTAATGATAAATAATATAACTTGTCATTCATCTATTATAAGTCAGGGAAATATAGGTGTTAGGATTTATAGAGCAGATACATATTATAATAATATAGAAGTAAGCAATTTTTATTGTAACGTCCAATTAGATACATCAAATGATATAATAATAAATAACTTACATTCATGGCATTTAGAAAATGAAACAATTGCCGGAAAATATGGAGTACAATTTACAAACGGGCCTGGAAATTTTATAAACAATTTTATAACTGACGGTGATAGTGTAGCAATAAATATATTATCTCAAGATAATGGAACTCCTCTTAAAATAACAAAATTTCACGTATTTACACCATCTAAGATTAATACTTTAATAAATTGTACAAAATATGAACAATTACAAAATATTAAAATAGGAACTTTAAGCAATTTTAGAGATGGAACAAAATTAACTAATATCATAGAAGAAAGACAATTATTAAGTATTAATGATTTTTCAAATAACATGAGATTTGGTTTAAAAGCTACAATATTGGGAAAAGAAATAACATTATACCAATATAATAGTTTTTTAATTATAAATGGTTTAGGAACACACCAATTAACTTATAACTTCGAAAGCTCTACATCTTCTTTAAATATTGGAACAATAGAAAATTTATTATTTCCGCCATTAGACACGAATGTAGGAAGTGTAGATGTTTATGGAGCAGGCAGTTATGATCTAAAATCAACTGGTTATTTATATATAGATATGCAAGGAAACTTAACAATGAAACTTATTAAAAGTTTAGGAGTAGGAGAACATATAATTTTAATAAAAAATCTTATAATACCTTTATTAACATACTAATAACAAAAAACAGACAAAATCATTTATCAGTTTAAATATTATAGTTATAAACAAAACCTTTGTCCGTGTACGGCAGACACGGACAAAACAATTATTCATTTAGATAATATAGGCGAATGTTGTGCATTAGAGATAACTAACCGCACACTTCGCCTAC
>ERZ1643251.3030-NODE-3030-length-16132-cov-5.275362_pt1 | contig 16132 bp, 12 predicted proteins | sample MGYA00579261_ERZ1643251 | MGnify/ENA primary metagenome ERZ1643251 (study PRJEB29033, sample SAMEA4952267) | chicken gut metagenome | biome: Broiler Chicken; feature: Gastrointestinal Tract; material: Caecum | place: Ireland | collected 2018 | study: Broiler...
AAATTAAATCCCGAATCTAATGTTCAATTTGGCGAGGGAGGTGCCGGAACGTTTTCCGATGGTAAGTTAAATACATTAACAAAAGATAGAGAAGGTCGTGGACGGAAAGTCTTTGAAACGTTTGTCAAACATGGTGCCTCATCCGATATTCTTTATTTACAAAAACCACATATTGGAACGGATCTTTTAAGTCAAGTCATTGTACGTATGCGAGAAGAGATTATTTCAATGGGTGGTGAATTTCGTTATCAAACCTGTTTAACAGATCTTATCACCCAAGATGGAAAATTAGTGGCGATAGAGTGTAATCATGAAGAGACTTTTCCATGTACCCATCTTATTCTAGCAATTGGTCATAGTGCCCGTGATACTTTTGAAATGTTGTATCACCATAACTTAGAAATGCATGCGAAACCATTTGCGATTGGTGTACGTGTCGAGCATCCACAAAAACTCATTAATCATGTTCAATATGGGCCTAAATATGAGTCCTTATTGCCACCAGCCGACTATAAATTAACTTATACCACAACCAAAGGTAGAGGAGTGTACTCTTTTTGTATGTGTCCAGGGGGATTTGTTGTAAACGCATCTAGTGAAGAAGGACATTTAGCGATTAATGGCATGAGTAATCATAATCGAGGGGAGAAGAATGCCAATAGTGCCCTTGTAGTTACTTTAAATACGAAAGATTTTGGTGATCAACCATTAGATGGTATGCATTATCAACAAACCTTGGAGCACCTCGCTTATGAAAGAGGACAAGGTAAAATACCGGTTCAATTATATAAAGATTTTCAAAAGAATAGAGTTTCTACTTCATTTGGAAAAGTAGAACCAATCTTTAAAGGTCATTATCACTTTGATAATCTAAAAGAATGGATGCCTCGAGAAATTACAGAAGCTTTAGAAGAAGCACTTCCTGTCTTTGGACGTAAAATACCTGGTTTTGATCAAGAAGACATGATTATGGCAGGAATTGAAAGTAGAACTTCTTCACCGGTTCGTATTCTTCGTAATGAACATATGGAATCTTCGATCTTAGGAATCTATCCCTGTGGAGAAGGGGCAGGATATGCCGGTGGTATTACAACGGCAGCTATCGATGGATTAAAGGTCGCAGAAAGTTTAATTGAAGACTATGATGTACCAGAAAATTTATCTTAATAATAAAAAGAAGATCTTATCACTGAACTAGATAAAATCTTCTTTTTTTGTTTATTTTATATTACTCGACACTTTTTAAAGATTCAATCATATCAATTTTCTTTAATTGATAGTGAGTGAAAATACTTACAATAATGACAAATATGGCCGTAATACATGCCGATAATAGATAACTATCCACATTAATATGTCTTGTAAACATCATATTATCGGTCTCACAAGTAGAAATAATATAGAAACACAAATATAATCCAGCAACAAGTCCTAAAGCAATTCCAATAATATTTAATAAGATAGATTCTTTAATAATGTAACTATCGACTTCACGATGGTAGAATCCTAAGACTTTTAATGTTGCGATTTCTCTTTTACGTTCGATAATATTAATATTAGCTAAATTATAAAGAACAACAAAGGCTAAACATGCCGAAGAAACAATCAAGATAAATACTACCGAGTCTAGAGAAGACATCATATCATCTACTGTATTTTTAATATCACGACTAGTCGTAATAATCGCTCCTTCACTTTGATTCATAATATCGGTATTTAATTTCTTTTCTTCTTGTTCATTCAAATGATTATATGTTAGTAATAATGAGTTATCTTCGTATTCTCCAAATTCGTTCTCATAGGTTTGTTTGGTCATATAAGTATAATGATCAATGTAGTTTTCAACAATAGCTTGAACTTTGAAACGATATTCTTTATTATTTTTCTTTATTGTAATGGTATCTTCTGGTTTAATATCGGCTAGTTTAGCTAATTTCTCACTTAAAATGATTTCGCCTTCTTTTAAATGAATTTGTTTATTTTGATTATTGACATCATTTAATTGAATCATGGTATCTAGAAAATCTTCGCCTTCTACGATAACATTGGTCGCATATTCTTTCTCATCTTTAACAATGACCAAAGAATCGATTCGTGTCTGGACGACATCTAGTACGTCATCTCGTTCTTCTAAAGAGTTTTTTAATTTTGATACATTATTGGTATTGGTAAACGAAATCATCGCATCATACAAGAAGACATGATTAAATTGATTTTTGGAAATATCTTGAATAGAATCTTTTAAACCAAATCCAGCTAGTATGAGTGCCGTACATCCTGCCGTTCCTAAAATACTAGCTAGTACTCTAGATTTGTAACGAAAGATGTTTCGTACGGTTATTTTGTTTGAGAATTTTAAATGACGCCAGATAATAGAGATACGTTCTAGTAATACACGACGTCCTGCTTTCGGAGCTTTTGGACGCATGAGATTCGCAGGCGTTTCTTTTAATACTTTAATAGCCGCATAAATGGTAGATAAACCAATACATAGAGCCGTAATGATAATACCTAAGGTTGTATAGAGAAAATTAAATCCTAGATGAATTGGAGGCAAGGTAAACATAATTCCATATATATCCCAGATAATCATCGGTAATACAGTTGTTCCAATCGCAATACCAATGATTCCTCCTAGAATGGTTGTAATTAGCGCATAATGTACATATTTTGAAATGATGGATAAATTATTAAAACCTAATGATTTTAGTGTTCCAATATCACTACGATCATCTTCTACCATACGTGTCATCGTGATTAAACTAACTAATACGGCAATCACATAAAAGACAAGTGGGAAGACGTTTCCAATTTGTTTAAGATTATCGGTCGCATTAATAAAATCATTATAAGCAGAGTTATTCTCTCGCGAATTGGTATACCATTTAACGGGTGTAAGATTTAGTGTATCGGTATTTATCATAGGGTTACTTAAATAGGCACCATAGACTTCTTGATAGCGATTTTCTTGTTGTTCCTCAGTGATATCTTCGATTTCTTTTTCTACTTTTTCAATTTTGTCTACATATTCATCACTACTAGTTTCTAATTCTTTTGCGCCTTCGACCGTTAGGTAAATTTCCTCGATCGAAGTTTCATCAAAGAAATCTTCATTTGCATAGGCATAATAGTTAATTTTTCCATTTCCTACGGTCGTGGTGTCACGGTAATAAGAAAAATATAAAGGACTTTCTGCGACCCCGACAATCTGATATTCTTGATCATCATCCATGGTAATCGTGTCATCTACTTTTAACTTTTGATTGGTTAAAAGAGCTTGTTCTACGACAATTTCATTTTTCTTTTGAGGTAATCTTCCTTTTGTAATCGTAATTTTGTTCATCTTAGAATGAACTTCTATAAATTTTATGGCATACTCTTCTTTATCAATAATGGCTACTTGATCTTTACTATGAATCAGTTTCACTTGACCAACTGATTTTAATTCTTCAATGGCTTTTATATTATCATCATTAAATCCTAAAGTAGAAGTGATTTTTAAGTCATAAACGTTTCGATCATCTAAATAATCATCGATCGTTACCAGCATATCGGGCGAAGTAATTTTAATTCCAACAAAGAATCCAACTCCTAAAAGAGACATGCATGTTAAAGAGATGAATCTTTTAAAGGTACTTTTAATATCACGAATATTACTTAATCTTAATTTATTTTTCATCGTTACCACTCAATTTCTTCAATCGGAGTTGGTTTTTCATTGATGATGATATCTTCTACTTGTCCATTTTTAAATTTAATGATTTTATCGGCCATAGGCGCAATCGCACTATTATGCGTGATGATGATGACAGTCATATGTTCTTTTCGACAAGTATCTTCCAATAGTTTTAGAATTTGTTTTCCGGTCTTATAATCTAATGCCCCAGTAGGTTCATCACATAATAATAGTTTAGGGTTTTTCGCAATCGCACGGGCAATGGCGACACGTTGTTGTTCTCCTCCAGAAAGTTGAGCAGGGAAGTTGTCCATTCTTTTTTGTAATCCTACTTGTTTTAAGACTTTTTTAGGATCTAAATGTTTCTTACATAGTTGAACAGCTAACTCTACATTTTCTAAAGCTGTTAAATTTTGAATTAAATTATAAAATTGAAAGACAAATCCAATATCGTGTCTACGATACGTAATTAATCCTTTATTATTTAACTTCGTTACTTCTTTTCCATCGACAATTAAAGTTCCACTCGTCGCCGTATCCATTCCTCCTAGAATGTTAAGAGCCGTTGTCTTTCCTGCCCCACTAGGTCCTAGAATACAAACGAGTTCTCCTTGATCAATCGTAAATGTTGTTTTATTTAGTGCGTTTATTTCGGTATCGCCCATGTGATACACTTTTGAGATTTTATTAAATTCAATATATGCCATAATATCCCTCCTATTATTATTATAATCGAACTTGACGAGAACTTCAACTTTTAGTATATCCAATAAATAGAAAAAAATCGGTTTCCCGATTTAATTTAAGATGAAAATACCAATAGTTAAATATGCCGCAAATAATAACCATAAGACATATGGAATCATAAGAATTCCTGCCCATTTATTTTTTTCATAAAAATGAAGTACCATGGGAATCACCAACACAAGAAGTAATAAAATCCATACAATCGAAGTAAAATACCATTTTAATACGAAGAAGATAATAGGCCACACTAAATTGACAAATAGTTGGGCGTAATAGAGAAAACTTTCGTTTTCGGTATCCTCCTTCTTATTTTGCTTGAGTAAAAAGTAAGATATTCCCATGAGAAGATATAGTAGGGTCCACGCAATAGGAAAAACTACACTACTAGGAGAAAAAGCTGGTTTTACTAACATGTTATAGTCGATAGAATCTTTAATGATAAAACCTACGAAACTTCCTAAAATAATGGGTAAAAATAAGCGAAATGCACCAACAACGTATTTTTTCATAAAGTTCTCCTTTCATTAGTAGTATATTAATTTCGAAAAAAAATATAAATGAAATTGTGTTAATGATGTATTTTCGATATAATAAAAACATAGAAAGTAGGTTCATATGGAAGAAAAAGAAAATGAATTAGTAGAAGAATTTGATTTTGAGAAAAATGAACACAAATTAAGAGAAAATGATTTATATTTATCTGATTATCAAGTGGAGGTATTAAAAAGATATAATCTTGACTATCATGATTTTAGTGATATGAAAAGTTTATTGTTTATGATTGAGGATATTTTAGAACAATCTCCGGAAGAGTTAGAAGATCTAGCAGAAGTTGCGGATCAAATTTCGGAATTTAATTATTATAATTTAACAAATAAGTAAGGAAGGGGTTTATGAAAGAAAATAAAGAAAAAATGGATATGTTAATTAAAAAAATGGTTACTCATTTAAGTGAGAGTATTCCTACAGAATGGGATCACGTATATTTAGGTGTATTTTATTCTGAAGAAGATGAGATAGAAAGCGTCGATTATCAAATTGTATATCAAAGTAATGGTAAAACTTATGATTTATTAGAATATTCGTTTAATCACGACGATGAAATCGTAGGAAATCACTTAGATGAAATTTATCTTATAGCGCAAGACATCAAAAAATTGTGTCATGATGTTGGAGATAAATGGTCACGTATGAGTGTGCGATTAGATGATAATGGTAAATTTACGATTAATTTCACTTACGATGAAAAGGGAACATTAAGTGATCGTATTCAACAGTGGGAAAAAGAACAAAAAATAAACAATAATTAATTCTATTATTTTTCTCCTAAAACAATTTAAAAGAAAGGCATCATATGTCTTTTTTTTGATCCTCTTCCATATAATGTAGTACTAAGGAGGAACCTATGACCAAGAAGAGAGTTTATTTATTGATAATACTTGCCATTCTTTTATTATGCATTGTTTTCACATTCAATCATTTTTTTATCTCCCATTCCAGAAAAGTGAATGACTATCCTGTATTAGAATTGAAAGGTTCACGTATGATTCAATTACAATTAGGAGAAGAATATAAAGAAAAGGGATATGTGGCTCATGATGATCATGATGGCAGTTTAACAAAAAAAGTAAAAGTAAAGAACAATATTGACAATCAAACACCAGGTACTTATGAGATTACTTATAAGGTAACAAATTCGCTAGGTAACACGATAGAAGCTAAACGTTTTGTCAATATAAAGTTAAGTACAAAAGCGGAATATAAAGCAGAATATGACCAAGTTGATAATACCATTCATGGTTGGGGTACTAACAATAAACGAGATGGAAAAAGACCGACGATTGATATATCCAATGAAGAATTAAAGAAATATGGTGCCTATGCGATGGGAGCGGATGAAAAGGTTCTATATCTAACATTTGATGAAGGAAATAATGAAACGTATTTAGAAGAGATTGTAAAAATATTAGATCAAAATGATGTTCAAGCGACTTTCTTTTTATGTCGTCACTATATTGAAAGTCATCCGGAACTGATGCGTCATTTAGTAGATAAAGGTCATTCTGTTGGTAACCATACTTCAACGCATCCATCTATGCCTAGTCTTGCGACGAAAGCTCATTTTGAAAAATATTTGAATGAATTAATTGTTACGGAAGAAGCCTTTGAAAAAGCGACTGGTAAACCGATGGATCATATTTATCGTGAACCCAAAGGAGAATATAGTTTACGTAGTTTATCCATTGTAAAAGATTTAGGTTATAAAACTTATTTTTGGAGTGCGGCATATCAAGATTGGGATGATAAATTAACCAAAGAAGAAGCTTTAGAATCGATGATGGAACGTGTTCATAATGGTGCGATTTATTTATTACATCCTACTTCTAAGGGAAATTATTTGGCCATGGATGATTTTATTAAAACCATGAAAAAAGGAGGATATACCTTCGATTTAGTAAAAAATATTGATTAATGTTTCTTTCTCGTTAGTAAAATAATAATACCTACACAAATAACTCCACCTACTATTAAGAATCCTGATAGAAGAGGAGTCATTTCAATGGCTAGACCACTTTCTTCGTTTTTATATTGATCTAAAATTTCTATCTTTACATTTTCCATAATGTTTTTAATTTCTGTTTTTTCTTCATCAGTAAATTCTGTTAATTTTTGTGCGGTAAAGGTAATATTTTTGCGATTTACTACAGTATAAAATTCATAAATATATAAAGAATTAATACTATCGTAGTAACTAGATTCAATATAAGTTAAGTTTTTATTCTTCCAAAGTTGATATTGTAAAGAATTAGAACTTTTTGCAATTTCATCTGCTAAGCTTTGAATATCTTGATTTGAATAGTTGCTTAAGTTGTTGATATCGGAATCATTGGAACGAATAAAAAAGTCAAAACTATCAGACATAGAATATAGATCTATTTGATTGTTCGTAAAATATTGTTCAAATTCTGTTTGACTCATACCAAGCAATTCGATTTGTTCTGCGCTAAGTGTCGTATCTTTGGTTAAAGTATACCAATCTTGATTTAAAGAAACGGTCATATTTAAATCATTGATCGTATAATCTTGAGTAGTATCTTCTGCGTGTACTACAAACCCAGGTACTAAGACCAACATTAGAACCACCATCATAAAACATTTTCTCATAATAAACACCTCTGTAGATAGTATATCAAATATTTAGAAAGATGTCTTCTTTAAAATTGTGATATCTTGACAAAAAAATAAAAAAAATATTACAATCAATATAGGTGATGTTTATGAATCCAGAACGTATTGGTCAAATGATTAAAGAAATTCGTAAAAAGAACCATTTAACACAAAAACAATTTGCCGATAAATATGGCGTAACTTATCAAGCCGTTAGTAAATGGGAAAATGGAAAAAATATTCCCGATATTGTATTACTTCGAGAAATCGGTAAGGATTTCGAAATTCCTATGGAAGATTTACTAGATGGAAAAACAAGTACGACTCCAAAAAAATCATTTGTGAAAAAATATAAATGGTATATCATAGGTATTGGTGTTGTTGTATTCTTACTAGGTATTTTTGGATACTTTTATTCTCATCATCAAGATGAATTTGAGTTTAAAACCATTTCTGCGAATTGTAATCAATTTAAACTTTCAGGAAGTATTGCCTATAACGAGAATAAATCTTCAATTTATATTTCACATATCGAATATTGTGGCGAAGAAGATACAACTATGTATCAATACTTAGAATGTAATTTATATGAAGTAAATCAAAATACAGAGACTAAGATTCAAGAATATGTCAAAAAAGATACATCAATGACTTTAGAAGAATTCTTAAAAGATATTACTTTTAAAATTGATAATTATGAACAACAATGTAAAATTTATAAAAATGAAAACCTTTATTTACAAATTAATGCGACCGATATGAATGGAAAAACAACAACCTATAAAGTCCCTTTATCATTAGATCACTGTTAACTCAACCTTACGTTGAGTTTTTTCAACTTCCTCGTTATTGAAAAAGAATACTTACTTAAGATAAGATAATGTTGAGGAGGAAAATGATGAAGAAAAAGAATATTATTTTAATTATTATCGTGATACTGTTAGTACTTATTTTTGGAGGTATATTGATATATAATAATCAATTTGTAAATAACAAAGAACTAGTGGTAACAGAAAGTTTAATCACCAAACAATCAAAGTATGAAGAAGGACTAATCACAAAGGGATATACGATTGATAATCCTAATGTTGTGTTAGATCCCTATCACAATTCACCACTAACGGCTTTAGTGATGTTTGAAACAGAAGAAGAAGTAACACCAACCATAACGGTTCATGGCGAAGATGAATTATCTACCTTTAGTCATACTTTTGAATCTAGTAAAATTCACTATTTACCAGTTTATGGATTATATCCAGATACAGAAAATATTGTTACGATTACCTATACAGAAGATGGAAAGGAAAAAGAGAAAGAACTTAAAATCAAAACAGAGGCTTTACCAGAAGATTTTATCTTGCCAACAAGTGTAGAAGCTGATAAAGAAAATCTTTCAAATGATTTATATTTTTTCACTCCTTCTAGTAAAGGATATACTTGTGCGTATGATGTAAATGGAGATGTTCGTTGGTATTTGAGTAGTAATGCCTTATGGGATAATGCAAGATTAGAAAATGGACATTTATTAATTAGTACGGAACGTTTAATCAACTCTCCTTATTATATGACAGGATTATATGAGATTGATTTACTAGGTAAAATCTATCAAGAATATAGTTTGCCAGGTGGTTATCACCATGATTATGATGAACTTCCAAACGGAAATTTATTAGTTGCGAGTGATGATTTTAATAATCCATCTGGAACAGTGGAAGATTATATTGTAGAGTTAGATCGTACGACAGGAAATATTGTAAAAACATTTGATTTAAAAGATGTATTACCAATGGAAGAAGGAAAAAGTGAGAATTGGATTAATTATGACTGGTTCCACAATAATTCGGTTTGGTATGATGAAGCTACCAATTCTATTACGCTATCAGGAAGACATCAAGATGCGGTTATCAACATTGATTATGAGTCAGGTGAATTAAATTGGATTATTGGTGATCCAACGAACTGGAGTGAAGAGTATCAAAAATATTTCTTTACCCCTGTTGGAGATGACTTTGAATGGCAATGGAGTCAACATGCGGCAATGATTACACCAGAAGGATATGTATTTATTTTAGATAATGGAAATAATAAATCAAAAGTAAAAGAAGAATATGTATCTGCCGAAGATAGTTATACACGAGGTGTGATGTATAAAATTGATACGGATGAAATGACCATTGAACAAGTATGGGAATATGGAAAAGAACGTGGAAGTGAATTCTATTCTCCATATATTTCAGACGTTGATTATATTGAAAAAGATCATTATATTGTTCATTCAGGAGGAATCGTTTATAAAGATGGAAAAGTTCAAAATCAACCAGCAGGATTAGGTGGAGCCGACGAGCTTGTTTCCGATACTGTGGAATTATTAAATGATGAAGTGATTTTTGAAATAAAGTTACCAACCAATAATTATCGTGTAGAAAAAATGAATGTATACGAAGTTGGAGAATACCAAAAAGGACAAGCAAAAAGACTTGGAAGTCTTGGTAAAACAGAAGTAACAAAAACTGGTTTTGGTTTATCATCTTCTACTTCTGATCTTAAAGAAATAAAAGAAGAACATGAAATTGAATTTACGAAAGAAGAAGATCGCTTAGTATTCACTGGACGCTTTAAACGAGGAGTAGACGTCAATATTGTATTATATCAAGATTTATTTACGAAAGTTTATAATGTGTCTATCAGTAAGAAACCTTACACCGCATTATGTGTAGATATTTTTAGTGAAGAAGAAACTGAAAATGGTATCACAGTTACAAAATACATAAATGCAGAAGGTTTGAGTGGAAAATATTCTATTTATTTAGAAGTGGATGGAAAACTTTATAATAGTGGAGAGTATGTTATGTTTTAAAAAAGATTGAGACCAATGTGTTTCAATTTTTTATTTAAATGGATAAGAAAAAATAATTATAGTATAGATGACCACTATAAGGTTACTTAATCAAAAAGATAACGTTTGTTATTTAATGTTGACAAACAGAGAAAAAAGTGTATAATAAATAACGAGTGTTATTTAATTAAAAAGGTGATTTTATGGCAAGAAAAGAAAAATATACCAAAAAAGATTTGTTGAAATATGGTGTAAAATTTGTTGATAAATATGGTATTGATAAGTTAAATGCTCGTGATTTAGGTAAATTTATTGGCTGTTCTACACAACCTATTTTTAGGCATTATAAAACGTTGTACGATTATAAAGTAGATTTGAGATCTGAAATACATAAACATTATGAAAAATTTATCGAAAAATATATTGACAAAGAGAATTATTTATTAACTATTAGTTATGCGTATGCGATTTATGCTAAAAAAGAACCCAATTTATTTCAGACCTTGTTTATGACTGATTTAGCAAAAATTAGAACGATAGAAGAAGTACTCCACTCAAGTTGGAACCGTGAGACGATTGAAAGTACAAAAGAAACTTTTCATTTAACTATGGAAAAAGCTGAAGCATTATATCGTGATGTTCGTTTCTTTACTCACGGAATGGCTTGCCAATTATGTGCCAAAAGTATCAAGTTAACAGATCAAGAATTATATAATCTAATTAATAATATTATTATAAAACTAAGATAGGAAGTGAAAATATGAAAGAAACATTAAGAAACTTGAAACGAGTTTATCGTTATGGGAAAAAATATAAGGGAGCATTAATCATACAAGTTATTTGCTGCATTGTTGGAATTGCAATTAATATTACAGTTCCTCTATTATCTGCTCAATTTATTGTTGCTTTTACAGATTCTGTATTTAAGCAAGCTATTTTTATGGCTTTAATTCTTTTTGGACTTGCACTTATTGACGCTGTAAAAACATTAATTATTCGTAAAAACACTCAGATTTTTAGACGTGGTACGGTTCGAAATATGCAGATGGCATTAGGAAGAGAAATTTTAAAATTAGATCAAGATACATTAGATAAAAATTCAAGTGGTACTTTTATTCAAAGGTTAACTAATGATACAGATAAAATGGCTGGTATGTTTACTACCGGTATGGGAAAAATGACAGGGTTTTTATCTAATATTGGTTCATTTGTTGCTATTTTAGTTATTGATTATCACATGTTTTTATATTATTTATTTGCTTCAATTATTTTGACGGTTTTATATTACCTTAAAAGTGAGCGAGTTGGTGAAAAAGATATTGAATTTAGAAAGCAGGGTGACCATGTTGCTGGTCTTACTGGAGAATTGGTTCGTGGTGCTAGAGATATCAAAATGCTGTATGCTAAAGATAGTTTTATGAAAGAATTAGATCGCAATATATTACTACAAAGTGAAATGAATTTTGAAATGCGAAATATAGATATGGAATTGAATTTGCTTATCGATTCTATTAAATATTTATTGGAATTTCTAACTGTTATTTTATTAATTTATTTGGTAACTCACAATGTCTTTGATATTGCTGTAGGAGTTGCCCTTTATAGTTATCGTGCGACTGTTCTTACTGATTTAATGGGAACTGTTTCGTCTTTATTGGAAGAATGTAAAAGTTTTAATATTTCTACCAATCGTGTGTTTAGTATTATCTATAGCAAAAAATTTAAGAAAGAAAAATTTGGATCTAAACATCTATCTAATGTGAAAGGAAATTTTGAATTTCAACATGTATCTTTTGGATATAGTGAAAAGGAAGTACTAAAAGATTTATCATTTAAAATACAAGCTGGTACGACGATTGGATTTGTTGGAAAAAGTGGATCCGGAAAAACAACTATATTTAATCTTTTATGTAAAATGTATTCTATAAATAATGGGAAGATTTTAATAGACGGATGTGACATTAATGAATTAGACGAAGAATCTATTCGAAAAAACATTACAATTATTTCTCAAAATCCATATATTTTTAATATGAGTATTAAGGATAATTTGAAATTGGTGAAAAAAGACTTAACTGAGAAAGAAATGGAAGAAGCTTGTCATCTTGCTTGTTTAGATGATTACATCAAATCATTACCTCTAGGTTATGATACGATGATTGGAGAAGGTGGAGTTAATCTTTCAGGAGGGCAAAGACAACGTCTAGCGATAGCCCGTGCTTTAATTCAAAAAACAAAGATTATTCTTTTTGACGAAGCAACAAGTGCATTAGATAATAAAACTCAAAGTGAGATTCAAGAGGCAATAGATCATTTAAAAGGAGAATATACTATTATGATTATTGCCCATCGTTTATCAACGATTGTAAATTGTGATAAAATCTATTTTATAGAGGATGGAACAATAATTGATTCAGGAACTCATACTGAGTTATTAAAGAAATGTAAATCTTATAAATATTTATACGAATCTGAAATAAAAAATAGTAATCATTAAAATCAAAGATTAAAAGTCGTTTTTTCGAAAGATAATGAGCTTATATGTAAAATGTGATTTCGATATCTTTATGGATAATTAAAAATTAAGATTATTAAATGAATTTGCAGAGATTTGCAGAGTATCTTGCAGAGAAATTATCTTGATATTTACCAATTGTTTTATAAATATAAAAATAGCAATCATTTAGTTACGTAGAAGAGAAATAATAATTATCCATTGAACACATTAATCAAGTAACGGTAGGAATGGAAAACTTTCTAATAGTGGATAATATACTACATTCTAAGAAATCATCATATATAGATATATATGTAAAACAAAAGTGAGATAAATACTGTAGAAGTATTTATCTCACTTTTTAATTTTGAATTTAAAGCATCTATATACCCGCTATTAAAATATCTCCATAGTTTAATAAATGTAATAGAGTATGAGCACATTGAGTTAATAAATATGTATTTTTAGTTCCATTACAATCTTTCGTGTATATACGAGTTATCTTTAATAAATCAGATTTTACTGTTTTAAAATGCTTAGGTTGTGTACGACGTCTGCGACATGATATAATGGTAACAATTAATTATGTTTGGATGGATAGATATGAAAAAAGCATGTAGGAAAAATTATCTTTTTGTATTTTCTTTAATATATTTCTTTCTTTTTATTTTAGGATGGTTTATATTATCAAAACTCAACTATGAATATTTATTTATGTTTAAAGTGATCTCAACTATCATGATTATTTTGGGTATGATTGGAGGTACCTTTCAAATCGTTCATCATTTGGAATGTTCAGATAGAGACAAAATATCATTTTACATTTCATATTTTATTATAGAAGGTTTTTTCTCACTTGTATTTCTCATTATTATTTTGTTTCCATTATTAAGTCAAACTGAAAAAATTGTAACTATTGATAATAAAAAATATGTAGAGATAAAACATAGTTTTTTACTTTCAAATTATATTGATTATTATGATTTTGAAAATATTATATTTCGAAGGAAACAACCTAGATTTACTAAAAATTACAATAATTCTTTAAGTGAAACTGATTACTTAGGTACGACATATTATGATGATAAAGGTAAAATAATAAATAAGTTAGAAGATAATAATTATAGTGATTTGAATTCTGATGACATTTTTGAAGAAAAAATATTATACATTAAAGAAATAGCACCTCAAACAATCATTCGTGTTAAATCTGTCGAAGCAGAAATTGGATATAAAGATGTAATTATAGTAGAAAAATCGATAGACGGTGGAAATTCTTTTGTAAATCAACTAAAAAGTCAAACATTAACTGTAGGAAGAGATGCGATTTATCTATTCTTAGATGAGACAATTGGATTTATTAAAGAATTTAAAGATAATTCTAATAAAGGTTTATTAGTAACTAGAGATGGTGGTCGAACTTTTAACCCTGCTCAGTTTGAAATTGATTCTCAATCTTTAAAATATTTATATATTGAAGAAATGCCTTATTATGAACAAGATCAGTTAAAATTGATAGGAAGTTTCTATTATTCCAATATACCAGAAAAAGTAGTGATGATAAGTGATGATCAAGGATTAACTTGGAAAATTAGTTAAAAATTGAAATAATGATTTAATATTGTAAAAGCTAACACTATCTTGTAAAAAAGTGCGATCCATGCTAATGACCATTTTGCCGATGTTGGCAAAATGGTACAAACGCCTAAAGAAGTAACAAAAAAACCTTTCTGAAAATGGCATGTGTTTAAACAAAAATAGAATAGAAGTAAATGATTTTCAAGGAGAAATATCAGTTTGATAATTCTCTTTTTTTTATTATTAAAGGACTGTCGCAAAATTAATTATCTAATTTTGCGACAGCCCCTTTTTGTTTTGAAAAGTAATCTTTTCGATAGATAATCAATCAATGTGTAAAGCGAACCCTCCTTTTATCCGAAATCAACTAACAATATTTTATTTTTGTCATATATTATGTTAGAGGAGGTCATAAACATGTACGATTTTGAAGTGGTCATTGATGCTGGCCATGGTGGAGATGACCCTGGTGCAGTATCTGGAGATACCAAAGAAAAAGATTTAACTTTATTAATTTCACAATACATGTATGAACGATTTAAAGAAATGGGTGTTCCTGTTGCGATGACAAGAACAACGGATGAAACTGTTAGTCCAACGGAACGTGTGAATCGTATTTTAAATGCATTTGGAAATAATGAAGATGTTGTTGTCATTTCCAATCATATTAATTCCAATACAACAGGAACTGCGGAAGGAGCTGAAGTTATCTATGCTCTTCGTAACGATGATACTCTAGCTTCTAATATTTTAAATGCTTTGGAAAATGCCGGTCAAATTGGAAGAAGTTACTATCAACGTCGTTTACCAAGTGATACATCCAAAGATTATTATTTCATTCATCGTAATACAGGTGTAACCGAACCAGTTATTGTTGAATATGGGTTTATTAATAATGCCAATGATTTGAATCGTATTAAACAAAATTATCGTGAATATGTGGATGCGGTTGTCGATGCGGTCCTTGCGACGAAAATGGGTGGAGAGATTCCACCTCAAGGAACTATTAGCTATGTTGTAAAAAGTGGAGATACATTATGGAAATTGGCTCGTGAATTTAATACGACAGTGGATGCGATCAAACGTTTGAATAATCTAACAAGTGATGCTTTAAGTGTAGGTCAAATTTTATTAATTCCTAGTAACGCTCCGATAGAGGGGGGTACTAGTTATACGGTTCAAAGTGGTGATAGCTTATATAAGATTGCTCAGAGGTTCAATACAACAGTCGCAGAATTAAAACGTGTGAACAATTTAACCAGTGATTATCTAAGTGTAGGTCAAGTATTAATTATTCCAAGTACCAGTGGTGGAGAAGATTCAGAAAGCGAAGGAACAACTACCTATACTGTACAGAGTGGCGATAGTTTATATAAAATAGCTAGAGAGTTTAATACAACAGTCGCAGAATTGAAACGTTTGAATAACTTAACCAGTGATACATTAACTATTGGTCAAGTTCTTATTGTTCCATCAACAAGTTCTGGAAGTACCAATACCTATACGGTTCAAAGTGGCGATAGCTTATGGAGTATTGCAAGAAAATTCAATACGACCGTAGATGAATTAAAACGGTTAAATAATTTGACTAGTAATAATTTACAGATAGGTCAAGTATTAAAGGTGCCAA
>ERZ1643251.3031-NODE-3031-length-16131-cov-4.120552_pt1 | contig 16131 bp, 10 predicted proteins | sample MGYA00579261_ERZ1643251 | MGnify/ENA primary metagenome ERZ1643251 (study PRJEB29033, sample SAMEA4952267) | chicken gut metagenome | biome: Broiler Chicken; feature: Gastrointestinal Tract; material: Caecum | place: Ireland | collected 2018 | study: Broiler...
TTGCCTTACCACTTGGCCATGGCGCCGTATTTACTCCTGAACAGGAGTCGGAAAATTAAGTTTGGAGCGGGAGACGGGATTCGGACCCGCGACATTCGCCTTGGCAAGGCGACGCTCTACCACTGAGCCACTCCCGCAAAACTTTTGTAAAACCAAAGCGTAAACAATTTTGCTTTGCTTATATATAATATCAAACACCGTAAAAAAAATCAAGTGTTTTATTACATATTTTCTTATTTATTCTCCGCGTCTTTCTCCTTGTCTTTGTTTTTGTTTTCCCTTCTGTATTTTCTTATTCTGTAAACGGTCACTCCCAAAATCAAAGCGAACACAAGAAACGTGAGTATCCACATCCATACCGAACCGGTTTTGACGGACAGCAATACGAATATTCCCACCAACGCCCCGTAGATCGCTATCAGAAACGTAACCAGAAGTATCCTTATCGGTAAAGGTACTTTCTTGCTCTCTGCTCCCGCAATCGTGCCTTCGAGGATTATTTCCAAAACAAATTCTATTAAGATATCCATCCTTTTATGCCTGTTACAATAAAAAGGAAAGCAAACAAATAATTTGCTTTCCCTTTTATAAAATTTTTTACAATTATAATTATTTTTCTTTCGGAGTTTCGGTTTCGTCTTTGTTTTCGTTTTGTCCGTTGACGGCGATATTGCCTTCCGCGTCGACGTAAATTGCGCTTTCTATTCCCGATGCGACGGCAAAAGCCGCAGTCTCGTCTTTTCCCGTCTTATAGATCACTTTAACGGTCAATCCGTTGTCGGTAAGACTGCTTCTCAGCTTGTACGCAGCTTTCAGAGCCTTGGTCCCGTCGGCAATTCCTATTACGGCGTCGGCGGTTTTTTCTTCGAAATAACGCCCGGGATAAATGGTAAGTAAATATTCCGGATCGAAACGGAAACTTACCGCTCTGCAGACTTCTCCGCTTCGCATAAAATCGTGTCGTCCGCCTTCGATAAGAACTTTGCCGTCCTTGTCGCAAAGCAAGAAAACCGTACCGTTGTCGTAGTTCCTTCCCATATTGGCAAGGTCGTATTCGATATTGTCGCCCAGACCGTATTCTTCCAACAATCCGCTGAGTTCCAACAAATTCAGCATTGCCGCAGAACTGGTCGGATTAGTGATTTTTTCCGCCGCCTGTTTAAGTACCGAAAGTCCGCCTTTAACGAGGGCTGTTTCCCTGATAAGTTTTTCCACTGCGTAATCGGCGTCTGTGAAGAGTTCGTTCTTCAGAAGGCTTCTTATTTTATCCTTCCCTACTTTCCCTTGGAAAATGCTTTCCGCAAGCCCCAACAGTACCGAAGTGTTTCCGAGTACGATTTTTCCGCATTCTATTCCTATCGCTTTCAAAACCGCCAAAGCACAAGCTATCGCTTCGGCTTCCGCTTCTATTCCGCTTATTCCGGTTATTACCGCTCCGAAGGAAGTACGGTTGCGGACCGCTCCCGAGAAACGGTATACTTCGCTCATTCCGAAAAGTCTTTCGTTTTCCTTTTCGGCAAGACTCAGAAGTCCTTCCACCACGTCTTCCGTCAAAGCCAGAATATCGCCTTCGGAGTCGGTAAGTTTGTAGCGGTCGTCCATACCGTAAAACCCGAAATTATCCCCAAGTCTTCCCAGGGCGGGTATCCCGGTAAGGCAGAAGCCCTCTTTCGCCAGAACGGCTGCCGCGTCGTAAAACATTTTGTATTCGGCGTGGCGGGTTCGAATGTTCTTTGCTAAAAATCCATAAGGTAATTTTGCGTCCATCAGTTTTCATCTCCCTCAGGTAATTCAGTTTGTTGTTCTTGTTCCACAAAATAATCTTTATATGCAGTCCAGGTAGAACTGTAACTGTTGTAAGAATTGTACGGAATATGGATACGGAGGTTTTCCGTTATCTCAAAAGGCTTAACGTCCACTCCGATAACCAGAGCGATTTCCGCTTCCATATAAATATTGTTAAGAGAAGTACATCCTGCGAAAGCGCCTTCTCCCAGATAGGATATTCCTTCGGGCAAGGTAAGGCTTTCAAGCGATGTGCAGCCCTCGAAAGCACCGCTTTCTATGCGGACCTGGCTGACTCCTTCGGGGAATACTATTTCCCTCAAGTTTACACAACCTGCAAAAGCCCCGCTGTCGATAGTCTTAATGCTTAACGGCAAAACTACTTTCGTAAGATTAACGCAGTCTTTGAAGCTGTCTTTTCCTATATAGGATATGGACGAACCGCTCGTAAAATAAACTTCCGTCAACTCAGTGTGATCCTGGAAAGGTCCTACGTAACTGTATCTGTCCGTAGTCGGATCGGTGGTATTATAAATATAATTATTTCCATCTTTTATATAATCGCCTTCGGGGTCGTTGATGTAACCTTTATCGATACCGTTTATTTTCTCGCCGGCCTGCTCTCCCATAATCACTATTTTGGAATCGGTAGTGCCGAAATACTTTGTGATGACGTTGTTTTCCACCGTGTATTGATCGTTAGGCGAACCTACGGCGTTATCTATACACTTTGCGTAAAGCCTTGTGTCTTCGGTAAGATAATATGGATACGTTACTTTGTTAGTGAATCCTTCGTCAAAGTACCAACCTATGAAAATATATTCGGTATCGCCTTCTCCCTGCTTGGTTTCCACTTCGATTTCCGAATAAATGGCGTAATAATAAGCCTCGTCTATCGGTTGGGCTTTGTCGGCGTCCACAACAAACGTTACCTTATATTTATTGACAACGGTCATAAGACTTTCCTGCACGCCCCATCCTGCGTCAAGACGGTAAGTATCCATTTCGTCGGCACCGGCAAACAGAATTTTCTTTGCTCCGAGAAGGTCTTTTTCTTCCATAGTCGGAGGAATTGCCGCTTCCACGGTAAGCGTCCATTCTCCGATTATTCCGTCGAAAGCTCCGTCGGCAATCCTCAAGATATTGTCGGTTATCTTGATATCGTAAGGCGACGTTCCGCCGAATGCACCTGCGTTAATGACTTGTACCTCGGCAGGCAATACCACTTGCTTTTTGACCGATGAATTATATTTTATGAGAGTATTGGCTATTATAATGAACTCTTCGCCGTCGAGCAGTTTGTCGTTTAACCACGCCGTATCCTTCATAACGTCGTCGCCCACCCTCGTCAGCGTCGCGGGGAATACGATGTCGGAAAGATTGACGCAACCGTCGAAAGCGTTGGAGTTGATTGCGTTAAGCCTGCTGCTTTCACCGAATATGACTTGGGTTATTTTGCTGTTACCTTTGAATGCTCCGTTATAAATGGTAGTAATATTGTCCGGAATGGTCACAACGGTATCGAACCCGTTGTATTTGACGAGTATGTTCCCTAAAACTACCATATTGGAACCGTCTCCGTCCACGTATCCTACGTTTTCAAGAGCGCCTTCACCGATAAAGGTAAGAGAATTTTCTTTTACGATAAAGTTGACCAGACTTGCGCATTCGTAGAAACCGCCCTCGCCTATTTCTTCCAAAGCGGCATTGGGATTGCTGAAGTCTCTCAATGCGATACATTCGGCAAAAGCGTAGTCTCCTATTCTTATCAAAGCACTGTTGCCTGTAAAGGAAACGCTGAATAAAGACGTACATTTATAAAATGCGTAGGCGCCTATTTCGGCAAGAGTACTGTTTTGCGCAAAGAGTAACGACTTTATTCCGGAATAGGCAAAAGCGTAATCGAGGATAGTGTTTACCGTTGCGGGAAGGGTAACTCTTTCCAGAGCATAACAATTTTCGAAAGCGGAAACGCCTATATAAGTCAGTTTGCTTGCAAGCGACAAGTCGAGGACGGAAAGAAGGCTGCAATTTTTGAACGCTCCGTCGAGAATACTTGTAAGATTGCTTCCGCCTGCGTACAGATTGACTGCGGTTATCGAACTGTTGTAGAACGCTTCCTTTCCTATACTCGTCACACTCTGCGGCAGGTATATCGAAGAAAGTACGTTGTCGTCTGCGAAAGCCCTTTCCCCTATAATTTCCACTCCGTTGTAAACGTGGAGAGAAGATAATCCTTTACCTTTATATTTATAAAGGATATTATTTATCATAATGCAATTATCTACATATTCGTTCAACCACGCCGTCCCGTCAAAGGAATCGTACCCTACGTTACTGAGCCCGACGCAATCTTCGAAATTGATAGTCTTAAGGGCTGTGCAACCGGTAAACACCCTGTAACCTATCTGCAATAAAGTAGTAGGCAGAACTATTTCCTTAAGTCCGGTGCAACCGTAGAAAACTTCGTCGTCGAGTTCGGTCAGTCCTTCGGGAAGAATGATCTTTTCCACGTGTCCGTTGTCGCGGAATGCGCCTTTGGCTATACGGGCTACAGTGGACGGTATCCGAACCACCGACGCAGTCCCTTTATATTCTATAAGGTAATCGTCTATCATTACGAAATCGCCGTTGTAGTTGTTATACCAGCCGGTATTATGGAATACGTTGTCCCCGATAAAAGTCAGCTCCGAATGAACGCTTCCGTCGAAATCGGTACGGTTGGGCAATTCGATATAATAAACGTGTTCCTTGTCTTTGAACGCCTCGTCGGCTATTTCGCGGACGTATCTGTTCTTGTAAGTCGCAGGGACTATAACGTAACCGTCGGTCCCGTTATATCCGGTTATTCTGTAGGTTCCGTCTTCGGTAAGTTCGTAAACCAACCCCGAGGTACTGGCGTTAATATCTATCCACTTGGCGTAAAGGGTCATATTCGAAGTAAGCGTCATCGGGAACGTGGCAAGAGTATTGAACGTACTTTCGAGATACCACCCTGCAAAACGGATCTTCGCGGTGTTGTCCACCTCTAAAGGTTCCGCAACGACCGCACCTCTTACGGTACTCGTTTCGCTTTCGTCAATGCGGAAAATCAAGTCGAATTCCGTCGTATCTTTATATACAAGAGTCACTCCCGTCGGGAAAGCCGACGCAGAAAGACTCAGTCTTTCGTCCCCGTTGTTGACTCCGAAGGTTACGCTGTAAAGACTCGAGCAATCTTCGAAAGCCTTGTCGGCAACGTATTCCAACGACGCCGGCATAGTAACCGACAAAATGCCCGAACAATGCGAAAACGCTCCTTCCGCTATATATTTAAGATTGTTATCGGTGAAGGTCACGGAAGTAATTTCTCCCTTTCCGCTGAAAGCCGACGGCGCGATAAAAGAAACTTCCGCAGGAACGGTTACCTCGGAGGCAAACCCCTTGTAACGTATAAGCACGTTGCCGAGCATAACGAATTCCTTTTCGTTGTCGTCGAGGAAAGGCGTATTTCTGAACACGTCCGTTCCGAAGAAAGTTATTCCGTCGAGAGTTTCTGGATATTCCGCTTTCTCCAGTAAAGCATTATCCGCAAACGCTTCGTTGCCTATATTCTCCACTACGGAATTGAATAATACGTATTCGAGTTTGGACATATTGGCAAAAGCCTGCGCTCCTATGGTAATAAGATCGGCGGGAAGATAAATTTCTTTTACGAAATTATCTCCGTAAAAAGCTTTCGCCGCAATTTCGGTAACCGTATAGTTATTAAGCACGGCGGGAATATTCAATCTTTCGTCGGTCTGACGGCTGCCGAGTATCCTTGCTCCCTGTTTGGTCACGACGGCTCCATCCACCACGTCTTCGTAAGAATAAATTTCGTAAATGTAATTCTGGAAATATTGCACCGAGTCGTTCCAGGTATTCTCGTCGTAAACCTTGACCTCTGCACTCGGGAAAGCATTTTGCAAATCGTTCAATAAAGTCGCGTTGCCTGCACGCACGTAGATATTCTCGGGTACGTTGGAAGCGAAACTGCTCCCCGTAAAAGTCAATCCGTCGGCTAAAATACGGAAATTGATAAGGTTGGGACAATCAATCGCCCTGTCGTCCAAAGTGAGGACGGAATTAAGGGTTATTCCGCTTATTTTTGCAAAACTGAACGCTCCGCTGACTATTTTCGTACAACGTGAATCCACGTTTACGTCGGGGTTGGACGCCGAAGCGTAAACCGCCGGATAAAGATAAAGCGTCTTGAAATCGCTGCTGTAAAGCATTCCGGACGACACGGTAAAATGTTCGTTGTTGTATGCCGTTACGAGAGCCAAAGAACTACATCCCGCGAAAACGCCGTTTCCGAGAGAAGTAAGAGTACTCGGTAAAGATATTTCCGTAAGAGAAGAAAGTCCGCTGAACGCTCCGTCGCCGATACTTTCGAGAACGGTATTGTTGGCGAAAGTAACCGTAAGAAGATTGCTGAGTCCTGCCGTAACTTCGAAAGCATAGTCGCCGATAGTTCTCACTGCTTTGGGGATACTTATACCCGTAAGATTTATACATTCGGCAAACGCCCTCTCCCCGATGGTTTCCACGGCGTCGCCGAAATAAATTCCGAGAAGATTTACGGCGCCGTAAAAAGCGTAAGGACTTATAACGGTTACCGAAGGAAGTACGGTATAAGTTTCGAGCGCTTTAGAGGAAGGGTATGCTATAAGTTCGGTTTTGTCGGCGTTGTAAAGCACGCCGTTATCCGTTATGAAATTCCTGTTGGTGGAGCTTACCGCAAATTCCCTTATCGCAGCGTCTTTGAATATGCCGTCCTTTATTTCCACGACAGGATATTCGGTGCCGTCGATAAGTTTGGTTTCGGGAATAACCACCACGTCTTCGTTCCCCGTATAACCGGATACCTGAAGTCCGCCCGAGGTATATGTATACTGCAACCCGTCGTTACCGGTATTTATATCTATGTAAACTGCGGTGAAGACCGTTTCCGTGGTGACGGTATAAGGGAAAGTCACGGCTTTGCCGTTAAGCTGCCATTCCACGAACTTAAACCCGTCATATTCGGCTTCGGGCGGATCGGAAACGGTACTTCCTACGTTATAAGCCGTATAATAAGTTTCACTCGCTTCGCCGAAACGTTTATAATTGAAACCTACCTTTACCTGGTCCCTGTCGTAGATTGCATAAAACTTCAATCCTTCGCTGTTTACTTTTTCCATACTCTCGGTATCTTCCCAACGTCCGTTGCTGTAGCCTTGAATGACGGGGATAACCGGAGCGTAATCGAGAGCGGAAGCGTTCCTCGGAACTTTAACGGTGGCTATTTCTTTTTCTCCTTCGTCCGTTCTCGACAAATAAACCACGTCGTAATATTGCGGAGCATAGACGGCGACGAGATACATATCCTTCGTCACGTTGTCGTAACCGGTCATGTTACCCGTGTCGCGGTCTTTCCAGCCTATGAAATCATAACCCGCCACTGTAGGTAAAGCGGGAGCCGTGGCTCTGCCGCCTGCGGATACTTTCTGCGGGTCGCCGAGTTGTTTCCCGTCGGCGTCGAGGAAAACCACGGTATATTTTGTCTCGGCGCTTTCGTAAAGAGTCAAAGTCACGGCAATTTCGAATTTACCGTAAACAAGCGTAATAGTTTTGGTCCCGGGCACGCTCAATTTGGCTTTATCCTCGGCTTTGACCATATTCATAGTGGCGGGCATCTGTACGGTTTCGCCTAAAACGGTGTTGCCCGTGGCGTCCTGCGTATCGAAATATTTTACGTTAAGAATGACGTCGCTTATATCGAATTCGGATATGAGGAAACTTCCCGAAACGCTGCTCTCGTCCACCGTAATGCTTTCTATCCTGGCGTAATCGATCTCCGACCCGCCGCAGGAAGCCGCGCAAAATAGCAACGCCGCGCAAACGAAAAGCATTATGACCGTCTTAGTGAATTTACTCATATCTTACTCCAAAAGTCGACACATATAATTTTTCTAATATATAATATAACATTGAAACGAAGTAAAATCAATATGTTTCCCGAGAATTTTTTTGCCATAATTTAACCGAAGGGTCGTTGAAAACAAAACCGCGCGATAAAAAATCAGCCCAAAGTTACGTCGGAGAGGGAAAATTCCCGCCCAAGAAGGGAAAGTCTTTCGGAAAATCTTTTCAAATCCACCTGCTCCGCGGCTTGCTTAGCAATCTTCAACGTCTCCGCATTTACATATTTCAGACTGCCCGCTCCCGACTGTTCCAGCCCGAAAATTTCTCCTCCGCCACGCATTGAAAAGTCCTCTTCGGCTATCCTGAATCCGTCAGAACAGGATACTAAAACCGACAATCTGTCGCAAGGAACCGAAGAACACAAAAAACAGTAACTTTTACTTCCGTCCCTGCCTATCCTGCCCCTTAGCTGGTGGAGCGTAGCCAGTCCGAAACGGTCGGCGTCGGTGATTATCATAACCGACGCTTTCGGAACGTCCACCCCTACTTCCACCACGGTAGTGGCTATCAGAACGGAAATTTCTCCCGAACGGAATTTTTCCATAACCGCGTCCTTTTCCTCGGACTTCATTCTGCCGTGCAAAACTCCTATCCTTTCCGACGGGATATATTGCGACAACTCCTTGTTCAGTTCCTCGCAGTTTTCTTTTTCTATTCCTTCCGAATCGGATATCTTAGGAGCTATAACGTAAGCGAGTACTCCGCTTTGACACCTTTCGGCAAGGTACTTCCACATATCTACCCTTTTTTCGGGAGGTACCACGGCTGTTTTGACGTTTCCTTTCGTTCTCCTTTCCACCGTTATGAACTCGGCTTCCCCGTAGGCTGCAAGACACATTGTCCTGGGAATGGGCGTCGCGCTTAAAGTCAATACGTCGCAGTTTTTCCCTTTCTCGATAAGAGCGTTTCTTTGCGCCACCCCGAAACGGTGTTGTTCGTCGGCGACGGCGAGTCCGAGTCTTGCAAAATCCAGTTCATCGGAAAAAACGGAATGAGTCCCTATCAGGATATCCGTGAGTCCTTCTCTCACGCTTTTGAAAATTCTCTTTTTTTCGGCGGCGGAAGTTTCGCCCGTGAGAAGTTCAATCGACGTGCCGACGCCTTTTAACGCTTTGCCGAAAAAGGCATAGTGCTGTTTTGCCAGAATTTCCGTAGGAGCGGCTATCGCCGCCTGATATCCGTTCACGCAGGCAAAATATGCGGCGAGAAGAGCGACTACGGTTTTTCCGCTGCCCACGTCGCCGCAAAGGACGGCGTTCATTCTGTCTTTTTTTCTCATCGAGGTTATAATTGTTTCCAACGCCTTTTTTTGCGAATCGGTAAGCGCAAAGCCTACGTTTTTCATAACGGGCGAAAAATCGGCGTCGGACGGATACTCTCTGCCCTTGTCCGAAGAAACTTCTTTTTTGGCAAGACGGAAAGCCGCTATACGTTCGGTGAGTTTTTCCAAAGCTATTCGCCTGACCGCCGAAGAGTTATCCTTCACAATCGGTTTATGGACGGCTGTATAAGCTTCCTGCAAAGTAATAAGACGATACTTTTTCTCTATCTCCCTGCTTATCACGCTTTCGGGGCAAAAATGTAACGCCTCCGCAACAATGTTACGGTAAACGCCTTGCCCTATAAGCCCTTTGGTCGGGTAAATTGCGTTGATTGCTCCCTTGTCGAGTTTTCCGCCGGGCTTGTCGCAATGCGGATTCGTGAATTCATATCCGTAGGAAGTAATTTTTACCTTCCCGAAAAAAGTGTATTTTTCCCCGACGTTCAGAATTTTGTGAATATAATCCTGATTGAACCAGACGATTTTGGCTTTTGCCTCGCCGCACAGAACCTCGGCGTTGAAAAAACGGAGTTTACCTTTTTTTATCACTTTGCCCTTGGAAACCACCAAGGCGTCGAACAAACAAAAAGACCCGTCTTCGGCACCCTCCAAAGGTACGCAGGAAGACAAGTCCACGTATTGACGGGGCAGTACGTCCAGCAATTCCTCCGCGGTCCGTATCCCCAGTTTAATGAATTTTTCTTCGGTGGAACTCCCTACTCCCCGAAGATATTTAACGGGCAGCGGGCACATCTTACTCCACGCCGATAAGGTAATAGTAATGCGCCTGTCCGCCCGAAACGCAGATAACGTCGCTGTCGGAATAAATTTCGGTAAGTTCCTCGCTTAAAGCGGCGGCGTCCTCATCGGTCACGTCCTCTCCGTAATAAAGAGTAATAACGCAGATACTGTCCTTATCCTTGGTGGCGATAGCCTGCTTGACCACGTCGCCTATATCGTCGCCTTTGGCGATGATGTTCTTTTCCAACGCGATTATATCGCCGTTATGCAACTCAAACCCGTCTATCTCGGTGTCCCTGACGGCGTGCGTAACCTGAATACAACTTACGTTCTTGAATGCGCTGGACATAGCGTTTCCCACTTCTTCGGCTTCGCCTTCGGGATTGAACGCCATAGCCGCAGAGATACCTTCAGGCACGTTAACTGTAGCTATGACTACCAAATTGCAGTCAACAAGTTCCTTCGCCTGTTCGCACGCAAGAATAATGTTCTTGTTATTCGGTAAGACGAAAACGTTGTCGGCGTTGATTTTCGAAACCAACTCCACCACGTCGTTGACGCTGGGGTTCATGGTCTGTCCGCCTTCCAGCACTTCGTCGGCTCCCAGATCCTTAAAGAGATTTTTGAACCCTTCGCCGCTGCTGATAGCTAAAAGTCCGTTCTTTTTACGGGGTTTACTCTTTATTTTCTTAAGAGCGCGGTTCTGCTCCAACATATTTTCGATTTTCGGCATATTGAGTTCGCCGAGCATAAGCGCGTAACCTAAAGCCTTGTCGGGAGAATTTGTGTGAACGTGAACTTTCACCATCTCCAGATCCCCTATAACCAGCACGCAATCGCCTATTTTCTGAAGTTTATCCCGTAATTTATCTATATCCGCAAAAGTAATATGTTTTTTCAGATTTATTATGAAAAACTCTGTGCAATAAGCGAACTGAATGTTGTCGAGGTCGTGAACGTCGTTTTCGAAGGAAACGGTTTTCGTCTCTTCTTCGCTAAGCGGCTTAAAAAGCGAAACCGTCCGCATCTCTATACCGGCTATGACGTTATACATTCCTTCCAGGATATAAATAAGTCCCTGTCCGCCGCTGTCCACTACGCCGGCTTTGGCAAGCACCGGCAGAAGTTTAGGGGTGTCGGCTAACGCTTCTTCGCCTTTTTTTAGAATTTTTTTGAAAAACTCTTCAAACTCTTGCGTTCTGGAAGAAATTTTTACCGCATATTCTCCGATAACTCTGATAACCGTCAGAATAGTTCCCTCTTTAGGAACGGTAACCGCGCTGTAAGCTTTGTCGGCGCCGCTTAAAAGGGCTTTTGCAAAAACCTTGGTGTTGACGGCTTTGGCTTCGGCAAGCACCAGGCTCATTCCTTTAAAAATCTGACTTAAAATAACGCCGCTGTTACCTCTGGCTCCCTTCAAAGCGCCTTTTGCAAATGCCGCGGCGGTGTCTTGTATCGTTTCGGGACAAACCGAATCCAGTTCCCTCACCGTGGACGTCATGGTAAGCCCCATATTCGTTCCCGTATCGCCGTCCGGCACGGGGAACACGTTGAGACTGTCCACGTACTCTTTATTGAGAGCAAGGTTCTGTTGCGCCCCCTTGAACATCCCAATCAAAAGTGAATTGTCAATATATATACTCATCTAATCCTCTCATATTTTCACAGCTTCATTCCCAAAACGTGAACGTTGACGGCTTTTACCCTCATTCCGGTGAAGCGCTCCACGTGGTAAACGACAGCTGAACGGAGAGACTCCACTACGGCTTCCACGTTGACTCCGTCCACGATAAGGACGTAGATATCGATAAATATTCTGCTGTCAACGGTGACGAGCTTGACTCCTTTTCCGACAGGTTCTCTGTTGAAAAGGCTGAGTACGCTGTCGCTTAAACGTCTGCTGACCAGTTCAGCAACGCCGTAACACTCTCTCGCCACTTTGGAAACAACCATCGCCACAGCTTCGTCAGCTATGGTAATACCTCCGTATATGTTGGTTGTGTGTAAAGCCATAAGTCTCTCTTTCCTTCTATTTTAACGCGACGATATGTCGCCTTGACTTCATAACTGTTTTATAACGGGGACTAAATCCCGCTTTTTATATTTTTATGATATTATATAATAAAAAAAAACGCAAGTAATTTAAGAAATTTACGCTAAAACAATTGCCAAAGCGGAAAATAGATTGTATAATTGTTAAGCATTGTTTAGGAGGTGTCAGATGAGCAGAGTTTGCAGCCGTTGCGGCAAAGGCCCGATGAGCGGAAATAAAGTAAGTCACAGTAACAGAAAAACCAGAAGAAGCTGGGGAGTCAACGTACACAAAGTCAAACAGGTCGCCGAAAACGGTTCGGTTTCCTACGTCTATCTCTGCACCCGTTGCCAGAGAACGGAAAGAAAACAGGAAAAACAGGCCTAATTCAAGGTACGCATTTTGCAAGCCGTTCCGCATATTCGGAACGGCTTTTTTCAGTTAATAAAAACTTGAAAAAAACCGTCGATATTCGACGGTTTTTCGATGCTTTCAGGCGTATTATCGAATTTTAATGTTTGGAACGGTAGTCCTTGATCGCCTCGGCTATGGCTTCTTCGGCAAGAACGGAACAGTGGATTTTCTGCGGAGGCAGACCTTCCAACTCTTCTACCACGTCGGAATTCTTAATCTTCAACGCTTCGTCCAAAGTCAGTCCCTTTATCATTTCGGTAGCGGTCTCGCTACTCGCAATCGCCGCGGCGCAACCGAACGTCTTGAACTTGGCGTCCACTATTTTATCCCCGTCTATTTTGAGGAAAACCTGCATAATATCTCCGCAACTTGCATTCCCGACGGTTCCTACGCCGTCGGCGTTTTCTATTTCTCCCACGTTCTTGGGATGAGCGAACGTTTCCAGTACTTTCTTGTTATACATAATGACTTTCTCCTTCGGTTTGTTTGAATAACGGCGACCAGCTTCTCAATTTTTCCACCGCCGCTTTCAAGGTTTCTATGGTATAATCTATTTCTTCCTTAGTGGTTTCTTTCCCTAAACTGAACCTTATGGAACTGTGCGCCTGTTCCATGGACGCACCCGTTGCAAGTATGACGTGCGAAGGTTCCAGACTGCCCGAACTGCAAGCCGAACCGCTGCTGACGGCTATTCCGTTGAGGTCGAGCACCATTAAAATACTCTCCCCTTCGATATAGTCGAAACTGAAGTTTGCGTTGTTGACCAGACGGTGTTCCCTGCCGCCGTTAAGGTGACAGTAAGGTATTTCCTTTTCCACCCGATCGATGAAATAATCCCTCAGTTTACGCATATGTTCGTTGTTTTTTTCCATATCGCGGACGGCAATTTCCAGAGCTTTCGCCATACCCACGATACCCGGGGTGTTGGTGGTGCCTGCCCTGTTTCCTCTCTCCTGATGTCCGCCTGCGATAAGTTTTTCGATTTTGACGCCGTTGCGTAGATACAAAAGTCCCATTCCTTTCGGACCGTGGAACTTGTGCGCCGATAAACTGAGCATATCGATGTTCAGCTCCTTTACGTTTATCTTTATCGTTCCCGCGGCCTGAACCGCGTCGGTATGGAACAATATACCTTCCTTACGGCAAAACCTACCGATTTCGCCGATAGGCTGTATGGCGCCCATCTCGTTGTTGGCGAACATTACCGAAACGAGAACGGTGTCGTCTCTTACCGCTTTTTTGATCTCTTTCGGATCCACCAGCTCGTCGGAATTTACGCCGATATAGGTGACGTCGAAGCCGTCTTTTTCCAGTTTGTGACAGGTCTCCATCATCGCAGGATGTTCGATAGCGGTGGTTATTATGTGCTTACCGTACTTCCCGTAAGCCTGCGCAGCTCCTTTAAGCGCCCAGTTGTCGCTTTCGGTACCGCCCGAAGTGAAATATATCTCGTTCGGATTGGCTCCGAGAAGGGAAGCTATAGTCTCTCTCGACTTATCCACCGCCGCTAAAGCTTCCCGTCCGAATGCGTGCAGTGACGACGCATTCCCGTAAACGTCGGAAAAATACGGAATCATCTCCTTCAGCACTTCATCGTCCAGTCTCGTGGTTGCCGAGTTGTCTAAATATACTCGCATATTGCCTCTTTACAAATTTATCTGTAGCTATGGCTACAAATAAATTAAATTTATTTCAATTAAATATTCGTTTAATCGTCCTTATGTTATAAATTATAGTTATTTCCCGACAAAAAGGCAAACGTTTTGACCTTGTTTTCGGAAAATGTTTTGACCTTGTTTATATAAAAAGTTCGGCGAGTTTTTGTATCTCGGTTTCCCTGATACTCTTATCCGCCATGTTCTTTACGGCGACTTTGCCGCTTACGCGTTCGCTTTCTCCGATGACTGCCACATACGGGAAGGAAGTTTTGTCGGCGTATTTCATCTGCGCTTTCAGACTTCTGCCCATAAGGTCGCATTCGGCTTTTACGCCCTGTTTGCGTAAAGAAGCAACCGTCTTTGCCGCAAGACGGCGGGACTCTTCGTCCGCCGACGCGATAAACAGCGTCCCCGTGGGATTTTCCCCGAAGGAAAGTCCTGCGTTTTCCATAACCATAATCAGTCTTTCCAGTCCCATTCCGAAGCCCACGGCAGGCACTTTCTTACCGCCCAGGTCGGAGACGAGATTATTGTATCTTCCGCCGCCGCAGACCGTACCTTGACTTCCTATATCCTCGCTGACGAATTCGAATACCGTACGGGTATAATAATCGAGCCCTCTGACGATTTTCGGATTTACGGTAAACTCCACCTCTGCGTCGGTAAGGAGCGACATAAGTTGTTCGTGATGCGTTCTGCACCCGTCGCACAGATAGTCAAGTACCACGGGGGCGTCGGCAGCTATCTTTTTACACCCATCGTCCTTGCAGTCCAGGATACGAAGAGGATTGCGGTCCAGTCTTTCTCTGCATACGGGACAGAGTTCCTCTTTTCTTGCGCCGAAATAGGCTTTCAAGGCGTCCGAGTAAGTCTTGCGGCACTCGGGACAGCCTATGGAATTGATATAAAGTCTGACCTTATCTATCTCCAATCCGTCGAAAAAGTTGCGGACTATCTGTATGACTTCGGCGTCGGCGTACGGCGAGTCGCTTCCGTACAGTTCTATCCCGAACTGGTGATGTTCACGCAGTCTCCCCGACTGCGGCTTTTCATAGCGGAAAACCGGGGTAAGGTAATACATTTTCGTGGGCTGAGGATTGTTGTCCAAAGCGTTTTCTATAAAACAACGGGCAACACCTGCCGTTCCTTCGGGTTTCAGCGTCATGCTCCTTTCGCCCTTGTCGAGGAAAGTGTACATTTCCTTATTAACTATATCGGTAGTTTCGCCCACGCCCCTTAAAAAAAGTTCGGTGTGTTCGAAAACCGGAGTTCTTATCTCCTTGTAACCGTACAGGTCGGTTATTTTACGGATTTTTTCTTCCAGAAAGTGCCATTTATAACTTTCCGACGGCAATACGTCTTTTGTTCCCTTTGGTATATTTATCATTTTTATCACCGATTATAAAATATATTTTTTCAAATTCATCGTCCGCAACGCCTTTTCCAGGTGTTTTTGCACGTATTCTCTGTCGATTACCGTTTCTGCGAGTTCTCCCTCGCCTTCGGCGTTGTAGCTTATTTCTTCCAGCAACGCCTCCATAACCGTATGCAATCTTCTCGCCCCGATATTTTCGTTGTTTTCGTTCTCGAGATAAGCGATATGCGCCATCTCCTTTATGGCGTCCTGCGTGAATTTAAGTTCCACTTTGTCCACCTTAAGAAGTTCGGCGTACTGCATTATGATGGCGTTGTCGGGTTCGGTAAGAATCTTTTCGAAATCGCTTTCGGTAAGGCTCTGTAAGTCCACCATAACGGGGAACCTTCCCTGCAATTCCGGGATAAGGTCGCTCACCTTTGCGATATGAAACGCTCCCGCCGCGATAAACAACATAAAATCCGTCCTTATGTTGCCGTATTTGGTGCTGACCGTACAACCTTCCACTATGGGCAGAATATCCCTCTGAACGCCCTCTCTGCTGACGTCGGGACCGCCGCCCGTCTTTCCGCTGGACGCTACCTTGTCCATTTCGTCTATGAAAATAATCCCGTCCTCTTCCGCTCTCTTCAACGCTTCGGCCGTGATGGAATCCTTGTCTATCAGTTTGTTGGCTTCTTCCTGCACGAAGATCTTGAAAGCCGAACCTACGGTCATTTTGCGTTTTTTACGGCGTCTGCCCACCAGTCCTTCGATAATTTCTCCGAAATTGTTGTCGTTTCCGCCGCCGATGGGTCCGAGTTGCAACGACTTCGGA
>ERZ1643251.3033-NODE-3033-length-16119-cov-7.376619_pt1 | contig 16119 bp, 9 predicted proteins | sample MGYA00579261_ERZ1643251 | MGnify/ENA primary metagenome ERZ1643251 (study PRJEB29033, sample SAMEA4952267) | chicken gut metagenome | biome: Broiler Chicken; feature: Gastrointestinal Tract; material: Caecum | place: Ireland | collected 2018 | study: Broiler...
TACTACCATTACTATTATATGGAGAGCTATTTCACGCCCCGCGCGGTCAAAGTCGGCAATAAATACGTCAAGGTTTACGATGAGCACGCCTCACGCAAGAGCGTGGAGGTCACACTCGAACAGTTCCAAAAGCTCCACAACAAGGACAATGAAGATTTCAATACAAACCGCTTCGAAGACCAACAGTTGGAGTTCAATATCAGAATAAAGGACAAGCAAGTCAACCCCTTTTACGCGATTATGGGCAACTGGGACAGGTTCAATCACGAGCCCTTCTGGGTAAACGCTTTCGATTTGGAACGGGTGCTGAACACGCTGTCGGATGAGGACCTCGACATATTTTTATACAGCCGCGAAAAGCACATGAAGCAGAAACAAATTGCCGCCGTTATGGGGCTTTCGGAGGCACATATCACGCGGCGAATGAGATTTATCGAGGACAAAATCGAGTACGATATGCTGTACAACGGCGAGCGTACGGAAACGCAAATAAAGGCAATTATGCAGTATAACCGCTTTATCCGCACGGGTAAGTGCGAAAGCTTTGCCGATGTCTTTGTCTATGATTTTCTCATGAGCATGCCGCAGGAAATGCAACTGCGTTACCTCTACTTAATGCGTGGGCAACAGAAGCTGATAAAGTTCTGTTTTCTTTGGGTATATGAATACCTTTCCGCCGAAACCAAACCCGTGCAGAACCCCAAAACGGCGCTCAATAAAATCAGCTATCAGCTATATAAAAAGCACGCGGCAAAACTCAGGATATGGTCGCGGCAACTGTTCATCGCGCTCGAAATCGAGGTCAACAACATTGTCCGGCGGTTCGGCATCCGCGACAACAGCCCGAATGAAGAGTTCATAAAGACGGTAAGAAAAGCGGCGAAGGCGAGGGGGATGACCGTCGCCGAATACCGCGACAATCTGCTGTTCCCACACGGAAGGGAGAAGATTCTTAATCGTTTTCGAAAGTACTTAAAACTTCACCCTGAACACGTCGCCGACTACAAACCACCCGTCAAACCCACCAACACCGCCACGCGCAATTTTGTAACCAGAAAGAGCAAATAAAAATCGCCCCGAATTTTCGGGGCGATACATTATCAGCTTTCTCTGCCGAGGACAAAGTCCACACGGCAATCAAAATGGTCGGCAATCTTTAAAATGCTTTCCAGTGTGGGTTGACTGCTGCCGTTCTTCCATTCAAAGAAGGTGCTTTCGGGTATATTCAGTTCTCTGTAAAAGGCGTAGTATGATTTGCAGAAATGTTTTGCAATTATGGCAATCTGCTCGGAAAACGGTGGGCATTGCTTAAATATCAGAGTTGTGTTCTGCTCTTCGCGCCCTAAAAGAAAATCTGTTGAACAATTGAAGTAATCGGCAATACTGATAAGACTTTTAATGGTGGGGAACCTTTTATCTTGCAGATAATGGGTGATGCAGGTTGCCGATATGCCTGTATTTTTGGCAAGAGTTTTTCTGTTTAAATTGTGTTCAAAAATCAGTCCAGAAAGTCTTTCAGAAAATTCCGACATAATTCCCCCAACAAAGACATATTTCTACAATTTATTATCTCCGTTCCTGCAAATTATTGCTTGGCGATTTGCAGCGGCGGAGTGTATAATATAGGTACGCAATGAGTGCGCACTATTGCAGAAAAATTTTAACGGAGGACGCTTATGGAAAACGTGTCGAAAAATTCTACAAATGATAAAGTTTTGTTGCAAATGAAGTTGGAAAATTTACATATTTCACTCGAGGATATTTTGTTTAGTCTTCAGCCTCTGGTAGCCGAATACTTCGACGGCGATTGTCAATGCTCAAGCGACGGCATTACCTACATCGCCGCCAACGGCCAGAAGTTCCGCATCTTGGCCGCGGAGATAAAATAGTGTAGTTAAATAATCTCCCACAAAATCAGCGCGGCGGAGTTCCTTCGCCGCGCTATAAAAAGATATAGGATTTTTCTGACAATATTGACAGTAAATGTAATTAGTGTTATAATTATTGTGTTATTTTTTGTAAAGTGCGAGTAATTTTATGCTTAAAAATGGAATGTAACAAAAGGTTATAAAAAAGGTATTGGCGAGGAGATAGATGACCCACAGGAAAGCTTATAAAGGGTGCGACCATTGATAAGGTGGAGGTCGCCAAGATACTAAAGACATAATCTAAGTTGTAGAAGAAGACTTCGACAATATCGTCGATATGAGGAATAATTATTAAGGAGAGTATTATGGCAGAGATTGAAATAGGTAAATTTACTTTAGAGTCTTTGACTACCGGGATGTATAATGATCCTGAAATAATTTATAGAGAATATATACAGAATGCTGTTGATTCTTTTGATAGTGCTGTTGCTCAGGGTTTAATGACTTATGATGATTGCAGAATAGAGATTATTGTCGATTCTGATAGGCAGGAAATAAGTATTAAGGATAACGGCACTGGAGTTCAGAAGGAATGGGCTCAAAAAACCTTATTAGATATTGGTAATTCATCAAAAAAGCATTATTCAAATCGCGGATTTAGAGGTATTGGACGCCTTGGAGGTCTATCTTATTGTGAAAAATTAAGTTTCTGTACATCGGCACAAAATGAGCCGGTAAAAACGCTTATAACTTTTGACTGTCAAAAGCTTAAAGAGCTGTTGGTTCCTGGTGTTGCGTCCGACAATAATTTACAAATGGTTATCTCTGCTGTAACTAATGTCCAAGTATTGTCTGAACAAGCTTCTGCTCACTACTTTATTGTGAAAATGGAAGGGATAGATGAAATGTCTTTATTGTTGGACATTGATTTTGTTAAAGATTATATTTCTCAAGTTGCACCAATTCCATATAAAGAGAGGTTTTATTGGGGCAGAGAAATAAAAAATGCACTAACAGAAAAAGGTTATAATCTTGGAGAGTATGCCATTTTTTTAGGTAAATCATTTGAGGCGCTCAGTCAAATTTATAAACCTTATAAAATTACTTTTGATGTATCTACTCGTTCTGGTATAAATAAAGACGAAATACAAGGAATCTCATATTTTGATGTTAAAGATAATTTAGGGGGAATTTTAGCTGTTGGTTGGTATGGCGAGCTTAATTTCTTCGGCACTATCGCTGAAGATAACATATCCGGGATAAGAGTCAGACAGGGAAATATTTTAATTGGCGATAATAAAACATTATCTCCATATTTTATTGAGTCTAGATTTAATAATTGGTGTATAGGGGAACTTTTCATAGTCTCTAATGACCTAATCCCAAATGCAAGACGTGATGGGTTTGAAAATAACAAGGTTTTTAGTGCGTTCTGCGATTATTTTAGGGAAAATATAGGGACGCCTCTTGGATTAAAGATAAGAACAGCTTCAAAAGCAAGAAATAATCCAATGAAAAAAGCAATAATCAAAACGGAAAAAACAATTTCCGAAGTTGAAAAAGTGCTAGAAGGCGGTTTTAATTCATCTTTTGAAAAAGAAAAAACCTCAAAAGACCTGGATGCGGCAAGGAGAGGGCTATATATAATTTCTAAAGATGCGCCAAACGATATAGTCGAGCAAAAAGCAGCGTTGATGGATAAGATTGCTGCATTATCTGCCGAGGTGGATGAATCTAAAAATTATAAAACGAAAAAAGATGTTACCTCTGATTTTTCTAAGGCGGAAAAGAAAGTAATTCAGGCTATGTTAGAGGTTTTGACGAAGAATTTTGAAAGATCAATAGTTGATAACTTATATAAAGAGTTTTTAGACGAACTAAAGAAAAAAGGTTGACAATATGGAAATATATCCTAACAAATATGAACAGTTAGAACTTTCTTCCAACGAAAGGTCGTTTTTGCGTACTATTAACAGAGTTTTTGAAAATGAACAATTTGCATATTTTGTATTGCAAATTAATCCAAGGAAGATTTCAATTGGTAATGGTGCGGCAGAATTGTTTAACCTGTTGATTTATAGAGAAGGTCTCTGTCTGTTTAGATTTTTTGAAATAAAGGATATTAAAACTGCGGCGTTGACACTTTCTTTAAATGCTAGGAATGATATATATGGGCGACTATATGATGAGATATACTCTAAATTGGCTATAAGTAGGTATTTGCTTGATTCTTCAGGTGTCCTGTCGTTTGCTTTTAACATATGCTATGTTTTCCCTGAAATAGAAAAGCAACAAATAATCGGTTCATTAAGTCAAGAAGATAGAAAATTTGTCGAAAATCATGTGCTGCTAAAAGATGATATTCAGCTAATACGGAGTAAAGGCGTAGAGACATTAAAGAAATATATTGACAGAAAGAATTTTATTGAGGAAAAAATAGTAAATTATATTTTTCAGAGATTATGTCCTGAAATAACTATCGCGCGTAAATTTATTCTTGACGATAATAGTTCGACAGTAACAAATGATAAAGGGTTAGACGGTTCGGAAAGATCGGTTATTTCATATCGTTTAGATGTGTCGCAAATTAATATTGTCAATAAGATAAGAAGGGGCGACCTTCTTATATTGGCATGTGCGGGAAGCGGTAAAAGCGTTTTATTGATATCTAAATGCTTTAAATTGGCAAGTTTAAACCCGAATGAGGAATTTTTAATCACTTGCTATAACAGAAATCTTAATAATTATTATCAATGGGCAATAGCTCAGGCTGGCTTTCTTAATAAAAATGTAAGATGCCAAACATTTTTTTCGCTTCTTACTGATATGCTTAAAAAAAATAATATAGGAAGGCCTCAAAATTTAACTGCCGATTCTGATGAGTATTATGATGAGCTTTTTAAAATTGCTAATGGTGCTTTATCGCAAGGAAGAATAAAAGAGCGTTTTACAGGTATTTTTATTGATGAAATTCAGATATTTAAACCTGAATGGTATAGGTTTTGTTTTAATTTGTTAAAGAACAAAAATGCAGATCATCATTTCTTTGTAATAGCAGGGGATAAGTCTCAAGATATTAAAAATAACATTAAAAACGGTAAGGCTTCTTGGCAAGGAGGCGGAGAAGGGTATCCTGAATTCAGAGGTAAAACTTTGCCTATTGAAATAAATTACAGGAATTCTAAACCTATCAATGAAGCCGTAGACAAGTTTGTTGAAAAGGCAAAAATATATGGCGAAAAAATAGGAGTTGATTTTAGTTCTGATCCTGAGCTTTTTCTTCGAGGGACGGCGTACCGTGATGGGGATAGACCACAAGTTGTTGATTTAAAAGAGTATAGTAATGAGGGTGAGGCCAAGGCAATTTGTGAAGCGGTTAAATATCTAATAGAAGAAAAAGATATAAGTGAAGTTGATATTGCGATTATTTTATACAATCGCCAAGGGTACTCATTTGGCGATAAATGGGCAACAAATTATTATCAAATTTTGCCATACATTAAAAATATTTTTTACAATGAAGGATGGGAAGATCCTGCGGTTTTAATTTCTGGAGAATCAAATGGTGTTACATACGGGTCTCGAAACGGTGTAACAATAACTACTATAGAAGGTGCCTTAGGGTTAGATTTTAAAGCTGTTATTTTAGCCGGACTGCTTCCTCTTGGTTCGCATGAGGGTGTTCAAAAGCCGAGTGACTTCACTTATATGACAGAAGAAAAGAAGGAAGCATTTAAGAGAAATATAAATTACTTGTATACTGGCTGTACTAGAGCAAAAGATCAGTTGTTTGTTATTCTCTCTGCTAAAAGGGGTGAGTCTGTATATATGGATTTAATACGCGACTCTATGGGGGATTGAGTTACATGATCACTTATGATGACAAAAGCAAAGGGGCGGTTAGCGTTGGTAACACGAATAACAGTTTTATAATTAACAATATAGAGGATTGCGGGGAGATAGTTTTTAAAGCAAGCTACATTATTGCTGCCGATTTAATTGTTTCCGGCAAAATCATTGCTTTATTTGACCTGATTGTTCTGGGGAATGTTAAGGCTTACAATATTGAGGTTAAAGGCAAGTTTGTATGCTTAGGGAACTGCGATGTTGAAGAGTCAATTATAGTAAATGGGAAAATAATAGCACAAGGGATTAAAGCAAAAAATGTTGAATCCCACGAACAAGTTATTTCTCAAGAAATAGATGTTAAAACAATTAAGGTTGAAGGTAATATTTTAGTAGGTCAAACATTGGCTATTGAAGACCTTGCCTATAGCGAGCAAAATATTCTCTGCGGAGAAACGGCCTATGGTGCAGGGCGCATATCTGCTTCATGCATTACCACAGTTGAAGAGCTGGATTTGGATAGGGGCATTGATGCCGTGGTTAATCCAAATAAAATCAACTTCGATAAAAATAATAGTTTAGGCGGTTTTGATTTTGGTAGGCAATATATTGCAAAAAACAACTTTAATGATTATTTGAAAGAATTAAATGGTACAAATGATCGGCAGTTGCTGAATTCGTTAAAAAGATGGCAAAGCACTTTGAATAAAACTGCTGAATTGTTTAAAGATAAAGAGCCAAAAAATTTAGATTGTTATGATTTGGGATTGTTGTTAACACTAACTGAAATTTCGCAATCAATTTATTTTAAAGGGTGGACAAAGATTCAAGATTGGAATTCAAGAGTTCAGTCTCATTTTGACAAACTTATGAGTGCTAATTCATCGGATATAGATATTCCGATGTCAATTACAGATTTTAAGATTGGTAAGAGAGTTATACATAAGAATTTTGGCCCTGGGAAAATTGTATCAATAAATAATTTAAGAGTTAAAGTATTGTTTGATACTGGGGCAGAGAGAGAATTTGGGTTGACGGTTGGGAGAAAGTTCTTTTCTGTAGAAAGGGAAAAAACTGGTAATATAAGTGAGATAAATGAAAGGCTTTATATAAACCCTATGGGGTATGGTGAATGGATTGCATTTATATCAATATTAAAGTTATACGGAAGCTTGTATAATGAAAAGTTAGTAGAAATTATTGAAGACTTGCTATATTCAAAAGTAGGGCTAAAAACCAAATTTGTAAAAGAGATAATTCGAAATAACGGGTGGAGCAAGGATGAATAATCGAGAAGTTTTGGCAAAGAATATTTCAAAACGTTTTATTGCGGCAATTTCAGGTAATGATAAGAGCCAAATTATAAAATATAACCCTGAAGACAGGATATATGTAGGTAAGCTTTCTCCGCAAAATAAAGAATCGGATTTTTCATCAAGCGTATTAATAAAACAAATTGGAGTTGAGTTTAGAATTCCCGCGGCAGATATTGATACTGCTATATTAAAAATTTATCCGCAGGGTAATTTTTTCTTTAGGGTAATTCCGACATTATCGCAGCAACAGGACTACTTTTTAGAAGATTTTAATTTGGTATTTAAAAAGCAATATAAAAGTTTTGAAGAGCTGGTAAATGCGTATAATTGCGGGGAACTGACCAGCGAGATGAAAAAACATAAGGTTCAGCTTTTGCCGGTATATGAAAAAATAGCTATAGATAGAGCTGATGTTTGTTTTATTGTCGAGGTTAAGAAATATTACGACCCTGTTTATTCCAGTGGAAATATTCCAGGAGATGACGAATTTTATAATCAAATAGAAGAGGATGTTAAAGCGCTTTCTGAGGAATTGGCTCAGAAAGAAAATATTATTCCCTGTAAATTTAGAGATAAATTGCTTATAGATAATTTAATAAATGAAGACACTTGGGGAAGGTATATTTTAAAACAGAAGAAAAGAGAAGAAATTAGAATGTTCACGGCTTTTAATTATTCTTTGGTTGTGAATTTTACGGGCGTTGATGATTATATTTCAGTAACAATAACCTTGAGTAACGAAACAAATTGGGAGGATGAGACACAGGACAAGGGGCAGGTAAAAGCGAAAAACGATAGATACCGTATCTCGACACTATTTAATTCCGGCATAAAGGCATCGTGCGAGGGAACAAGTTTCCTGCCGATAGAGTTGGAGTATTTTGATGATGATTATAAGTACGATAGGAATGTGTATGCTTTAGGAAATAATTGTAATGTTGCATTTGATGACAAAAATAGCGTTGTCAAAACGACTCATGTTCCTCAATTTATTCAGTATAGATTAAAGACAAGAGATGATTTGGCGGTTAGTTTTGATGACTTGATAGATAATCCTACAGAGACTTTAAATCGCATATATGCCGATATGTGTAAAGAACTGTCGAATTGGAAGGATGTTTTATTGAGCGGCAAAAATCCATCAGATGGTAAAGAGTTGACTAATGTCGGCAAAATTCAGTTTCAAAAGGAGATAGAAGGGTTTAATACAGAGATAAAGCGATTTAAAACCGGTATCGATTTAATAGAAAAATATAATGTTATACGAACTGCTTTTTGCTATATGAATCAAACATTTAAAATGTCGGCAAAAGGCTATTCTACATGGAGATTATTCCAGATTGTATTTATCGTATCTCTTATTCTAGATATAGTTGCGAATGAGCCGGAATTGATGTTGGAAGAATCATTAATCAAGAAAGCCAAAACTAACGATGTAGATATTCTGTATTTTCCCACTGGCGGCGGTAAAACTGAGGCCTTTCTTGGAATAATGGTATTTAACCTCTTCTTTGACCGTATTCGCGGTAAAGAGCAAGGTGTTACCGCGATATTAAAATATCCTTTAAGATTATTGTCAGTTCAGCAGGTTCAACGTGTTTCAAATATTTTAGCAGCTGCGGAAATTATAAAGCGCAACAATTCCCTTTCGGGGGATAAATTTGCTTTAGGATACTTTGTCGGTGAACATAGTACGCCTAACTCTATAGATGAAAAGCAAGCAAAGGCTTATCTTGAAATGTCTCAGGATGAGCTGGATGAAAGTTATAAACTTTTAGACATTTGCCCTTACTGCGGGAAGCCAAGCATTCATGTAAAATATGATGCCGAAAAAAATTCATTAGTACATATTTGTGATAATCAGGAATGTCAGTCTAAAGGAATAATTCCTTTGTATATGGTGGATGATGATGTCTATAGATTTTTACCTTCGGTAATCATTTCCACAGTAGATAAAATGACTGCAATAGGGAATAATTCAAAGTTCCACAATATTCTATGTGGAGCTGAATTCAAATGCCCTAAACATGGTTATACTGATAAATTAAAGTGTCTAGTGTACGGGTGTGGTTGTGACCTGTTGGATTATGAAAGTGTAAACATGAAGGACCCTGCTCCATCATTGATAATTCAAGATGAATTGCATTTGATAAAAGAGTCTTTGGGAACCTATGAGTCTCATTATGAAACTTTGATTGAATATTTTATTAAGAATTTATCAAAAAGCAAGCGTGGCATTAAAGTTATCGGAGCAACGGCAACAATATCGGCTTATGAGGAACAGGCAAAGCATTTGTATTGGAAAAATGCTATTAGGTTTCCTGCCGCCTCTCCATATTTGGATCACAATTTTTATTCAAAAATTGATAAAGATGATATCTGTCGTATTATATTCGGATATGCGCCCTTTGGTAAGGCTATTGTAAATAGCGTGGCTTATTCTTTGCAATATTTGAAAAGAGTAGTATGGGACTTATATACAAATCCTCAACAGATATTGGCTTTTGACGATATACATTTCGAAGGAGAAGAATCAGAGCAAATAGAAGCGGCAAAAAAGCTGTTGGAAGAGTATTGGATTATACTTGAATACAACAACGTAAAAATGGAAAGTAATCGCGTTTTGCAAGGTTTGGAAGATCCTGTTAATACTGAATTAGAAATGGAAGGTATTCAACAGCTTATTGCGAAAAAGATGACGGGAGATGATACTTTCCAAGAGGTAAGATCAATTTTGTCTCAAATTGAGCACGCACCTAGTGTCATAAACGATATAGATTTCAATATGATTGCTGCAACAAGCATGATTTCTCATGGTGTTGATGCTGATAGGTTTAATTTGATGGTTTTCTATGGCATCCCGGGGAATACGGCAGAATATATTCAGGCATATTCTCGTGTCGGCAGAAAGCATACGGGTATTGTAATAGATATAATTCGTCCTTCTAGGGAAAAAGATAGAAGCTATCTTAAAAATTTTAATAAGTTCCATGAATATAAGGACATTTTAGTCGATGCGGTGTCAATAAATCGATGGGCAACTAAAGCTGTAGAAATAACTTTACCGGGTATCATTTCAAGCTTAATCTTAAATTATTACTTATATGAATTTAAATATACGGATACAGTCAAAGATATAAGTAAATTTGCGGATTTACATAATGCCGTAATAAGCGGGAAGTTATCAGAAGAAGAGTTAAAAGCGCATGCTTATAATATTTATAAATGTTCAGACGATGATAGTTCTATCGGAAAGATATATAGACAAACAATAGACTTGAAAATTCATGAATTGTTTGAAGAACTTAAAGTGTCTTCTATTGGTCCGAAAGCTTATATACTAGAAGTGTTTGATAAGTGTAAGTTTCATATTATGAACAGTTTGCGCGATACGGATAGACAAGTTATTGTCGAGTTGAAGTAGGAGTTTTATTATGGCAGAAGATAAGGTGATGCGTAGGGGATTACAGCAGGCATTGTACAAGTATTTACCCGGAAGTTGGGTTGATTATACTCAAGACGGGGGTAGTGTAAACTATTCCGCTTATGTGGACCATTGGAATAGTGTTCAGTTAATTGGTATAAACAATAAGAGGCTATTGAGAATAGTAAGTCAGCATGTAAATGAATACAAGTCAATTTATGGTGAAGACTCCATAATCGGGTTTCCGTCTGAAATAAATGAAGAACATATGGATGTCTTAACTCCAAAAGTCAGTGATACTATTGCCGCTATTCATACTGTGGTTAAACCTTTGGTGTTTGTTTGCAAAAAATGTGGTAGCGTAAGGCAGTATTATAGTTACGAAGAGTTTAGGCGAAGAGAACACGAACGTTGTTGTGGAGAAAAAATGACACAATTAAAAATGGTCCGTGTTTGTAAATGTGGTTATTCCGATGGGATTTTTGTGCCTAAATGTAAGACCCCAGGACATGGAACAAAATATGTTGTGAGGAAAGGAAGCGGGCTTGATTTTATATGCACTAAGTGTAATCAACGAATTTCTCTTCCGCATTATTGCTCGGAATGTAAAGGTGAATTAAAAATAAAACCCGCGCTCGATTCAGCCAATTATATTCCCTTTACCATTACGCTGATCGATTTATTAGATAAGAGAAGAGATATATTCCTCGAGAAAGAAAAAGATAGCAGAGGGGAAAAGGTTGTTATAGCACAATACTTGAATCTGATATCCAAGCAAGAATACGAAAATATCATATCGAAAGGCGAGATAACTCAATCAGATGATTTTGAGAAAGCTATTCAAGCAAAAGCTGATAGCTATAGGGCTATGGGTTTGGATGAAGTTACGATAAATACTGTTTTGGATGCTGAAAGACGTTTAAATCCAAACAATAAAATACTTGAAGCGATTGATAATGTGTCAATAAATATTTCTGTAGCTACATCAGATGAGTTAAAGTTAATGGCGGAAGAGATATTGGAATATGACGAGTTGACAAATGCCAAAATTAAGTTGTCGTTAGAAGAAGCTGAGAAACAGGCGGAAATTGTAAACGACGGATTAAGACCCGATTATATATCTATATGTAAAAAATTAGGGTTTATTAAAGCGCAATTATGTTCTGCTGTGCCCATTGTATTTTCTTCATACGGATATACTAGACTTGAAAGAGGTGAAGGGGCAAAACTGCGCGGCTTCCCTCAAGAAATGGATAAACGAAATATTTATGCCTCTAGATTAGAGACTGAAGGCGTTCTCTTTGAGTTAGACAGGCAGAAAATTATAAATTGGTTACTTGTAAATAGGTTTATTTCAAAAGAAGATCTCCCTGTCGATGAAAGTGATGATGGTATTAAAGCGTGGTTTTTGGATAATATTCATCCCAATCAAATACTTGCTTTTTCTGAAATATCCGAGAACGAAAATAATAATATAACTAAACGAGTTTATACGCTAATACATAGTATTTCTCACGCGTTGATAAATGAGGCCGCTGAAATCTGTGGGTTGGACAAGAGTTCATTGTCTGAATACATTTTACCTAATATACCGGCTGTCTTTATATATTGTGCGAATTCTCAAGGATTTAATATGGGTGCTTTATATAGTGCTTTTCAGACGCAGTTCGACAAGTGGCTAAAAATGGCGAAAGAGCATGTCAAGAAATGTATCTTTGATCCTGTTTGTATAAGTAAGGAAAAGGCTTGCGCCGGATGTTTGTATTTGAATGAAGTGTCATGCAAGCATTTTAATAAGGACTTAGACCGCAGTTATCTCTGCGGGTACTTTTATAATCAGACTAAGAGCAAGTTGAAGGGATATTGGGAGAATTGATTGATGGCTATAATGCATCCTGCAAATATCATTGAAGGGGCTCATGTTAATTCAGAAGAGAAATTTTATAATGCGCTGAAAGAACAGCTCAATGATAGGTTTCATGTCTTTTATTCAGTTAGATGGTACAAGCTAAAAGATGGGAAAAGGGAAGATAGTGAGTGCGATTTCTTAATATTTAATCAGGATTATGGCTTTTTATGTATAGAGGTAAAAGGTGGGAATAAAGTTTATTATTCTGCTGAGGACGGTAAATGGAGAATTGAAGATTCTAAAGGCGGAAGAATTTTAGACAAATCTCCATATAAACAGGCCGAACAGAGTATGTGGTACTTTAAAGAATATTTTGAAGAAGAGCTGGAGACGATGTATTACGGAATATATGGTAATGCCGTTGCTTTTCCCAATTTTGTGGTCGATTCTCCGTTGGCAATGGATGCGCCTTCAGAACTAACAATAGATTTGAATGATATGGCAAATCTACCAAAACGCATAATAGAGATTTTTCGTTATTTCCGCGGTTATAGACAGGGTGGTGCATCATTTATATCTCCCGATATGCAGAAAAAGTTAATTAACTTAATAAACAAAAGAATCGCGCTCTCTATATCGGCAGGGGCACTAATTGAAGACAAGAATCGAGAATTAATAGAAATAAATCATATACAAGATTCTGTAATTGATTTACTTGTTCATTATAAAAGAGCTTTCATTGTCGGTGGTGCTGGAACAGGGAAAACTTGGATAGGAATAAAAAAAATAAAAAAATGTTTACAAGATGGATTAAAACCTTTATATATATGCTATAATAGGGCTCTGGCGGATATGGTATCAAAGTTATTCAGCGGTCAAGCGGAATGTTATAATTTTGATTCTTTAATGTTTAAATTATTAAAATCAAAAGCTCTAGATGCTCCCGAAAAGTTTGGTTGTAAAGAGTATTCTGCGTTGTTGGATAAAATAGATGTTGCGAAATACGACTTGGTAATCGTAGATGAAGGACAGGATTTTTCGGAAGATTGGGCTTATTGCGTTAATCTTTTCGTCAAAGACGAAGGTGAGTTGTTTGTCTTATTTGATGAGAGCCAAAATATTTTTCAAAGGAATTTTGCTGACAAATTTTATATAAATAATCCTCCTTTTGTGCTTAGATATAATATTCGTAATACGTCTAATATCTATGAGTATGCTAAAACTCGTTCCGGACTAGGTCTTGATACGTTATCAAACCAGATTGAAGGTGTTGAGCCTGAATATAAAATGTTTACGAGAAAATCGGCGCTTATATCTTATTTGGATTCTACGGTAAATAAGCTAGTAAACAAAGAAGGAGTTCCGAAAAATAAGATTGTAATCCTTAGTGATAGAAAAAAAGATAAATCTGTATTGAAGGATATAAAAAGCGTCGCCGGTTTTTCATTAGATACGGATTATGACGATGATACTGAATCCATAATGTATAGGACAATCCAAGGATTTAAGGGATTAGAATCTGATATCGTAATTTTTATAAATCATACATACAAGAATGAGCCTCAAACAGATAGAAAGAGAGCATTACTATATACAGCTCTGACAAGGGCTAGATTTTTTATATATTGTCTGGATTACGAAGAATAGTTAGTTGTAGGCAAAATTATTACTTTAGGATAAACTAATATGAGTGAAATTTTACTGATTGAGCCAAATTATAAAAACAAATATCCCCCGTTGGGGCTAATGAAAATTGCGTATTTTCATAAGTACATCCACCATGATTATGTTAGATTCGCTAAAGGATGTTTGCCGGAAGAGTTTGATAACAAAAAATGGGATAGAGTGTATGTCACAACACTTTTTACTTTTGAATGGGAAGAAACCAAAAAATCTATCCAGTATGCTCTAAAAGTTGTAAAAGATAGCGGTAAAGTATATATAGGCGGTATTATGTCCACATTAATGCCCGATCTTTTTGCAAAAGAATTTCCTACTGTAATAAATAATACGGGCTTATTGGATAGAAAAGGAACGCTTGGTCTAGAAAAGGAAGAATGTGTCGACAGAATGCCTCCCGATTATTCTATTCTTGATGATATTAAAGATCAGTATGTATATCCTTGGCACGATGGATACTTTTTGTATATGACTAGAGGATGCGGCATGAAATGTCAGTTTTGTGCTGTACAGACCCTAGAGCCGAATTATGTATCTTATATTTCAATCAAAGATCAGATTGCTAAGATAGACGAAGTGGCGGGCGAGAAACGTGATTTATTGTTGATGGATAATAACGTGTTGCGTTCGGTAGAATTTGATAGAATTATCGATGAGATTAAAGAACTTGGTTTTGGCAAGGGCGCGCAATTTGTTAACCCTAAAACGGGAGCAAAATGTAATAGGTATGTTGACTTTAACCAGGGCCTTGATGCAAAGTTAATGACTGAACATAAAGCGGCAAGATTAGGAGAGATTGCATTAAGACCTGCTCGTATTGCCTTCGACCATATAGAAGATGAGTCCTATTATAAAAAAGCTCTAGAGTTATGCGCAAAAAACGGGATAAAGTACTTGTCAAACTATATTCTATATAATGGTGAGGATTTCTCCGGTAAAGGAAGTCAATATAGCGCAGATACACCTGCTGATCTCTACAACAGGATGAAAATATCTATGGATTTCTGTGATGAACTGAATGAGAAATATGGTGCAGACGGCAGGGTGCACATATTTTCTTTCCCTATGAAATATATTCCTCTAAACGCATTGGATCGCACATATATAGGTACCAATTGGAATGCAAAATATCTTAGAGCTGTTCAGAGGATGCTTATACCGACTCAGGGTAAGGGTGTGTCTTCAAGGTCTTTTTTTGAAGCTGATTTTGGCAAGACGGTTGAAGAGTTTATAGAAAATCTTGCAATGCCCGAAGATTTGTTGGGTTTGCGCGGTCATTTTGTTGAAAAGAAAAATGAGTCTAAAGCTGAAAGGGAGAATAGATTTGAAGTATGGCGGATAAACCATCAAAGGATAGATGAGTGGAGACGCTTATTTAGAAGTTTATCTCCCGATGAGCGTGATGATTTTATACACCTTATCGGGGGTAATAATTTTAGTATTGATAATTATGCTAAGTGCAAGACGGATACTCAGAGGATTTTGTTTATCTACAATCTTTCTTATTTGAGCATACTTAGAAATATAAATAATTTCGGTGAGGCAGTATTAGATTATATTACAGTTCATTTTAATGTTATATACAGAGAATTACTGCGATATCTTGTAACAAGTCATAATGTACAATATTCAAGTCTTAAAGGACTTCTTACCATTAAAGGTGAGCAGTTTATTAAGGATATAGTTGAAGCTTATCCACAATATAATAAAGAAAAAAATAATATTTTTTCTGCATTATATAAAGCGCAGACAGAACTTAAAAAGATTTATTTAGATACGCGAATTCTTGATATAGCCATAAGATATTATGAGGTTGGAGCTGTTAGTAATAGAGAGTTAAATAACATATTTAACAACTTCGTTAACGGGAGAATAACTCATATTAAGAAAAAGCTTATGGGCAAGATAGATGATTTTAATCAAAAATTGCTGGAAATAACTTCGGGAGAGATCGGCAGCGAAGTTATTAAACAGAATGTCGAGAAAGAGACAAATAAGGTTTATAATATCTTACAATATTTTGGTGACCAAAGATGACAATAAAAATCGGGAAGTTTACATTAGAGACTTTAACTACAGGAATGTATGATAGTCCTAAGGATATTTATAGGGAATATATTCAAAATGCTGTAGACT
>ERZ1643251.3034-NODE-3034-length-16119-cov-4.605889_pt1 | contig 16119 bp, 13 predicted proteins | sample MGYA00579261_ERZ1643251 | MGnify/ENA primary metagenome ERZ1643251 (study PRJEB29033, sample SAMEA4952267) | chicken gut metagenome | biome: Broiler Chicken; feature: Gastrointestinal Tract; material: Caecum | place: Ireland | collected 2018 | study: Broiler...
CGCCCGTCAGGGAAAAGATTCTTGCGTCCAGCAGAGAAAATTTTGCCGCGATAGTCGCAAAACTCAAGGAATACAACCCCGACGCCGTTCTGATGTTCCAGACCGTCTATAATCCCGTTTATCCCGAATCCACTTTAGTGAACGCCTCCACGAGAGAAGCTCTCGCTTTGCTCGGGTACACGGCGGACGACTACAGGATTTTGGGGGGCAGACTCATTGAGAAACTCAACGGCGTTATAAGAGATTATCTTGTCGAAAACCCCGACTCTTTCCATATTATAGACGCATACGAAGCATTCGGAGCTATCAGCGACGCCGACGAAGAGAGGGGAAGAAGGCTCATTTATCCCGACTGGATACATCCGTCCAACGAAGGACACGCCGTTATGGCGGATCTTATACAGGATAAACTCGAAGAACTCCTTCTTACGGACAAAAAAACCGCTTTGGACCATTATCGTCAGATGAGAATGTCGCAGATAAAAAGAGAATTTCCCGACGCCGATTTTTTGAAAGCCAAAGGCGAATTCAATAGCGCCACGTCCTGCAGTCAGATAACCGAAGCGTATTTTGCCATAACCGCAGGTCTTACGCCGACGTATTGAGGGGGGTGAATAAATATGAAAAAAATATTTACCGTTGTGTTTTTAATTATTGCGTTTGTGCTGTGCGTATTGCCGTTGTCGGGGTGCGGCGACAAAAAAACTTACGTTGAAGAAGATATGTCGTTTGCATTAACCAACAAAACCACAGTTATGGGGATACCGTTGAACCTCGTACTGGACGCGTCCAGCGGAATAGAACTTAAAGAAGACGGGACTTTCGTGCTTAATCTTATGCTGAACGACGGCGCTCCTCAGTTGTTGAACAATTATTTCGACCTCGAAGCCATGTCGAAGGCGGATCTCAGCGGATTTATTAACGCGTACGTGAAACCGATTTTTCCCGGATTTACCCTCGACGACGTAAAAGGATCGCTCGATCTTATCAAAAACAGCTTAGGGACAGAAATAGTCGGACTGGATTTCGAGGACGAGAACGTAAAAAAACTCGTCGAGTCCCTCGAAACCACGGGGAAAATAAATTCCGATCTCGTCATTCCCGAAGGACTGGGGATAAGATACACCTCTTTCTACGAAATTAAAACCTTGAAAAGCGAGACCACGGGGAAAGAATATACCGCAATTTTCACGGACAAATACTCCGAAGGGGGAGAACCTTACTTCGTGCTGACCATGGACACCGATTCCGAAAGCGGTAAAAAGACTCTTAATATGAGAGTGGAGTTTCTTAATCTCACCCTGAACCTTTTACAAAGATAAATTCCCCTTTTTACCTTTACGCCTTCCCTCGTCGGGAAGGCGGTTTTTTTTATTCAGCTTATCAGGGCAAGGAGCGCTGCTTTACGGTTTTCCAACATAGCGAGTTCCGCCCTTTCGGAGTAAGGAGTTGTCAGTTTGTCCAGTAACACGAAAATATCCAGTTGCAGGGCGTTTATGCGATTGAAAGCGTTGCAGGACGGCGAAGTGGAACGTACGGAGGGTATGTAGGAACCGTTACCCGCGGCGGAGCTTATCAGGCTCAACGAACGGAATATAAGGTTTTTGAGATAATTTACCGTCCTGTTGAGTCGGGCGGAGGAACGCACGTTTACGTCGTTGAGAAGATCCAGTTGTTCCTCTTCCAACACCGTAAGCCTTTCGTAAACGTCGTCGGAAAGGGTGTCGAGAGCGGTTTTGTATTCCCGTGCCATCTGTTCTACGGCGGTGGGGTCTATATCCATTTTTTTTACCTCCCTTGATTTCATCACCTTATTCTATGCCGAAAAAAAGAGGATTGTTCCCACCCTTTACAAATTCCGTCGGTTATTGTAAAATATTCTTATTTAAGATTCTTTTAAGAAAAGCAGGAGGAACGATGCCCAAAAGTTTTGCCATAATTTACGTGTTGGGCGGACTTATCGCGGCGGCGATTATCGCAATGTGCGTGTTCTTTATCGTAAAGTCCGTAAAACGCGCCAAGGTTATAGGTATGGATTCCAAAAAAATCAAGGAAACCATTAAAAACAGCGCGATTTTTTCCATAGTCCCCAGTATCCCGATAGTTATAGGCGTGGGGATTATGATGCAGTATCTCGGACTTGCCATTCCGTGGATACGTCTTACCGTTATCGGCGCGTTGCAATACGAACTTATCGCAATGGACCAGGCGCAGACTGCCCTCAACGAAATGGGAGGAGCTTATACTACCGAAACCATGGTGGCGACCGCGGTGGTCATTATGACTTTGAGTATTCTGAGCGGACCGATTTTCAATGCGATTTTCTATAAGAAATATCAAGGGAAACTCGCCGATCTGCAAGAGAAAAACTCCCGTCTCATGAACACCATAACCGGCGCTCTGTTGGGAGGGCTGCTCGCAGGTATGCTTTCGGCTATTCTCGTGGGCGGAGCCTTCACCGTCGGCAATCCCCCCGCACCCGACGCAAGCGGAGTCGTAACCTACGGCGAAGTTACGTTGATAACCCTTGCCGCAAGTGTGGTCATTATGGCGTTATGCGGCGTAATTTTGAAAGTATTTAAGCAAAAATGGATAGAAAGCTATGCTTTGCCCATTACCATACTCGGGTCGCTTGCGATAGCGTACGCTTGCGTGCCGCTTTTTGCTTAGGAGGTGTCCGATGAGAAAATTCCTTAAAGAAAAGACTGCCGAACAGGCTATTCAGACCAGAGAACAATACAACCTTCAGATGCACACCTTAGGCAGGGTTTTTACCTGGCTTGCGGTAGGGCTTATACTTCTTGTCCCGATATTCTATTGCATCAGCGCGAAAACTTTGCCTTCGGGAATGGCTATAGTCAAGTCCCTTCCGTTTTTATTGGGATATGTGGCGATAGGGCTTATCGAAGCGTTCAGCTATGCGCCCCTTCTCGGCACCAGCGGACAGTATATGAGTTTCATTACCGGAAATATCAGCAACCTCAAACTTCCCTGCGCCATCAACAGTCAGAATATCGCCAAAGTGGAAAAGGGCAGCGAGGAACAGGAGATAGTGACCACCATAAGTATTGCGGTAAGCACCATAGTGACCACGGTTATAATATTGATAGGGCTTATTCCGCTGATAATTTTCCAACAGCAGATAGTGGACCTTCTCAATCCCATTTCTCCTTACGTTATCCCCGCCATATTCGGAGGACTGACCATAGTTTTGATAGCGCAGTATTATAAAATAGCCGCCATACCTTTCATCGCCTGTATAGCCATTTGCGCGATAGGCAACGCCATAGGTTTCGGAAGCACTCTCAATCAGTCCACAATGGTAATAGTGGGTATGGTAATAAGCGGAATATCCACCACCATACTGTATAAGAAAAACAAAATTTAAGTTCCTGCGAAAAGTTTTCTAAACAACCCGCTCCCGTTTTATAAGGGGGCGGGTTTTTAATGTAAAGGGAAAGAAGAAAAGGTCATTTTGCGGTGTCTATGCCGCCTTTGCGGTATTCGAGGGGGGTGCATCCGTATTTTTTGCGAAAGAGTTTATAGAAATATCCGCAGTCCACAAACCCCACTTCGCAGGCAATGCTTACCACGCTTTTTTCGCTCGAACGCAACTGGCGGCAGGCCTGACGAAGACGCAGATTGTTGACGTAATCGGCGAGATTAGTGCCTGTGTAACGGGAAAAAAGCCGGGAAAAATAACACGGCGAAATTTCGCACAGCTCGGCAAGACGGTTGAGTTTTACGTCCTTTACGTAATTATGACGGAGATACCTTATGGCAGGCTCCAAGAGCCCTGCGCCCGACTCGGATTTTGGCGAAACTCCGAAAATTACGTCGCTTAACTTGCTTTGCGGCAAATTTTGCTCGTCAAGCGAAAAAACCGCAATTTTTTCACCTTGTTTTAAGGCGTCGAGAACTTTTTGAGGGGTAGAAAGCCTTATTAGGTCCATAGTAAACGTTTCCTCCGAAATGGCTATGACAAAATTTTACCATAAATTAGCAAGATTGTCTAATGAATTGGGGAAACGGGTCGGGTATAATTATAAGTATCGATATAATTTCGATAAATCTCATCGATAAAAAAATCAACTCAAAAGGAGAATCAATTTATGAGAAAAGCATTTATCTGCCCCACCAAATACGTTCAGGGCGAAAACGAACTTCTTAACCTCGGTTATTTCGTAAAAACTTTCGGCAAAACCGGTTTGCTGATTGCCGACCCGTTTGCCAAGAAACTCGTGGCAGAACAGCTCGAAGCCACCCAGGCAAAATATAAAATCAGTCTCGTAAGCTGTGATTTCGGCGGAGAATGCACTCGCGAAGAAGTCAAGAAACTTCAGGATTTCGCGAAAGCCAACAAAGCCAGCTGTATCATAGGTCTGGGCGGCGGAAAAGCCATCGACACCGCTAAATGCGTCGCTAACGGTTCCAACCTCATCATCGTACCCACCATTGCCGCTACCGACGCTCCCACCAGCCATTCGGCAGTTCTGTATCACGCCGATCACTCTTTCGACGATTACGCTTATTTCAGACAGAGCCCCAGCGTGGTTCTTATCGACACCACCGTTATCGCCAACGCTCCCGCACGTTTCCTCGTAAGCGGAATGGGCGACGCTCTGAGCACTTATTTCGAAGCCAGAGCCAACGAAAGATGCTTCGCTCAGATCGGTAAAAACGGCGTAAACGCAGGACTTCCCTGCGGAGCCGACAGAGCTAAGGGCACCCTGACCGCCGCAGGCACGATGGCAGCCAACGCTCTCGCCAAACTGTGCTACGAAACTCTTATCTCCGACGGTGCGAAAGCCAAAGCCGCCTGCGAATGCAACGTGGTTACCCCCGCTTTGGAAAAGATTATCGAAACCAACATTCTTCTGTCCGGTTTAGGATTCGAATCCGGCGGTCTTGCCGCGGCTCACGCTATCCACGACGGATTGACCTTACTGCCCTGCCATAAGAACTTCTTCCACGGCGAAATGGTGGCTTTCGGAACTATCTGCCAGCTCGTTCTGGAAAACGCTCCGGAAGAAGAACTTTACGAAGTTCTCAACTTCTGCGAAACCGTAGGACTTCCCGTCTGCCTGAAGGATATGGGTGCGGAAAACACCACCGACGAAGAACTCAAAGCCGTCGCCGAAAAAGCGGCTATCCCCGAAGAATCCGTCCACAACATGCCTTTCCCGGTAAATGCGGATATGGTTTACGCAGCTATCAAAGCCGCCGACAAGATCGGTCACGACTTCAAATACTGCGAATGCGATTGCGAGTGCTAAAAACGAAATAATAACAAACTTTAGTCGAGGCTGAGATTTTTTCTCAGCCCGACGGTAATTTAAGGAGTTTTGATAAATTATGAAGAAAATAATGAACACCCCCGAAACTTTTGTTTACGATATGTGTCACGGTCTTGCCAAGGCGCATCCCGAACTCGAATTCGTAGAAAAGTTCAAAATCGTTAAAAAAGTCGACATAAACGATGACAAAGTAAGCCTTATATCGGGCGGCGGCTCGGGTCACGAACCCGCTCACGCAGGTTTTGTCGGCAAAGGTATGCTCGACGCGGCCGTTTGCGGAGACGTTTTCGCTTCTCCCAGCCAGGTTCAGGTTTATAACGCCATTAAAAAATGCGCTACCGACAAGGGCGTACTTCTTATTATAAAGAACTACTCCGGCGACTGCATGAACTTCAACAACGCAATGAGCGACGCGCAGGAAGACGGAATAAAAGTCGACGCCGTTTACGTCAACGACGATATCGCCGTTAAGGACAGCCTTTATACCGTAGGCCGCAGAGGCGTTGCCGGTACCGTACTGGTACATAAATGCGCAGGCGCCGCAGCCGAACAGGGCAAGGAACTCGAAGAAGTCAAAGCCGTAGCCAACAAAGTTATCGACAACGTAAGAAGTTTCGGATTTGCGTTCACTTCCTGTACCGTTCCCGCCGCAGGACATCCCACTTTCGAGATCGGCGACGACGAAATGGAATTCGGCGTAGGTATCCACGGCGAACCCGGCAGATTCCGCGAAAAGATCGATTATTCCAAGGGCACTTTCTGCGACGACCTGTCCGCAAGAATCGTAAAAGACCTCGAAGAGGACCTCAAACTTCAGAAAGGGGAAGAAGTAGTGCTTCTCATCAACGGTTTCGGAGGAAGCCCGTTGCAGGAACTGTATATTCTGAACAATTCGGTAACTAAAGTTCTCGACGCCGACGGAATAAAAATTCACCGCACCATCGTAGGTAACTATATGACTTCTATCGATATGGCGGGTGCGTCTATTACCGTACTCAGAGTGGACGACGAACTCAAGAAACTTATCGACTATCCCGTAGCCACTCCCGCGCTTACCTGGGGTGCCGCAATGGGCGCACAGGCGGAAGCCGCTGTGGAAGCCATGAACGCTATCGCAAAAGCTCTCAACATAACTCCCGGCGCCGCTCCTGCCGCCGCCAAGAAAGCTAAGAAAGCTTCTGCAGACGAAGACGACGCCAATGCCGTTTACGAAGTGGAAGGAAAGCCCGTTATCGGCGAAACCATCAACACCGCCGCTTTCGTTCAAATCGTAGAAAAAATGGCAGACGTAATCATCGAGAACGAAGTTCCGTTCTGTGAAGCCGACAAGATGGGCGACGGCGACTTCGGTATGAGTATCGCAAAAGGTTTCAAACAGCTCAAAGCCGACTGGGCGACCCGTAAGAAAGGCGACATCGGTCAGTTCCTCGTAAGCTGCTCGGAAATCATCAAGGAATACTGCGGCGGCGCGTCCGGACCCATCTGGGGTTCTGCGTTCAAATATGCAGGTAAAGCTATGCTCGGCAAGAAAGAAGTTTCCCTTACCGATATAGCCTTCTTGTTCACGGAAGCCAACAGAGGCGTTTTCGAAACCGGTAAGAAGAGCTTCGGAAAGGGTGCCGATATAGGCGACAAGACCCTTGTGGACGCATTGAAACCTTGCGCTATCGCTCTTACCAAAGCGGCGGAAGAAGGCAAGAAACTCCGGGAAGGTCTCGACCTCGGAGCCAAAGCCGCTCACGAAGGCGCGGAAGCCACCAAGTCGCACGTAGCGACCCTCGGCAGAGCCGGCACCGTCGGAGAACGCAGTATCGGTTATCCCGACGCAGGCGCTCACGGTCTGGACGTTATCTTCAACGAACTGGCTAAATATATCAAAAATTTCAAATAATACGAAATTGTCCTAAACGACGGAAATCCGCTCCTTTCGGGGAGCGGATTTTTTTCTTAAATAACTTTTGCGAGAGAAAACAAGACGGCGTTTTTTTCGGAATAATTTTAATTTATTGCAATATAGCTTAAAATGTGTTAAAATATATTTTAATATATTAACGGAGGCAAACCAATGAACGTATTTTATAAAGCATTTTGCAGAACTTATCAGTTCGTGATGAAAATAGCGGCGAATTTCCTTCCTTTCCGTCAGCCGGAAATTCTGGAAGGGTTGGAAAAAGTGCCTGAACAAATAGAAAAACTCGGAATCGCCTCGGTACTTATAGTGACCGATGACGTATTACATAACAAATTGCACCTTATCGACGGATTGAAGGAAGGACTGGAAGCCAAAGGGATTAAGTATGCCGTTTATGACAAGACCGTTCCCAATCCCACTATAGACAATATAGAGGAAGGCGTGGCGCTTTACAAAGAAAACGCTTGCAACGCCCTCATCGCTTTCGGGGGAGGTTCTCCCATGGACTGCGCAAAGGGCATAGGCTGCCGCATCGCCCGTCCCAACAAGGAAATACCCAAAATGAAGGGGGTACTGAAAGTTATGAAGAAGCTCCCCGTTATCTTTGCGGTACCCACCACCAGCGGAACGGGAAGCGAAGCGACTTTGGCGGCGGTTATTTCCAACAGCGAAACCCACGAAAAATACGCCATAAACGACCCCGTGCTTATTCCCAAATATGCCGTACTCGACCCGAGTCTTACCCTTAAGTTGCCTAAGCACATAACCTCCACCACGGGTATGGACGCCCTTACTCACGCAGTGGAAGCTTACATCGGGAGCAGCAACACCGAACTCACCAAGGCTATGGCTATCAAAGCGACCAAACTTATATTCGAGAACCTCAAGAACGCCTACGACAACGGCGAAGACATCAAGGCCCGCCGCAATATGCAGCTTGCGTCTTACTATGCCGGAGTGGCGTTTACCAGAGCTTACGTCGGTAACGTGCACGCCATAGCTCATACGTTGGGCGGTTTCTACGGAGTGCCTCACGGACTTGCCAATGCCGTTATATTGCCGCACATTCTGGACTTCTACGGAGAAAAGGCTTACGTTAAGCTTTCCGAACTCGCCAACGCGGTAGGCATTAAAGGGACCACCGAAGCCAAAGCCAAGCAGTTTATTCAGGCAGTAAAAGATATGAACGCATATATGAACATTCCTACGACGATCGACGGAATAAAGGAAGAGGATATCCCCACTATGGTGGAAAGGGCGTTCAAGGAAGCCAATCCGCTCTATCCCGTGCCTAAGATTATGAGCAAGGAAGACTTTACGGCAATGTATCACGAAATCGCCACGAAATAAGCGAAAAACGCAGGAAAGTCCGCACTTCGGTGCGGACTTTTTTAACGGCAACGAAAAATATTTTTTCACGTGAAACAATTGTGTTGCCGCAGAAAAAAGTTTTACGTGAAACAAAATTTCTTTTTTACGAAGGAAAGAAAGGACGAAAAGGAGGAAATAATATCCTATATGAGGAAAAAAGGCGCAAAAGTAGGTTTTATCATAATGCTGACGGTGGTTTTGGTCGTAGTGGGCGGGACGGGGTACGTTTCGGTCGCGGCGGCGATGGACGGGACCAGCGCGCTTGCTAAAGTTTACGCCGATATCCTCGACGTCGTTATGACCGGGGATAAGCCCGTTTCCGCAGAGGACACCTTAGCTAAGGTGGAAAAACGCCGAAAGGTCAACGAGTCTTTCAAAGTGTCCGGATTTTACAAATTTCTTTATTCATTCGATACCGAAGAGTACGACGGGTTCGAGGTGTGTTATTTCGGGGAGGAGAACGCAGACAGGGTCTTTGTGTATTTCCACGGCGGTTCCTATATGTGGCAGCCGCTTATTACTCACTATTCCTATTGCGATTATCTTGCCGAAAAACTATCCGCGAGAGTTATAATGCCTGTCTATCCCAAAGCGCCGGAGTACGACTATATCTACGTTATGGAATGGCTTTATTCTTTCTATAAATCGGAATTCAAGGAAACGCCCGACGCCTTTTTCGGCGATTCGGCGGGAGGAGGACTGTTGCTTTCCTTTGCTATGTATCTGAGAGACAAAGGAGAGGAGACCCCCGACAATCTGATAGCCTTTTCTCCCTGTCTGGACCTGTCGCTGCAAAATCCCGAAATAGCCGATTATACCGCCTCCGACCCGATGCTCAACGTCGCTGATTTAAGACTGAAACTTAGCTATTACGTCGGGAGAGGAAAGGCGGACGACCCTTATGCCAGTCCGCTTTTCGGAAGTTTTGAAAATCTCGGCAGAATTACGATCTTTATCGGCACGAGGGAAATCCTTTATCCCGATACCGTTTTATTAAAGGATAAACTACTTGTCGCAGGGATAGAGTACGATTATTGCGTATATAAAAATCAAATTCACACTTTTTCCATTTTTCCTATGCCGGAAAGGGAAATATGTTTGGAAAAAATAAAATCCGTTTTATCTTAACGAATTGCTTACTGATTATAAAGGAATAATACAGAATCGATAAAAACAACTTGAAATGTCTATTTTATGGCATTTTCAAAAGAAAACAATCAAAAAAACGACGCTTTTATATTATTCTTTGGTAGGAGCGTCGTATTTATTTATTTTTCCCGAAGGGAGGCGGACGCAAGGATAGTAAGACAGGTCGTTATCGGTACGGAGCAAACTTTTCAGATAAAAGCTGTAAGCGGAATCCGTGCCGACTATAACGTGGTCGAGGAGTTTAATACCGATTGCGGAAAGGACGGAGTCGAGTTTATTGGTGCTTTGAATGTCGTTTTCGCTGGGGGAAGGAATGGAAGAAGGATGGTTATGCGCGAGTATAACGCTCGCCGCTTTATGTTTGAGAGCTTTTTCCACGATGACTTTAGGGTCGGGCTGAACGTTCCCGAAAGAACCTTCGGCTATCAGATCGGTGTGGATAAGTTTATGCGACGCGTCTAAGCTGACGACGAAGAAGCACTCGACGTGCTTTTCCGAAAAGAGGATTTCGAGATAAGAAAGTAAAGCGTCGGGAGTAAGGATTGTTTTGGGCGAAACTCTGGACTGTCTGTAAAAAGCGAAAATTTCCGGTAAAGAGTGTAAAAGCAGGGCGGCGTTTTTGGTCATACCTTTAATTTTTACAAGGTCGCTTACCGACGCCCGCAATACGTTTTCGAAGTCGCCGAAAGTGGCGAGAAGTTCTCTTGCGATTTCTTTGGTATCTTTATAGGGAATCCCGTAAAACAATAAGAATTCCAGTATCTGGTGGGGAAGAAGGGTCTTCAGACCGTTTTCTTCCACCACCGATTTTACTCTGTTGCGGTGACCTTTACGGGATACTTTTTCATCCATTATCGGTAACGATGTCAGAGAATAACCACACCGTATTCCGCCGCGGCGGCGCAGACGGTTTCTTCGGGGCGATTAATGTTTGCAAAACGTACGGTTTGTTTTCCTGCGGCTAAACTCACTACTTTGTTGAGAGCGCAATTTACCGCAGTTTTTATCATATCGGGCGACAATTCGGCTTGTTCTTCTTCACGGTCGGAAGAGAGGAATTTTATCCCGTTTCCTTCGGCTTCGGCTACGGCTTTTTCTCCGACGGACGTGAGGAAGGAATTGATTACCGGAATAACCACCGCCAGTCCGTCGCCGTCGGCGAGAGCGTCGGTCATCTGAGCCGAAATAGAAAGGTTTTCGCACAGGGCGACTTTCTTGCGGATAACTTCTTCCGCGGCGTCCGATACGGCTTTCTTTTCGGAAAGATAAGCGATTTCTTTTTCGATTTCCGCGGCTTTGGTTTTGGCGGAAGCATATTCTTCTTCGTCGAACTCGTCGTCGGTTATTTGCGAGGACAGATATTCAGCCGTATAGTGCATTGAGAGAAGTTCGTTTTCGGCTTGAGCCTGTTCGGCGGAAAGCCTTTCTTTTTCCGCTTCGTCGTACGCTTGCCTGAGATCTGCTATAGCGTTCTCGTCGGGTTCGGGGAGAGGTTCTTCCCTGTTTGACGCGAGCAGTTCTGAAATACTGTTTTCCAAAGAGTTGATGCGTTCGTAAAGCGCGTCGGCTTCCTTTATGTTTGCCTCGAAATTTGCTTGTTTTTGGGCAAGTTCGTTGGAAACGAGGGATATTTCTTCCAAAGCTTTTTGGCGATGTTCTTCATTGCGACGGATTTCGGCAAACAAGAGCGCTACGGCTTTTCCTTTTGCCGCCGCGGCTTCGCTTCCTGCGGCCATTCCGTGTTCGAGAAGGTAGGACAGATATACGTTTCTCTTTTCGTCGGCTTCCTTGAGTTCTGCGAAAAGTTCGTCTTCGGTCTTTTCGTCGGAAACGATTTCTTCCAGGAAGTCGTATGCGCTGCGGCCTTCGAGAGAGGGCGCAATGTCTTCATCGTAAGAAAGCCCCATTTCATTGATTTCCCGTGCGAGATTTTCCGCTTCGTCCACGAACGGAGCGATGGAAGCGTTTATTTCTTCTATTTGATTTCTGAGGAAAACGAGGTGCTGACGCAGGAAAACTTTATCGCTTGCGTTGGCGCCCTTTTCTTTTGCGAAATCGGCGTCGCTTTCGGCAAACGCTTTTTCCAGTGCCTGAACGGTGGTGCAACCCGCGTCTTTAAGCAATCCGTTCAAAGCCGTGGTTTTGGCGTCGCGGCTGGCTTCCAGACTTTCTATATAAACTTCGCAAAGGCGGTCGCGTTCGCGGAGTTGTCCGAGACGTTCGTCTATCCTTTCCAGTTTTACGTGGTATTCGGCAAGCACCGAAAGATTGGATTTCCGTATTCCATATCGTCCACTTCTTTACAGAATGCCATACGGGCTTTTATGCCTACCAGTCTGTCGGTGACTTTGTTTTTGCGGTTTTCGCAGGAGGCAACGTAATCGTTGAGGGCCGTTTTGGCTTTGGTGAGCGCTTCTATGTCCTCGGCGTAACCTTTTCTTGCGTCCTTGTTGTAACGTATTTTCTGCTGAGCCGCGCTGATGTCCACCGAGAGGGTGTTGCAGAGAATTTTGCTCTTGAAAAGCTTCATACGCTTTGCGTCGGTGTCGGACAATGCGTCTTCGCCTTCGGAAGCTATTATTTCTTCGGTGGAAGCTATTTCCTTTTGCAGTTCGGCGATAACCGTCCTCTGCGAGGAAATGAACCCTTCCAGAGTGGTAAGACGTTCCCGTTTGTCGTCAAGCATGGTTTCGAACGCCACGCCTTCTCTTACCGAACGGCGTTTTAAGTAATCGTATTTGACAGAAGAAAGTTTGTCGTAAACGGAACGGTATTTTTCGTTCCATTCGTTGAAGGACTCGTATGCGCTTTTGGTTTCGGAGTCTTCAGCCTGTTCGCTTTTTGCTTCCGAAATCACCTCGGCTACGGCGTTTTCCTCTGCGTTTTCCGCATTTTCCGCGACGGCGTTTTCCTCGGAAAGTTCGTCCGTCGAAGAGTTATCGGCGGTTGCATTGTCAACGTATCCGTTTTCCAGTTCGGTTAAAAGGGCGTCGGTTTCGGCAGTCAGGGCCACTACTTTATCGTTATAGAAAGAGTAATTGTCTTTTTTCTCTTCCAAAAGGGCTGCGGAAGACGCGAGATCCTTTTCAAGAAATTCCAGTTCCGACGTTTTTTCGTCGAGCGTCGCTCTCAGTTCTTCCGTTTCTTTTTTGAGCCGATCGGCTTCTTCGTAGGTCTGAAGAATGTCTTCGAGTTCCTTGTATTCGGCGAGACGGGCTTCTCTCGAAGCGTAAATTTCGCTTTGTGTCTCCTTTTCTATTTTCTCTTTAAGGGCGGAGACGGTTTCTTTCAGAATCGCGTTCCGAGCGCAGGAAGTTTTAATCTCTTCCAATTCGGCGAGGCGGGAAAGCAGTTTTTCTCTTTCGGCGGTTTTGTCTTCCAAAGAAGCGTCGAGAACGTTGCCGTAAACCAATTCGTCCAACGCTTCCGCCTGAGCTACGGTTATGGCGTAATCGTTACGGTAAGAAGCGCTTGCCTTGTCGAGTTCTTCCCGGTCGAAGCCCATACCCGAAAGGAAGGATTTAATATAGTCGTCGGTATCGGAAAGGAAAGCTTCTTCGTCGCAGGGGGAGGCGTTGGTTTCCCATCTGGAACGGGAAAGTACCGCAAGGTCTGAAAGCACGGCGTCAGTCGCCTCGTCGGAAAGTTTTTCCTCTCCCGAGTAAACTTCGACGCCGCTTGCAAAGTTTCTGACGACGGTATAAATTTTTCCGTCGAGGTCGGCATTTAAGATAATTTCTCCTGAAAAGACCGCTTCGTTTCCGAAAAGCAGAGATTCCAGTCCGGCGATTGCTTCGTCGGCGTTTTTGACGTTGGCGCCGGCGGTAAAGTCGTAATAAGCGTTTGCACCTTCAAAGTTTTTGATTTCCAAGGTAAGAAGCTTCATTGTTCCCTCCGTTTTTTGTAGTTCCCGTCGGGGTGAGCACAACATATTGTGGAGCAATTTTTTCTCCGGGAAAGTGCTGGCGCTTCCGACGTATTTTGTGATATAATAACCTGCGTTGCTTGGACGAGGAATACGTCAGGTATAACCGTCGCAATGTCCGTTAAAGGCTATTATAATTAATTATACTATAAAACGATATGATTTTGCAAGATGAAAAGCGATATCAATATCTGTCAAGGAGAGAGAAAGATTTATGGGCTTTGTCAGGCTGGGGAGCGACTACATAAAAGCGTGTTATACGCAGGTGGACAACGTGTTTTTAACGTCCTATCTGCCTGCCGCCGACGGACTTGACGTAAAGATATATCTGACGGGTCTGGCTTTTGCCGGGAGCGGAGAGGAAAGGAATACTCTCGAGAAAATGGCTCTTCTTTTGCATACCGACGAAAACAGGATACTGGAAGGCTTCCGATACTGGGAGGAAAAAGGATTGGTGGCGGTGACTGCCGCGTCGCCTTTTTCGGTACAATATCTTTCGGTAAAGACGCCGTTGAAACCGATTATAAAAATCAACGCCGAAAAATACAAGACGTTCTGCGACGAAGCGGTGAGGCTTTTCCCCGAAAAAATACTCACGCCCAACGAGTACAACGCATATTTCGAACTGATGCAGACGTACAAGTACGAAACCAACGCCGTATTGCTGATAATGCAATACTGTAAGGATTTGGGGGAAGGGAAACTCTCCACGCCTTACGTTCTGGCGGTGGCGGAGGACTGGGCGAAACAAGGACTGACGACCGAAAAGAAGGTGAGCGAGCATATAACGGAACTGGAAAACAATTCCGAGGACATAAGGCAGATTTTCCGCGCGATGGGGATAAAACGAGCTCCCGCTCTCGAAGACCGGCAATTATACTTGAAATGGACGAAGAAGCAGAATTTTGCTTTAGACGCCATTCTTACGGCGGCAAAGGGACTGAAAAAACGCGGCGGAACGGAAAAGCTGGACGAAACGCTTTCCGAACTGGCAAACGCAGGGGCTTACAAGGCTTCGGAAATAGCCGAATATATGTCGGACAAGGAAAACAGGAAAAATCTTGCGATAGAGCTGTCGAAAATTTTAGGGACTTATTACGGCAGCACCGACGGACTCGTGGAAGTTTACGTCCAGCCCTGGCTTAATTTAGGTTTCGAGGCGGAAGCGTTGAAAAAACTCGCCAAATTCTGTTTTCTCAGGAACATAAGGAGTTTCGACGGGTTGCGGCAGACCGTGGAAAGATTTTACAAGAAGGGTATAATCAGCGACGGCGGAATAGACGACTATGTGAAACGGCAGTTGCAGATAGACGAATATTTGCGGGAAGTTTTCGAAAAAGCGTCGTATTTCGGGACGATAACCAACCGAGACAGGGAAAATTACCGCACCTGGTCGGAATGGGGATTTTCCAAAGAGGCGATATTTGCCGTAGCCGAAAGCTGCGCGGGACAGGCGTTTCCTTTGCAGGCAATTAACCGTACGCTTGCCGCTTTCAGGAGCGAAGGCGTTACCGACGAGGAAAAAATAAAGGAAAAACTGGCTGAAAAGACCGCTTTTTCAAAGAAAGGACAGGGAAAGGAAGAAAAAGACTACCTGAAACACGCTTACAGCGAGGAACAATTAAAGAGCGTGTTGGTGAATTTTGACGATTGGGTGGATTGATGAACGAACTGACCGAAGCCAAAGCCCTGCTGGCGGAAAGGAAAGCTCTTGCCGAAAGGACTTACGAAGAAAAACTGAACGAATTGAAAAAGGACCCCGTTTTCGACGAGGCGTACCGTCGTCTTGCCCGTCTGAAATTCGAAATAGCCCGCAGAGAGGTATACGGACTGGAAAAAAGCGATCTCGAAAAGGAAAAAGAGGAAGCGGAAAAGACGGTGGAAAAATATTTTGCCGAAAAGGGCGCCAAGGCGGACGGAGCGGATTATTTTTGCAAAAAATGCAACGATACGGGCTACGTCGGAGGAAAAAGATGTTCCTGCCTGGAAAAGCTGAGGGTGGAAACAGCCTTGAAAAACAACCCGTCTCTTTCCTCGGTTCCTGCGTGTTTAGAGAATATCGATTTCGATTTTTACGGTAAAAATGGGGATTTATATAAGAAATACGCCGCTTTTTTGCACAAAAAAGTAGTGGACGGAGAGATAAGATATTGCACGATTTTAGGTGCGAGCGGCACGGGAAAAACCTATCTTGCCACCACGGCGGCGCGGGAAGCGTTGGAGAAAGGAAGATCGGCTTCGGTGGTAAAAAGCGTGGTTCTGAATAAAATATTTCTGAATTACCATTGCGCTCCGTTGGAAAAGAAAGAGGAAATATGGGCGAAAATAACCGACCCCGATTTTCTGGTAGTCGACGACCTCGGAGTGGAGTCGTTGCTCAACAACGTTACTATACAGTATCTTTACGAACTGATTACCGAAAGAGCGGATAAAAAAACCGTTATAACCACCAATTTCGATTTGAA
>ERZ1643251.3035-NODE-3035-length-16118-cov-40.785259_pt1 | contig 16118 bp, 23 predicted proteins | sample MGYA00579261_ERZ1643251 | MGnify/ENA primary metagenome ERZ1643251 (study PRJEB29033, sample SAMEA4952267) | chicken gut metagenome | biome: Broiler Chicken; feature: Gastrointestinal Tract; material: Caecum | place: Ireland | collected 2018 | study: Broiler...
ATTTGATTTTGCAAAATGACATTCAAAGAAACGAAGATCATTTTGCAGAAATTTATTCAGCAGGTACTTTTGATCTGGTGTATGTCAATTTAAATCTGATAAATTATTACCATAGCAAAGACCAGACTTTTCAAAAATATCATCAGAAACAATATTATTTAAACCACGATAATAAATCATTTCATTTGAATTTTTTGGTGAAGTATCACTTACAAAAACATTATTTATAAATTCTAATATTGCATTAGAATTATCTTTTTCTACTTTTGAAATACATAAAGTATTTTTTGCAATAGATTTAAAAGTACAATTTTTTACAACAATTTTTTGATTAGTATAATCAGTATTAACTGTATGGTCATTGTGTACATATAAAGCGCCTAAAGTACCAACAGATAAATAATTACCTCTATTTTCTTGATTAGAAATAAAATCACAATTAATAAATTCATAAGTACAATTAGGTTTTAAACCACAGCCAACGGCTGGTGCAAAATCTGAAATAAAAATGCAATTTTCAAAAGTACAACCATCTGAATTTGATGAATAAGTACTATCAAGATGAACAGCATAAGCGCCGTTTGTATCAACAAAATCATTTGATATATTATCTTCATATTTATTATAAAAAGTCAAATTTTTTATATAACCTCTTGATAAATAAATACAATCATGAGAATATAAACCATTATTAGCTTTTATAATAGTTCTTTTTTTATCTTCACCAATTAAAGTTACAATTTTATTTTCACAATTTATTTCTTCATTGTAAATTCCATTTTTTATAAAAATAGGATAATTATTAATATTATTATCAATAGCTTCTTGAATAGTAGTATAATCGCCTGAATTATTTTTATCAACAATAATAAAAGATTTATTAAAATTTGGAGATAAAAACCATTCAACAGAAGAACATAATGAGAACTGTTGAAAATTGGTTCCATTATTTAAATTTAAATTACCTTCAGAATAGGGTAATTGTAACATAGAATATTTTGAAAAATTACCAAAACCAGCTGTATTTGAAGAAGATGTGGTAATAAATCCAATAATACCTTTTTTAACATACGTATTAAAATTAAAGACATGATAATCAGTAACATTTTGTTGTAAAAAATGATCTAATGATTTAATAGGAATAATAGTATTATCATCTTGAACTTCATAAATAATCGCTTTTACTTTTGAAATACCAGATGCTTTTAATTTAACAGTAGTAATTAAAGCATTTTCAAAAAAATTATTTATAAAAGAAATTAAAGAAGTAGAAATACTATTAACAATATTAATATTAGTATCATCATAATTATTTTTTATAAGAATTAGATTATCAAGACCCGTTACATGATTATTTATATTCTTAAATTGTTCACGAACAGCATTACCAGCTGATGAATAATTAATACCATCTGCACCTGTTCTAATATCAATAAGTTCAGAATTATTTTCAGTAGCAGATGGTGGCGTTGTTGAAAGATTATTAATTCGTTGTGTATTTTCATTAATTTTATTATTTAAATTATTTATTTGAGATGTTACACTTGAAAAATAAGGAGCCATTAGATTATATAAAGTGCCGTCATTTGCTAATGTATCTAATTTATTATTAATTTCATTTTGAACATCTAAATTAGTAAAATAATTATCAACATAATTTTTTAATTCAATATACAAATTTTGTAATTCAGTAACAGCACTAGCATTATTATTAACAGTAGGTATTACTTGATTTTCAAGAAAATCACAAAACCATAAAAGTTGTTCTTCATAAGTTAAACTTGTAAAATAAGAAGATGGCAAAACGCCTATTGTCATACAAAATTTAGTAAAAGGTTTCAAATTTTGTGCATTAATTTCAGGATTATTTGGTAAATTATTCATTAATTTTCTCCTTTCTAATATAAGCCCATGAAAAGCTTATTTAATTCTTTAATTATTTCTTCATCTACAGCTACAATAATTTCTCTGAATTCTCTAATTAAATATTGATTTGTAACAATAACACCATTATCACCTTTCATGGTATGTGTATATGTTTCTGTAGTATTTGATGAAGAATTATTTTCTGTATCTGTTTTATCATTAACAGAAGTTTCTGTTTCTGAAGCATTAGTATTTGAAGCATACTTTCCTTGCAAAATTTCATCTTTATTAATTTGACCGTTCAGGAGTATCAGAATTTACATTTAATCCAGATGAGTTAGAAGTAGAATTTGAAGAAGATGAACCTGTGTTATTACTATTACCTTCAATTTTTCTAGTATATTCTTCAATATAATCAACACTTGACAAAGGGTCATATTCAAAAAAATTAGAATAAATCTTCGGTAATTGTCTTTCCATTATTTCTTGCATATAAACTTTAGCATAATGTTTAAATAATGCTGGTGTTTCAAAACCTATTTCACGCATATAATAATGGTCAACAATTTTTTTAGCTAATCTATCTTTTGACCAAACATTATATTTTTGAATTTGTGCAATTTGTTCTGATGTTAAGAATTCTTCTAACATATAATCTTTAAACCATTTTTCTACTTCATCACGGCCATAAATTTCACAAATACGTCTTAATTCAATAGTGTAAGTAGCCATATTATATCACCTTTTCTTTTTAATATCAATAATTTGTTCAAAATTATTATTTATATCTTTTTGCAAATTATTTGTTTGAATTTCGTTTATTGAACTTTCAAGATTTTTTACAATATTGTGTAAATCTGAACGAACACGAACTGATATTTCTTTATTTGTTCCTTTTAAATTAAATTTTTCGTTAAATTGTTCACAAGCAATTTTTCGTGGTGCTAAATAACTTTGTAAATTTAAATTAATTAATTCATTATTTGAATTTGCTTCATCTGTAATTAAACGTTCTTTTTTATCTACAATAATATTATTAATTCCAAGAAATGTTAAAGCTTCGTTCCATATTTCTTTTTTATATTGCATTATTTTATCAGCAACGAAGGGGGCATCTGTTTTAATAGCACGAATAACGTCAGGTGTTAATTGATTTTTATCACCAAAAATAAAAGGTTTATTTCCATCATATTGTTGATATAAATTTTCCATCATTAAACGTTGATTTTCATCTACTAATAATAAAACAGGTGTTTTTTGTGCATTTATATTAATATCGCAAACTCTATCAGCAACATATAATCTATAAGCAAATAAAGTCATTGTTGGTTCTGTTGGAATTCTGTCCCAATTATTCTGTACTAAAACACATTGTTTATCTTCTAAATATTTTTGTTGATTTTCTGTTAAACCCTCTATACCTGTATATAGAGAACGCATTGTTTGAAACTCGTAAGAATAACAATTTAGTTTTGTAGGTAAACCATAAATATTAACACTTCCGCTATCACAACAATTTGTATTTATAAACCCGTATTTACTATCTTTTAATAAACTAGCCATGCCATTATAATATAATGAACGTTCTAAATATTGTGCGTTCATAGATTTTGGTAAATTTACCCATTCAAAAATAGATAAAGCAAGTTTTTTAAATCTATTTAAATAATCAGTATATGTCATATCATTTAAAATTAAGCTATCGATAAATTGTGTATTTTTATTATTTTTTGCCATATTAAAATTCCTTTCTAATTTAACGATTATTTTGAGAATAATCTAAAAATGTTGATGAATTATGCCATAAAGTTATTCCATTATCAAACATATTTTTAATTTGTAATAAATCATTTTGCGGAATATTTCCAAGAATATTAGCACCAATAGTTTTAATATAATTCCAATTTGGTCTATTATTTAAATTAGGTAATTTTACAGTATTTGTTAAATAACCAAACATATCAAAATATTTATCAATTCGTTCAGCAAACTGTTTTTTAACTGTATATCTAGTAAAAATATTTTTATCTACCATATTATAACCGATTAAAGTTGCATTACTTCCAGATAAAGAAACATTATCAGGTAACATTTTTTGTTTTTCAATTTGTGCCATTTGTTGTTTAATATAAAAATCATGATTTACGGAATTTTTATAATAATCAATTCCATTATTTATGCTATCTATTAAACTACCAGGATTTAATGAAGCTACACCATTAATCATATTAGTACCAGCACCTAATAAACTTTGCATTTGACCTACATCATAATTAAATTGCTCTTGTTGCATTTGTAAGCTTATAATATTTGAATTTTGTGCAAGCCATGAATTATAATAGTCTGTTTTATTAGCAAGTGTAGGATAACCATTTAAAACACATATATCTGATAAACTATCCCCTGTTTGACCACGATAATTTTGTGGTATAAAATAAATAGAAGGATTGGGATTTACTTCACTAATGATTTTAAATTGGGGTGAACCATTAAAATTTTCATATCTAAAAATTTTTTGACTACCATTTGATGGATTAAATCCTAAATAAATATATGGGTATGTTCTTAATTTTTGATTACGAGGTGTATAACCATCTAATTGTGATGGTAGATTAATTAAAGTTTTTAATAATGGTGATTGATAATAATTTTTACCATTTTGTAAAGCATATACACCATTTAAAGTTATAATATTTTTTAATTCGTTATCTGAAGTCATAAAATCTTGAACAGCAAGTTTTGGTAAAGAGAAAGTTGAAACAATATATTGAGAATTATTACCTTTCAACAAAATATTCATTAATTGTGTATATTTAGAATTTTCACAAATTAAAAATACTATTGATGAATTTATTCCATTAACAATATAGCCTCCCTGTTGTAAATTTTGAACAGTATTTCCTTCAATTGTATCGCCAGAATAAGCAACTACAGAAACTGTTTCAAGATCATCAAATTCAGCTGTTCCATTAACTTTAAATTCTCCTGTTTCTAAAGCTTCAGGTAATAGATTTGCACCAGGAATATCATCAGCAACACTTAACATTTCACGTTCAATAAAACTTTCCTTAAAATTTATATCAAATTGCCAAGTTTGCCAAACATCTGTATCAATAATAATCTCTGTCATATTATTATTAATATAATTCATATGAACAATAAAAGCATAAAACCATTTATTATTATAGTTTTCATTTTGATACATAACATAATTATATTCTAAAATATCATCTAATAAAGCAGGATAACGAATAGCATTATTTTTTCTTTGATAAGAACAATTTGATATTTCTAATTTTGGTAAACTATTAAAAAAATTGAATTGTTCTTCTTTATTTATAAAAGTTAATTGATTTTTATTATCAATACTTAATGGATTTTTTAATAAAAATATGTTTGTATTTGGTGTAATTGCCATTTTTATACTCCTTAATAAAAATTAAGGAAAAGGAAAATTTTTATTCCTTTTCCTTTTTGGAAGTGAAATTATTTTGCAGAAGTTTTAACACTTAAAGTTTGAGAACCTGTATATGACATAGTAATTTCTTTTGAAAAACTTCCAGCTTTAAATGTTAATTTAAGTGGTGAAGTTGGTGCGGATGTAACATTAACTTTTAAAATATTATTATCTTGAACAGTTGCTGTAACTTTTGATGAATTTGTACTATCAACAGTTACAGTTACTGTATCTGTAGTATTTACAGGTGTAACATTTAATTGAATTGTATTATCACCATCAGTTACATTTGTATTTGATAATGTTATATCAGTAACAGAAATTCCTGTTGGTAATTCTGTTGCAAAAATTACACCATTTGCAAATAAGCTCATATTATACATTTTTATTAAATTTAAATAATATTGCCATGTTCTGTTGTTAGGATTATAGAAAGTATCCATAAACATATCTTGTTTTTTAATTCTAAACCATCTTCTATCAGCAATTAAACCAACAACATTTGTTCCATCAAATATTTTAACACCATCATCATTATAAATATCAAAATTATCAACACTTATTATATTTCCAAGTAAAACAGTTTTATCTACGTTAAAAGCTGATGCTAAAACATTAACGTCAATATATGCTCTTAAATCATTTCTTATAATAAAAACAATGTCTTTAGCTTCTGTAAATGTGACTATTGGTTTTCCATAACCACCCATTTTATTCCAAGCATTGTATTTACTAGATGGAACTTGAAAGTTTAAAAATAATGTTCTTGCTCTTGTTATAAATTGTTTTGCTAATTCTTCTGATGTAGGTGCTGAAATTTGTTCAATTATTGCTTTATTTCCTTTATATGCAGAAGAAATTATATTTTTTGTAAATTTGAATTCATCCATATAAGCACCATTATATAGAGAATTTGAAAGAACATCAATAAATTCTTCTAATGCTTCCCATGAAACAAAAGCCTTTTTCAAACTTTGTCTTAAAATTGTAACAGGATATTGAGTATCCATATTAATAGACATATATTGAACTTTTACATCAGCTTCATATTTTTGTAAAAGTCCAGCAAAATCATCTGGATTAAATTTTCTACCTTTTGCAGGATTTACAAAAATTTCTTGTCCAGCATAACCCATAGGCATTTGGTCACCTTCTAAGACTTGTAAAGGATTTTTAAAATATTTTTTTTCAAATTTAGTATAAACAATTCTGTTTATTAAACTTGATATAAATTCGTTTTGAACCTCTTTAACATTAATAATTGGTTCAGCAAATTGTGATATTGATGTATCATCAGTAATAATAGGAATATATCTATGATATATATCTGAAGATATTTCCCTAATTTTATTTAAACTTTGTTTTAAACCTTTTGAAGCTGGCATTTTTAATTCCTCCTTATTTTATAAAATTTCCATTATCATCAAACATATCATAAAAACTAAATTCTTCAGGTTCTTCTTTTTCATTTTTTTCTTCTCCCATTGTAATTTGTTGAAAAAGATTACCATTTGCTTTTATTAAGTTTTCTTTGTCTGATTTTAATTTATCTATTTCTTTATCTTTATTTTCAATTTGTGAATTCATATTAGAATTATCACTAATTAAAGTTGTTAAATCATCAGCAATTAATGCACTCATTTCATCACCAACTTTTGTTCTGATACCATTAATAATATTTTCATAATCTTGATTTTTCATAATATAATTCCTCTTTCTTATTATACATTATTTTTTTAATAATATCAACAATTTATTAAAAAATTTTTATATTTATTTTTTTAGATTTTGATTTTAACCACTTTGTCGAATTCTTGCTATGACTAGGGATTGGGGGTTCAGGTTCTGGAGAAGTTCCATCATAATTTACAATAGTTCCTCTAATATTCGGTATTCCGCAATGGTTCTACAGGATTTAAAAAATTTTGACAATTCCAACTTTGAGAAGTTGAACGTTCTAAATGTAAATGTGTACCTGTTGAATTTCCTGTGTTTCCGCATTTTTCCGTAATTTTGTTTGTAAATCAACTTTATCACCAACATTTACGGAAATTGAACCATATAACATATGACAAAATCTATAAAAATTCCCTGTTTTATTATCTTTTATTTGAACTTGATTACCAAGAGCAGGTGTATTTCCTGTTGATGTGTTATAAATATATACAACTTCTCCATCTTCTACAACAGAAAAAATATCTGGATTTTTTTCATCTGTTCCACTTGCTGGAAAATCGCAACCAGTATGAAATCCACATGAATATCCACTGTCGGTTTCTCCATAAGGATAACCGACAGTACATTTAATATGAAGTGGTGAAAATTTTGTTGTAACTTCTGCCATTTCTTTTACTCCTCATTTTCTTTATATTTTTCTATAAATTCATTAAAATCTTTTTCCATATTTTTAACTTCATAATATATAGCTTTTTTTCCTCTTTTAATTCTTCTATTTCTTTAGATTGTTTTAAAAACATACTTGCTATAAATTCAATTGATTTGAATTCATTTTTACTAATAAATGCTTTTAATTCTTCACTATCTGCCGTTTCATCACTTGAAATTGATATAATAATATTTGTTGTTAAAAAATCTTCAATTCTTTCAATTGCTTTCTTTTCTTCATCTGTCATTGTTTGACACCTCCAAGCCATTTACAAAATCCTATTTTATAATTATTTGAATTATCTACTTTATAACGTACTATTGCTCTATTATTAAATATTCCAAAACAATCGCAACTTTCTCTTGGATTTAAATAACCAATTTTATTAGTTAAATTCGTATCAGAAAATACATCTTCTCTAGTACTTCCATTTTGATATGTTTTCACTTCTTCATCACCTCCAATTATTTCTCCTGTCATTGTTCCATTTTCATCACAATTTAAACAATAATTCATGTCAACATTTCCAACAATTCCATTAACTTTCCCAATTGATGAATATTGCCACATATCCACCTTAAATTTTGCTGTGTGCATATTTTGATTATTCCATTCAGCAAGCCATATTTTATAATTTGTTAATTCGTTAACATTCAATTTATTTTCAAACCAATGTTTATTTGCATAAATTCCTGTTACATAATTTGTAAAAGAATTACAAAATTGTTTACATAAATTTGTTAATGTTGTTTTATCAATATTTGAAATTTGATTATCTTCCACATCTAAAAATAAGGGATAATTAAATGTTTTTCTTTTTAATTTTTCTTTAACCCAAGAAATAGCGTTTTCCATTGCTTCTGAATTCTCAACATATGAATAAACATAACAACCTACAGCTAAACCTTGTGCTTTTGCATTTTTATAATTTTCTTCAAATTTTGTATCTAAAGTATGATTATTTTTATTACCTATCCACCCTAAACGAATTATTACAAATTCAATACCACTTGATTTTAATTTACTAAAATCAATAACACCATTATATTTTGATATATCAATTCCTTTTTTCATTTTTATCACCTACTTTTCATCTTCATCTACTTTAATTTTTAATAAATCCCCTAATTTACCTAAGTCAATTCCAGCTTTTTTTAAATTTTCAGCAATAGAAATAACTTCCATAACAATTATATATATACAAACGATCTTTGAAATTATTGAAAGTTTAAACATAAATTGAATTACAAAACTTAATATAATTATTAAAATCAATAATATTTTTCGTAAAATACCTTCACGCATTTTTTGACTATCTAAATTATTTTGAATAATTGCTGAAATTACTCCTGATATAATATCCCCTAACATAAAAATTAATGTGCCGACTAATTGCCAACTTAAACTTGAAAAATTTAAATTATTTATTATCAAATCAATGTTTTCCATTTTTTTTAACTCCTTTTTTATTATTTTTTACTGTATTTTGAATTTTATCAATTAATTTTTTTGATTTAATTTCCTTAATTGTAAATTCAGTTTCTTTTAAAATTACACCACCGTTTTACATGTGAAAATGTTAATTTTCCACCACATGTAAACCCAATTTTAAATTTTTTAATTTTAAATTCTTCATCTTTTCCATCTTCATTTTTAAAATATAATTTATTATTCTTTTTAAATAAACATTTTTTAGGCATACCAGCACATGTCACCTGATATTCATTATCTATAATTTCTAAATAACATTTCTGTCTTACAAATCGAGCTTTTTGTGCAATTCCTTCAAATTTCCAAGCGCCTAACTTTATATCATCAATTTCACAAAATTGTTTTAATTCTTCAATAGGAAGTAAAGTTTTTATACTATCCGTATCAGAATATACATATAAATTTTTACCATATTTTTTTATAGAATAATCCATAATTGCCTGACTTGTTGTAATTGTTTTTTCTCTTGCATATGCCGTAATAAAACACCCTATCGGTATATATAATCCTTTTTTTCTGTCTTTTTCTGTTAAAGAATAATGAACAATTTCGTTTATTTCATCAAGATATGGAATTTTAGACTGACAATCTAATGAAGTTGCAAATTTACCATACAAAGCATTAAGCATTAATTTTGCAAGTGTTCTCTTTCCTTTATTTTTATTAATAGTTGCTTCATTTTTAACTTTTATCCATTTATTTATATAATCTGTAAAAATTCCATTCATTGATTTAAACTTCCACCCACAAATATATTCTAAATCATAAACATTATATTGTTCTAAAAATAATTTTAAATCTACATTTGTTAAAGTTAAACATATAATCTCATTTTCAGAACTTATTAAATATTCATTTGCCATAAAACTCTTAGAATTTTTTATCTGAATTGTAGGAATTTTATTTTTCTTTAATTCAAAAGAACATGTAATTTTTTGAATATATAGATCATAAACTTTATCATCTTTGTATTTACCTTCGAAAAATATAGGCTCTCCAACCGGTAGCTTTTTTGAAAACATGACACTTGGATATAAAGAATTTACATCTAGATTTACAACATTTTCAATATCCTTTTCTGTAAATTCTGGTGATAAATAAGTAAATCCGCCTTTATAACTATTTCTTAAATTTTTATCAAGTTCATATTCTAATTCAGGAAAAAATCTTTCCCATTTACTTTGTTTTATCATTTTTTTAAAATCAAATAACGCATTACTTCCTTGTGTCATTCTATCTAATTCTTCATTAAATAATAAATTCAAAGCTTGTGCTATAATCAAGACATCATTTTTTATATATTCTTTTTCTTCTTTTGTAAGAATATGACCTTTTTTTCTAGGTTTATTATAATCAATACTTAATTTACTTATTTCTAAACCAAAACTTTTTGCTATTGTATCAACAGAAAATGGAATTATTTTTAAACTATCAAAAAAAGTAACTTTTTTAACTTTTTTATTGCCTTTTTCAAAATAAATAACAATACTATAAAATTGACCCATATCAGAAATTAAAGTAGTAAATGTTCTATCTTCAATATCTTCTTTTTTCTCTACATGCTTAAATCCATGAGTTAAACACCAATATATTATAAATTCACCATCAAATTTTAAATTGTGAAAATATAAAATAGGATTTTTTTCGTTTTCGCAAAATCTAATAAAACTATCTATGTTATTATCAATTATAATATTTTTTTCATTTCCAATCTCACAAACTGCCCATGCCCATACCCATGTTTCATTTTCTAACCAAGTCGCTGTTTCAAAATCAGCTGTAAATTTTTTCACATAATATAATACCTCCAAATTAAATATTATAATCTTCAGCAAGTGCATAATTAAAAGCATCTTCATTAGTAACAAAAGCACCATACGTTAAACCTGCGTTATCGTCATACCATAAAAACATATCAGACATAATATCGCTTTTTTGAATAAAATTATAAAATTCAATAGGATTTTTTATGCTTTCAAGTTGTTTTTTAAATAACGGATATTTTTCATAACTAGATAAATTTGAAATTGCTTTCATATAATTTTCACGATATTGAATAGCTTTTCTCATATTATAGTCTAATTTTCCCATACTTCTAACACGTCTACGAAAACGATTAAAATCATATCCAGTTAATTTTTCAAATTTGTTTAAATTATTTAATTGTCCCCTAATTTGAGTTTCTTCTTGAGTTGTATAAGGTTGTTTTATATTATCAATACCTTTTAATTCTTTATTTAATCTTCTTTTTGCAATATTAATACTTTTTTGAATTTGTCTATGTTCCCATTCTGTTATTTTTTCACCACTTTCAGTTTCATAAACGATCGCATTATCACTATTAAATTCTCTTAACATCTTAACAACTCTTTTTAATTCTTTTCTAGTTGTAATATCATCTCTTAAATTTTTATAGTTTTGTACTTCTGGTAAATATAATTTATTTTCTTCTGTTTCTAATTGTTTTATTTTTTTATTAAATTCGGAAACTGCTTTTCCTAAACTAATATAATCACCTCTACGCCATCTAATTTTACTTTCTGCTTTTGCCATTTTTTATACCTCTTAATATATAATACTATTAATTATTAAACTTGCTTGTCTAACTTCTTTTTTGCTTATTTCATCAATAATTTTAAAACCTCTTTTTTCAACTTTTTTATAATAACTTATTGTCAAAAATATTTCAAAATTAACATTAATTTTATATTTATTTTGTATCTTCAAAGTTTCACTTTTAATAAAATTATCAATATTTTCAGCAAATTTTTCTAAATAAAATTTACTAGAAAAAAATAATATTAAACCATGCTTTTTTAAAATATACGTACTTTCATCTAAATTTAGATATATTCCATTTTCAGTAATCATTTTAACACCTCTTTATACTAGTTCAAAACTTAATGCTTTATTACCTTTTTCGCCATATTTCTTTTTAATAATTTTTATATCAAAAGTTTCTGCTGTATCTTTCATTTTTTCTTTCATCTGCAAATATCTCATTAATTGTATAGTAAATACTTTACTTCCTGTTGCATAAGATTTACCTTTATCATCAACTATTACACAAGACATTGAAATATCTTTATCTTTAATAATTTCTCCAGTTTCTTCATCAAAAACAGGATCTTCTAAAGGTTTTTCGTATCTTTTAATTAATACTTCTTTTACTCTTATAAGTTCATTTTCACAATCATTTAATAAATTATCAACTTTATTCTCTAAGTTAAATATTTTCTTATTGTCCTTTATATTTGTAAAAACTTCTGTTTTTGTATTTGTAGATTTTCCTAAACCATCAAATCCACTTATTACATAATTTTCATCATCTTTAACAATCAATTCTTTGTTTTCTTCCATTTTAATTCCTCTTTTCTCTTATTTAACGCATAAGTGCAAAAATATTTTCACACACTTACCTGTCTTCCACAGTTGAGTAGGGTGACACTCTTTATCTTTCAATATTTAAACATATAACTTTATTTCCCAACCACTTACACCCATTATATTTATAAAAATTTTTAATTTTTTACATTTTCTTGACCCACTTTAATACCGTTTGCAACTAACATTAAAATATTTTTATTTTCTTCAGATAAATCTTTAAAAATGTTTTTCATTTCTTTTTCTTTTTCATTTTCTGATTTTTGCATTTTTCATCACTCCTTTCTTAAATTCTTCTTACATTAATAATTTGAACTTTTCCCATTCCAAACATATTAGTTATAATATTTTGAGCTTGAATAGCGTCATTTGCATTTACAGTTAATTTTCTTATTATTCCATCAACGGAATATGTTACTTCATACATTTTTATCACCTCCATAAAATTTCACTTACCTAAATTCTAATAACATTATATTTCATTTTTCTAAATTTGTCAACAACTTTTTCAAATAAAATTTCATTTTTTGAAATTTTCTATTGACTTTTCTATTTTTTATTGTTATTATAATTTTGGAGGTGAAAATATGAATACGCGTATTTATGAATTAAGAAAAACTTTAAATCTTACCCAAAAACAATTTGCTGAAAAAATTCGGAATTCAACATTCAACATTAAGTGAAATTGAACGTGGAATTGGTTCAATTACAGAAAGAACAATAATTGCAATTTGTTCAATTTATAATGTTAATGAAGAATGGCTTAAAACGGGTAATGGTGAAATGTTCAATACAATTGATAAAAAATATCACGAATTTTTTGCAATATTTAATGAATTATCACCTGTTTTACAAGACTTTTTAATTAAAATCGGTAAAGATTTAAAGGACATTCAAAACAAAATTTAAACCTTATAGGGCTTTTTGCCCTATATTTTTTAATTTAATTTTGTAAATTATTTTTATAATTATTTACAATTTTATAAATTTTATACATTTTATTGAATTAATTTTAAATTTTTATATAATATATTTATAATTTTTTCTATCTTTATTTTCTATTTTAAAAGCGTGCTATAATCTAGCACGCTTACTTAAATTTTTTAATTCTTCATCATTAAATAATTCTGAAATTCTACAATCTAACGCAATTGATAATTTTATTAATGTTTCAAATTTTGCATTGTCAATATTCTTTGTTTTTTGTTCATAACTTTGAATTGTTCTTAATTTTATTTTAGTCGCTTCTGATAACTCTTTTTGACTTATTCCTTTTCTATTTCTTATTTCTTTTAGCATTTTTAATCACCTTTTCTTTTTTAACTTCTAAATATTCATATTCAAGTCCTTTTTCAAAAATAAATTAATCAATTTCTTTTATTGTTTTAAATTTATCATATAAAACACCATTTACATATAAATTATATAATATCATTTTCTTTCTCCCATTCTATTTCTTGTAATATATCATTACAACAATTACAAATTCCTAAATAATAGTCTTCTTGAAATTTTATTTTTCTTTTTTAATTCTTTAGTAGCATTTTTTAATTTATTGTTAATATATTCAATTAATTCTTTCATTTTTACACCTACTTTCTAAAATGGTAAATCCCCATTATCTTCATTTTCTTTTAAATCTTCTAAATGTTTATCAATAATTCTACTTTTTATCTGATAATACATATCTAAAGTTATAAAATCTTTTTTATACCATTCTTCTAATATATTTATATTTCTAAATAATTCTTCTGTTTTTACATTCATTATTTATCACCTCTATTTCTTTTTACTATTCTTTTTTGTAATTCTTCTAAATCTTCTATTATACATCTTAATGTATCTTCTTTATCATTTATATTTTCTATAACTACAAAATCAAATTTTGCTAATTCATATTTCTTACTTATATTATTTTTTCTTTCATCTAATTCTTTTCCTGCTTTCTCTTTTTCATCTTTAATTATTTTTATTAATTCATTTACTTGCATTTTAAACTTCCTTCTTTCCACCTAAAATTTTATAATCTTCAATATAATTATTTAATACCCATTCATCAAAATCTTTAAATGCTTTATTCTTTGCATTTTTTAATTTTTTCTTATACAAAATTATTAATTTATATATATTATTTAAATTACAATATGGTAAATATTGTTTTTCTTCAATAATTGTCATTTGTTCATATTTTATATCTTCTAAATAACTATTAACAATAATTCTACCATTATTAAAAAATACATAATATTTATTTGTATTTTTCTTTTTAATTATTTTAACTACATTATCATTAAATTGTTGTTCAACAAATTTCTTTATTTCTTCTTTACTCATTTTTAATCACTTCCTTTCTTTATTTAATATAATTATACTACTAAAGTGATACTTTGTCAATGACTTTTTAAAAATTTTTTAAATTTTATTGTAAAATTTTTTGTTTTTTGATATAATATTTATGGCGGTTATAATAAACACTTTAGAATAAAATTAATATACATTAACCATTGTGAAGAACAAGTATATTAATTAATTACCGTGGTTGGTTGTTCTATTTTTATTATAATTTGCCATATTTTTATTTTAAGGTGATTTTTTTATGTATTATGATTATAATAAAATTTTATCATATAATGCAATGCTTAATATTTTAATAGGTGAACGTGGCGTCGGTAAAACATACGGTGCTTCAAAATTTGTTATTAATCAATTTTTAAAAAAAGATGAAGAATTTGCTTATATCAGAAGATATAAACCAGAACTTTCACTTGCTGTTCCTAAATTCTTTTCTGCATTAAATAACAATAATGAATTTCCAAATAATCATCTTTATAATAAAGGTAATACTTTTTATTGTGATGAAAAACCATGTGGTTATGCAATGAAACTTTCAACTGCTCAAGATTTAAAATCATCAAATTTTAATAAAGTAAAAAATATTATTTTTGATGAATTTATTATCGAAGAAGGACAAAAAAAGTTATATCTTAAAAACGAAGTTTTCATTTTTCTTAATTTAATTGAAACAATTGCAAGATTACGTGATGTTAGAATTTTTTTACTTGCCAATGCCGTAACAATAACAAACCCTTATTTTCTATATTTTGATATAACTTTACCTTACAATTCTGATATTAAATCATATAAAAATGGACTTATTTTAGTTCAATACATGAAAAATGAAGAATATCGTCAGCAAAAAAAGAAATCTAAATTCGGTCAATTAGTTTCTGGCACTTCTTTTGAAAAATATGCTATTGATAATCAATTTATTTTAGATGATAATTCTTTTATTGAGAAAAAACAAGGCACAGCTAAATTTTCTTTTGCTTTTATTTATAATAATGATTATTTTGGTGTATGGTTTGATTACAAATTAGGTAAAATATATGTATCTCACGATTATATTAAAAACACACCTCTTGTTTTTTCCACAACATTACAAAATCATCAACCAAATACACTTTTACTTAAATCAGCTAAAAAATATAAATGTTGGAAAACTTTTATTGAACAATTTGAACTTGGTAATGTTCG
>ERZ1643251.3036-NODE-3036-length-16118-cov-22.347195_pt1 | contig 16118 bp, 16 predicted proteins | sample MGYA00579261_ERZ1643251 | MGnify/ENA primary metagenome ERZ1643251 (study PRJEB29033, sample SAMEA4952267) | chicken gut metagenome | biome: Broiler Chicken; feature: Gastrointestinal Tract; material: Caecum | place: Ireland | collected 2018 | study: Broiler...
CCTTTATAACAAACAATTATGTCTGGTATTCCTGCAGTTCCGAATTGCCCACCGTAAAATCTCATTCTTCTTTAGATTTTGTGTCGCCGTGACTATAATCGAATTTGAATCAAATGAGTTTAAATTACTATAATCATCTACTTCTATGATGATCGCCTCGTTTTGTAATCTTTTCATATATGTTATTATATCATAAACAGAAATAATTAATATACAAAAATCCGTCTATTTTAAAAAAATAAAAAAAAATAAATATTCTATATGAATATTTATTCTAAATCATCAACTTCTTTAAAAATATCATCGTTAAAAAAATCATACACTGTAATTCCTAATCCGCCACAAATTAAAGAAAGAGTATAAACTGTAGTCGATTTTGCTGTTTTACAATAAAAAATCGTTTTTATAGTAGATGCTGTAACTCCACTTTTATGTGCCAAATCATTGTAGTTAGTGCCATTAGCCTTTATCAACTGTTTTAATCGAATCCTTATAGCATCAATTGACTTCATGACACCAATTTTAACAAAATCAAAAATTTTATGTAGACGGATTTTTGTATATTATTGATGAATTTCGTCTTGTTTTGTATGTTTTTATAAATTTATCAAATTGTTTATTCAAATCATCATCATAATGTATATCTGATTGTAAAAGATATTTATATCTTTCCTTTGCTACAGAATAATCAACCCCACACAAATGTTCTATCTCATAAATAGACTTTACACCGCAGGCTTTAATTATACTTAACGGCATTAACATTTTGGCTGCAAACGTATTCGCTTCTATTTCCCTTGTAGCAGGATCAGAATCTAAAAAATGATCTAATGCTATATGCCCTATTTCATGCGCAACTGTAAATCTTTGCGTTAGTACATCAATTTTATCGTTGTAAAATATTATGTAATTGTTTTTATAATAGGTTGAAAAGCCAGAATCAGTATAGATTATATTTTCGTAAAAATTATAAACTTTTTTAGGTATTTTTGAATAAGGCACTATTAACCATTTGTTCCTTTTTGATAGTTCTACAACATCTATAGGCAATTCCCTTAAATCATTTTTAACCAAAAATGAGATAACGAGTCTATCTATTCGTTTGTAGTTTATTAGACTATTATCCTCAACAAAAAATTCTAATGTATCCCTTGTTCTTCCTAATAATCTATACTTATTTTTTATTTTCGTCCTCACTTTTTAATGTATCTATAAAATCTTCTATTATTTTAATTTGTTCATCTGTGACTGTAATATTTTTAAATGTTCCTTCTCTCCCCAAAATAACTATTGAATTATCATTATGACTGTTTAATAAGTAATCAATAGAAACATTAAATATCTCTGATAGTTTAATTATATAATTAAAATCAGGTTTTCTTATATTAGTTTCCCATGAACCTATGGTTGATGTACCAACACCTAATTTCTCTGCTAATTCTGTTTGATTCATATTGGCTTTACGTCTTAAAAATCTAATCTTATCTCCAAATTTCATTACTTTCTCCATTTATATAATATTATACTATATTTTTATAATTTAATCAACGTTATTTTTATATAAAAATTCCACAGTTTGCAAGAATTGTTGCAAAATGTGGAATTTTGATTGATTTTCTTAAATATTCTTGATATAATTATATTAATCATTACTTAATGGAGGGAATCTTAAATGATGAGTAAAGAAGAATTAAAAACATTACTTGAAGATTATTGGTTTGACAATCAATATTTAAAAGAAAAATCTAAAGAGATGACCTCTGCAAGTAAAATTTTTTCTTGTTCACATTCAAGTCAGCTTTTGGATGTTTCTTTACAATATGAAGAAGAACAAATACGAAATATTTTACATAAAAAACAAAAAATTGAATCATTAATTCAATGTTTAAACCAACCCTATAAAACAATAATATATATGAAGTATATATCCTTTTTAACATTTGATCAAATTGCTGATAGGATGAACTATTCCACCAAACGCATTTATCAATTACATAACGAAGGAATAACTAAACTTCTTTCAAAAATAAACAATAACGAAATTAACATTAGCAAAAATTAGCACTAATTAGCAAAAATTAGACGGCATTAGAAATTTTGGGAATTAAAATATTTCATGTAATCAATAAATAAAAGGAGATGAAAACATGAAAAATTTTAAAATCAACAGCGAACATATTGCGACTACTGAAGACAAAATCGAAATTTCTATTCCCTCTAACTTGAAAAACATTAAGGTTGTTGAAGCCATACTTAATGTTAAAGTTAGTAGTGTGACATCAGAAAATAGAAATTTTCAAGTTGACTTTGAGTCAATAAAAAATTCAACAACTGATAAAGCCTGGACTTATGTTGATTATTTGAAAAATGTTAAAAATTCAGATAACTTAAAGATTAACATAAGCGATGAACTTCAAACGGTCATTGATTGTGATGCGACTACTTTGATCCTTCATTTTAAATGCAATGATGCTCATATTACTTTTGATAGTTCTGCAAGTGATTTTATAGATATTGATTACATTTCACTTGAAGAATTTCAAAATAATGGCAGCACCCATGAATTAGATCTCAATAAATCAGGTACAGCAAAAATCAATATTGCATCTGGTAGACTAAACATTGATACGCCTTTAATTTCGTCAGACGAAAATGTTTTGCCAATTTCTATTAATGCGAATTATAATTCAGTTAAAAATGACAAACTTAAAAATATTGGCTTGCCTAATAACTGGAACTTAAATGTAAATCAGTTCTTAATTAAAAACGAAACTAAAAATGACAAAACAAGCTTTACATACATAGATGATAATGGTAAAAGTCAAATTATTGAAGAAAAATATTATTATACTGATGACAATAATACCAAACAACCAGTTGAAAAAGAACAAATCACAGTTGATTTAGATGGCAATCTTAAATATAATGATAAAGAAGTCAAAACTGAACTTGAAGCACCATCTGGTATTAAACTTATTTCTTCTATTAAAGATTTCAAAGGTTCACATTTAGTAGATTATGAACCAGAAGAGCTCTCAAATATCAAGCAACAAATTGAACAATCTCAATTGCAATACGATAACTATAATCTTTCATACAAAACTAACAATCAACAACTTGCATCATTGATTTTAACAAAGGAATATTTAAACAAACAACTTACCGCCCAAATAGATAAGTTGGCACAAAATGAAGAATATTTGGATTTACAAAGAAAATTAGAAACAATTAGAATGTGTTATTTCCAAACTACACGTTCATTTAAAGATTTAGATCCAAATAGTAAGAATACTTCTGATTTAGAATATGCTAAATCATATTTTAATGAAAATGTGACTAATAAATCTACCGAATCAGACTATATCAACAACCCTGTTTTAAAACAAAATAACATAACTCAAAAAATGATAAATGATTTATTTGAATATTATGCAAATAAATCACCTATTTGTACTTCTGATAAAACACCTGACCAAATATTAACTATTCACGATGCACGTGTTTTGGCGAACATATTTTCAAATGAGGCATCTGGGATTTATTCCCTTGGGTTTGATGGAGATGACACTTTCAAAGGCACAATAAAATCAGGAGAAGATGATCTAACTTTACAAAAAGACATATATGAACAAATTATTAGCGAAGAAACTTTTAAGAGTAATGTAAAAAATGAAATTGAAAATATCATTAATGATGAATTTATTGTAACATTTAATTCTGAAAATTCTTCATTAAACGCCCAAGAAAATGAGAAATCCTATAATTTTGATATTTCAAATATTAAAGAATTATTAGGTGAAGGCGAAAATATACATCTTTCTTCAAAAGATTTGCTTTCATTAAACAGTCAAATCTACTCACTAGTCAACACAAACACTAGTTATCTTTCGTTGATGAAAAAATTAAAAGACAAGCTAGATAAACTTAATTACCAAAAAGAACAATACGAAATGCAAGTTCCTGTGCATTATCTTTATAACGAAGATAATATTATTTATGGATTCGGTAAAACTAGTGATGAAAACACATTTAGATTAGTTTTAATTACAGACCCATACGAGAATGCAGTTTACTTCACATATAAATCGCTAGAATCTAATCAACTAGAAAGCATCATTGATAGCGCCGAGGAATCAATCACTTTTTCCTATGAGAATGGTCTTTTGTCAACGATCAAAGATGCACGTGATAGGCAAGTTAAATTTAACTATGACGCTAATGATATGCTCCATTATATCACCCATGTTGATAACACAAAATCATATTTTTACTATGAATTAGAAAATGATGCTGTTGCTCAAAATGAAGAGGAAAATGAAATAGATAATGGTAGACTAATAGCAGTTTTAAATGAAACAGGACTCGGGACACTTTTTGAATATACTGATAATAAAATCACAAAAGCAACAGCATTGTCTATTTTGAATGATGTTACAAATGGAAAAGTTACCTATAAAAATATTGAAATTGGTAACTCTAATTACACTGTTAATTTAGAAACTCTTACTCCTTCAACACTGCAAACTTGTGAAGATTATAAGTTAAAAGATACGATTACCTTTAAATATGAAAATTGTAAATCAACAACTTTAATCAATAGTAAAAACAAAAGTGTCACATATTTGTTTGACAAAGAAGGAAGAGTTAGAACTATATACGAAAATGGATTTGATGAAAGCAATGATAACAACAATCAAATAAATTTCCGCGCCAAAGATTTTACTTACCAAAACAATAAAATAAGTAAAACAATAAGCACGCTTCCATATTCACAAAATTATCTAAATGATGTTGTCTTTAAAGAAGATGCAAAAACTATTGAATATGGTTTCTATCTTGGAGAAGATGATTCTGTTTGTTCGTCAACAACAATACCTTTTAGCTATGAAGTCAATTCTAAATATTATACAATTTCAAGTTCTGACACAACAAAATCATTGACGGTTTTAATGCCATCTGATAAATTGGCAATATTTAATGACGAAATTTCAGATAGCGAAACGCAAGAGGATATCTGCTCACACCGTGCATTTATTGTTTCTGGATGGGCAAAAGCAGAAAACGCCTCTTTCACGTTGACAGATGAAAAAGATAAAGATGAATATGCTGATTGTATCAAAAATCGTAAGTTTGAAATAAGGGTAATGGTCAAATATGAAAATAAAGAAAATAAAGAAATTTACACCGAAACTTTTATAACACCATTTGATTGGAGAAATACCGAATGGCAATATTGTGCTACTGCTGTTATATTAAGAGATGATAAAATTTTAAGCATTGAATGTTCTATTGACTATTCTGAAAACACAGGCGACCTTATCTTTACCGATTTAGATTTTAGACAAGCAGATTTTGAAATGACTGAATACGATTCTCTTAATCGCCCATCGAAGAGTTATTCAGCACATAGCAATTATTTTGTAGAATACAATTATGAAGATGGAGAAACAATAAATCCATATAAACAAACATTAATAAATAGACTTAATGAAGCTGATGTCTATGTTACAACCTACGAATACACCAAAGAAGGCAAACTCCTTCGTTCAATAGACTACAATGGAATTGTTACTGAAAATGTCTATAACAATCAAGGTGTTATCATTAAAACTATTACTTATCATAAAGATGAACCAACAAATAAATTTTATGATGAGAAAAAATTGGATGAAAATGGTAAAGAAACTGTGTCTATTAACGAACTTGGCGAAGAAACAACTTCGTATGAGTATATAGACGGAACGGGCATTGTTTCTTCTATCGTGGATGAAAACGGAGTTAAAACTTCCTATGGTTATTCCCCAGCTGATACTCTCCTTGAAACATCAATTACAGCAAACGGAATTGAAAACACAAACACCTATGGCTACAACCTTGACTTTCTCACTTCGTTAAAGCACAACAATTTTGAAATAGGTTATGATTATGACGATCAAGGCAGAACCAAACAAATCAATATTGCTGGCAATAAGTATCTATCAAAAGAATATGGAGAAAATGAAGAAACAACTTCTCTCGCCTCAAATGAAATTTATCGTCAAACTTTCAATGATAATGGTGATGTTCTTGACGCTTACTACAAATCGAATGCCAATGATAGTGAAACTAAACTTGTTGAAAATGTCTATGACACATATGGTAATATTACAATCTCAAAAGATTTAATCGAAAACAACACCCATACCTATTTCTATGATAAATTTGGTAACACTATTAAGGAAACTAATACACAACATGGTAGCGATATTAGTATAGAAAATGAAATGGATAACACCCACAGTAACATTAATAAATCTACCATAAAAATTGGTGACGAAACATTGATTTACGAGTATGATAGAGATGAGACACCTGATGCAAAACTTAATACTATTACACTTCCAAATGGTATTGAACAAACACTTTCTTATGATAAACTTCAAAGAGTTAAAGGCATGCAAACAGAAGATTTCATTAAACAATTTTCATATCTTAAAAATGGAGATCACACCTCTAACCTTGTTTCAAAACTTCAATTCGCAATTGGTAATGTAAATAAGGACAATTTAACATACAAATATGACAAGAAAGGCAATATTACAGAAATTAGAGAAAACAATAATCTCATCGCCCGCTACCAGTATGATGCACTTTCACGAATCACTCGTGAAGATAACGCTAAACTTGAAAAGACTTACACATTCTTCTACGATGCTGGTGGAAATATAACTCAAAGAAACGAATATGCTTTCACCCTTGTTGAAAATCTCGATTTTGAAACAACAACTGGATCTTTCTTCTACTCCTATTCTCCAAATGGCTGGAAAGATCAATTAAAGGAATATAATGGTGAAAAGTTTGTATATGACAGTTTGGGCAATCCAACAACCTATCGTGATAAAACTCTCCTTTGGTCACATGGTAGACAACTTGATTATTTTGATGTGATAAAAGATGCCGAAAATAATATAACCAACTTTAAAGCAAAATACACTTACAATGCAAGTGGAATAAGAACAAGTAAAGCAATTAATGTTAATATGCTAGAATGTAATTGTGGCAAAGAAAATTGCGACTGCAATGGAACATTTACAACAACCTTCTTCTTGAATGGTAACAAGATAATTAAACAGCACGATTGCTGTAATGACCTAACATTCTATTATGCAGCTGATGGTATTACTGGATTCCACCTTAAAAATAATGTGATTGATGCTGACTTCTACTATAAGAAAAATGCTCAAAACGATATTATTGGTATTTATTCGACATCAGGCGATGAAATTGTGCGTTATGAATATGACGCATGGGGAAATTGTACCGCTAAATACTTGACATCTAATAATGAATACGCTAAAATAACTAGTGATTATACTTACAATGATACAACAATAATCAACCGCTTCATCGCATTTAAAAATCCATTCCGCTATCGTTCATACTACTACGATTTCGAAACAAATCTTTACTACTTGAATAGTAGATATTACGATCCACAACTCGGAAGGTTTATAAATGCTGATGATATTAATTATGCTGATGCCGAAAGTGGAAATGGACTTAACCTTTATGCCTATTGTGTAAACAACCCAATAAATTTTACAGACGAAAATGGTCATGCTTGGTGGGATTGGTTGGTATCCATATTTGTTGCAATAGCTGTAATTGTTGCAGTTGTTGTAGTATCCGTCGTAACAGCAGGTATTGGAACAGCTATTGCAGGAGCATTAGGAGGTGGAGTTGCAGCAACAATCTTTGGTAGCGCAATAGGTGGAGCTATAACTGGTGCAATTACTGGCGCAATAATGAGTTTTGGTATAAGTGTTATATCACAAGGATTAACTGTTGGTTATAGTAATATAAATTGGGGACAAGTAGGAATTGATACATTGATTGGCGCAGCTTCTGGTCTTGCGTCTGGCGCAATATTCGGAGCAATAAGTGGTACTGTAAAAGTCATGGGTGCAGCAAAATCTTGGGCTCCAACGTCTAGAAAATCAGCTCTTAAAGTTATGAGTGAGCATTATAAAGATCATGTAATCAAGGAAGGCCAGCAACACATAGTTAAGAATATCTTAAATTATACAAAACAAGCAAAAGCATTCTATATAGCAAATAGTGCTAATGGCTATAAGATAGGTGTTAATGCTATAAAAATAGCTGGAGCTCCTGGTGGAATATTTACAATGGATGGCTTGATAAAGTCTTTCTGGTATATTTTAAAATAAAATTTAACAAGGAGGAGTTATGAAACTTACTAAAAATGAAAAAGAAATATTTGCATGCTTTAAAGATTCTTTAGTACCTTCTTTTATAAAACTAGAAACTGTAGAAGGATTAGATTTAATGTTGTGCTATGAAGAACTTCGAAATCAAGTTTATAATTTGGAAAATGGCTATGAAATTGATGTAAAAAAAGATTCTTGGAATGAAGATGAAAACTTTATTTTTGATGGTAAATATGAAAAAATCTTACTTAATATAGTTTCAACTTCTAATGATGCAAATTTAAAGTTTCATTGCTTACTTTCCTTGCTCGTACTTCAAATTTTATATACACATCTAAATTTTTAGCAAAAACAAGTTAAAATTTTTGTGATTAAACATTAAATCCCACATTTCTTCACCTTTTACAATTCTTGTTGGATTAATAAGGAGAATTTATGTATAATTTATTACCAAAATATCTTTCGCCTATTGCCTCAAATATTAAAGAAACTAAAAATAAAATTCAAATTGAATTAAAGTGCAAATGTGGATGCAATACTTTTAAACTTTATAAAAATAAAGAAACCCCAGAAGAATATAAAATTAGAAAAAACTGGGAGAATCTTCTTAAAAAATATAATGGTGGCGGATACAGCGATCAAGAAGGTAATATATATTTAACATCTAAAAATTTTTGCGGTATGCAGAAAAAAATAAAAATAGATCCATCTTTAATTCCAAAATATACAAATATAATAAAGGCAAAATGTTCAAATTGTGGAAATGAATTTGTAATATTTAACAATATAGAAAATGGTTATAATGCAAATACAGATATAAATATTGCCAAAGAAAAAAAAGAAAAAGTAAACTTTGAACAAATGTTATACAAAAATTTACCAATAGAAAATAATGTTAAAATTGTGATAAATAATAGGTTAACCTATGAAGATATTACAAAAGAATTTGAAAATGCAACAAAAGAATTTTATTCAAATGCTTTTTCATGTATTTCCATTTATATTTTGGATAATAAAAAATATAAATGTATCTATTCTGAAGATACTCTATAAAAGAAAAATACAACAGTTTATACTGTTGTATTTTTATATTAGGCAAAAAAAAGAAGGCTTACATGCGCCTTCTTTTTATTAGTTAAAATTAAAATGTATAAGTATCTGTTTCTTCATTATAAATATTGCTTTTGAAATTTTCTAGTTCCAAAATTGCTGTCCTAAGTTTATTCATAACTTCTGCGTTAATAGGTGTTCCTTCTTTTGTAGCCACCTCTGCATTTTCAATATCTGCAATAATCTCGTCAGCTGTTTGGCTAATAATTTTAATCTTTTTTCTTTTTGGGTTTACTGATTCCCTATTTTCAAATGTTGCAATTTCCATAATTATTTCTCCTTTTAAATTTAATTTAACCATGTTGGTTTTGTAGGAATTACTTGCGTGACAGTAACATCAAGCCAATTTTGATACCAATTTTTTAGTTCAAGTTTTTGTTCTAGAGTTAATGACTCATACCACAAATTCCCTCTATTAATAATTGGAAAACATTCTTCTTCTCTTAATGTTCTCAAATCATCAAGTTTTTCCTCTTGTGTTAACTGAATTTTATTTACTATCTGAAATCTTCTTCCTTGCAAATCTCTTTCAATTTCAACAATCGAAAGCTTGTTGTTGTGTGCAAAATTACAAGCTTCATCACAATCTTTTAAATAAAAAATACTTCCAAGCTGCATATTCCCCTCCTTAATAGTTTCCAATCAAAAGCCAATCTTTTGACGCCGTACTAAATCTTCTGGTTTTAAAATAAGTTGTATTCTTTTCCCAAGCACCCATTCCCCTAAAAGATTGTTTGGTATCAAGAGAAGAGTTGATACTCCAACCCACAGCATAATCTGTTCTTGTTGGATAATAAGGAAGAGGAACATCAATTGTGCCAGAAGATGCTTCTTCAACCGTACCCCAGCACAATAAAATTCCTTTTGGTAGAAGTGCATATTTGCCATTATTGTTTTCTCCAAATACCACTTCGCTTTTATTTAGTTTTTCATTTAAAATTGATAATACATTATTGCCATTAATAGACAACCCATTAACAGCATCGATTTTTAAGTACCCCTCGCTTACTGAAAGTTTGATAATATTTTCATTATCTATTTTAAATTCAATGCATGGAACATTTTGTGTTTCATCAATTTTAGCAATAATTTCTTTACCATTTTTTATGATCTTAATCTCACCCGTACAATTTATATTTGCCATAACTTTTCCTTTTAAGATTGTATAGTGATCAACTATATTAATATTCTTGCTCTTTTATCAATTTAGAGCAATAAATTGTTCCTGTATCAAAGTCAAATTTAACTTTGTCTATCTCTGGTCGAATTTCAATATCATTACATACAATATCATAATTTGTATTAAATTTAATCTTTGTATTATTTGGATCTTTAATGTGAATTATTGGACTAGAAAAGCCGTCTATCCACCTATCACACCATTCTTTATTTATGGAATCTTTTGTCAAAGATGATCCATTTTTCAAGTTGTATTGCGCCAATACTTCTTCTGGTTTTACAAGTGCAATAGCTGTTAAATACACACCCCGTGGGTCTTTATCTACATCGTGATTTATATCTATTCTCATAGGATATGATCCTGCACTGAATGAAGTTCTGTCATTAAAGAAACTATAACGTTTCCATCCACTCATCAAGCCACCGCCATTGAAAAGTGTATTGTCTTGTGCATAAACTGTTCCCAATGCTGGTTCTTCCTCTGGAAAATAGCAATCAAAATTTGCATTTGCTTCAAGAATACTTGGAGTATAATCGTATCCAACTTCCATTTGCAAATAATACAAATCAGAAGGTGTTAAGTTGATATTATTTGAGGAATAAATAAATGATTCCCATGATACATTGTCTATAACTGGCTTTACATATAAATAGTATTCCCTAGGCAAAAGTGAGCTATCAGCATGTCCATATGGCATTTTATTACTTTCATTTTTCATTCCCTCAAAAACAAAAACATCATCTATATTTGTGTTTGTGACTTTCGCTGAAACTACACCAAAATTAGAAAATGTTTCCCATTCTCTTATATTTTCATCACACCATTCTTTTGTTGGTTCATTACCTGCTCCGAATGTTTCCGTAAGGTCAATTATCATCAACTTACAGCAATAACTCACTCCTGTTGGATTAACTTGAAAATTTCTAATTTTCCATTCGCCCGTTGCAACATTATCTAACGACTTAATACTTGTCAATTTAACCCAATTACCATTTGTTGCTACATCTTTATATGCAAAAACTATATGTCCATTAGCAGTATCATTGCAATACCACTCAAAACGGTTATCTGATGAACTGAAAGTATCTGACAATGTACAGAACAATAATCCGCCATAATATTTATGCCCTGCTATTGGCGTTGGCATGCTTTGTGTGACCATATATGTTCCATTTCCACTTGGAAACTGAAAACAAAATTTTGATTGATATGGGTTTGGATACGAGCCATATGAAACACCTTCAAAATTCCACATCCCACTTTCAGCATTGCATGAACCATCTGCAATTAAATTTCGACATTGTTTATAATTAAATTTGACTGTATTACAATAAAGTTCTCCGTTTTTACCAATTTTTATTGCCATGATAAACTCCCTTTAATTGATACTAAATACTAAACTACCATCACTCTCAATTTTAACAGTCCATTTGGTAGTTTTTCCATCATTAAATATTTCAAGTATCTTTGTTGAAGTTTTTCCTGAACATTCTATATTCGCCATATTTTTACTCCTTTTATTTTATCCAACTTGGCTTTGTTGGAATTATTAAATAATTTTTCTAAACTTTTTTGTTTATAGTATTTTGATAATTTGTTAATTGCTCTTTCAATGACTCAATATCAGTTTTTAAAGCATTTTCCTCTTGTTTTAATTCATTAACTTGATTATCAATATTCTCTGTTGCCGCAATATCTTGGTATTCTAGATTGTTTGTTATTTCTTCTCTTATTTTCAAAAGTTCTTCAATCTTTGTTACGATTTTTTCCAAATTACTTTCATCAACTTTTAATGTTTTAAAGATGGTTTTTATATTTTGTTTGATAAATGAGATTGTTTCTTTACTCAAATTTTCATTTGTTTCCGAGGTGGTTTTTGCTCCTTTGATAATTATTACAATTCTTGAATAAATTGCATAAATAGCAAGTGCTAATATGTATATAGAACCGGCTGACTCAAAAACTATTCCAGTGAACCACTCGTGTTTAAATATTCCATAATATAGACCATTCAACAAAATTGATAAAATCATTGGAATAAATACAATCACAGTATTAACTGCTTTTCTCTTGTTTTCTTCTAGTTTTGAAGTAGCCTTTTTTATAGGCCACTTTATTAGCATTGTTAATCCAAAAACAATAAAAGCAATCAGGGCAACTTCCCAAGATAAATTGCATAAATTTAAAAACAATTCTGAATCCATAATTCCCCTTTTAATCGACTATCTTATTTTTTTACTTTTACCTCCTTCAACAAATATTTTAATTCTCAAAATTTCTAATGCCGTCTAACTTTTGCTAATTTGTGCTAATTTGTGCTAATGATTATAATAAAAAAACAACAACCTAAGTTGTTGCTTTTTTTGAGGTTTAGTTAAAAAGAGTTTTCTTTATATCGTCATCATTGTTAATTGAAGATAAAACAATCTTATTTGCATTATGAAAAGTAAGCATATTTATATATTTTACACAATCATTGCTACACTTTACAAAACTACCATTATCATATTTCTCATAATTTTTTTTATCATCTTCATGTATTAATGCAGCGCAAATGTTTGGAGTTAGAGGAAAGAAGAGTGGAATATTTTTTTGTGAATAATATCCATCAAAAATTGTTGGATTATCTGAAGTCAAAAATAAATGATCTTGGGAATAGAGAAAAATCCACTTATACATATGGTAAAATATATTGGCCATACCTGTCATATGTTTAGCGTCAAATAGAATCTCATGATGCGTTCTTTTTTTTGCAAGCTTCGTTTCAGAAAATTTTATTTCTTTTCTAATTTGTTCTGTGTCTTTCTGATCTCCAGTGTATGAATCTAATATTTCCAAAATACCCTTATTAGCATCTTCGCCCATTTTATCCAACATTTGTTTCATATCAGGAGTTCTTAACCATTGATATTGACTATATAAAGAGCAATAAAATAAATCCTCATCAGATATTCTTAATTTATCTAATTTCCCCAGATCTTCTTTATTTTCATTATACAGATTTATTATTTTTTTTATTTTATTAAATAATTCACCCTCAACATAAACGGAAAAAAACTTCTCTAAAGGCTGATCCTCATTTAAAATTGAATTTGGGAAATCTATAAGCTTATCATCTTCCATTGTTTGAGCATATTCTTGTATTTCAGATTTCTTTATATCATAAAAAAAATTCTGAACACAAACATCGGAAATATTGACTTTAGAAAAAAGACATTTTTCTTTGTCATATTTCCATATTAAAAATTTATTCTTTATTTGTTCTGCACAAAAGTTATTTAAATAAACTTGTGGAACATAGTGTTCAATTTTAGTTAAATTCCTCATAGTCTTATTATAGAATTTCTTTAACCAATAAGTCAAATTGTCTAATTTAATTGACACAAAATATTCCTATATGTTATCATTTTTTTGAAATAGCAAAATCAAATGTTTAAAAATCAAAGTCGCAAAATCAAAATTAGATAATCAAAAATAAGACTTTGTGGACAAGTGAGACAAATCACCTATCCAAAATGTCTTTTTTCAAAAAGACTAAAAAGCACTATATATTGTGTTAATGTTAATAAACTTTCCTGTATGTTGTGTTTGCATAACATTTAAAATAAGACTTCTTTCAAAGCGTCTTATTTTTTTATACATACTATGTTTGGTTTCTTTGTAAACTTTGATTAATTTTTGATTTCTTTTGAATATCAAATCAACAATAATAAATCAATTTAAGGTATACTATACATGTTATACCACATAATTTTTTTAAATCAAAATAGAAAACTACCCATTATGATGCATGGGGAAATTGTGTTGTAAAATACTTGCAAGATGATGGAACTTATGGTATAATCAATAGTGATTATAGCTATAATGACACAAGTATAATCAATCGTTTCATCGCATTTAAAAATCCATTCCGTTATCGTTCATACTACTACGACTTTGAAACAAATCTCTATTACTTGAATAGTAGATATTATGATCCAGAGATTGGTAGATTTATAAATGCCGATGATATTACCACCCTTGATGTAACCCAAATTGCAATTAATGGACTTAACCTTTATGCTTATTGTCTTAACAATCCTGTTAATGACTTTGATTCAAATGGACAAATTGGATTCTTGTTAGCTCTATTAATAGGTGCTTTAGCATTTGCATTTGCAAATACAGCAGTTCAATTAGTATCAACTGTTGTCAAAGGAGTAACAACAGGAAAATGGGATTGGAGTTGGGAAAAATTCGCTGGAGCTTTCATTGGAGGTTTAATCGGAGGTATAGCCTTTGTTCTTTCAGGATTTAACACTCAAATAGCTTTTGGAGTAATGAGTTTTGGAGAAACTTTATCAACCAATTTATTTACAAATATTACTGGGAAAACAACTGATTCTTTTATGTCTATTTTAGCAAAAAGCTTTGGTATGGGAATTTTAGGATATGCTTTTGGTAAAGGCTTTAATAAATTGGCAGGAGTTACAAAAGGGATTAATAGTTTTATAGCTGTATTTAAATCTGGAATTACAAAATTAATAAACAATACAGCAGCTAAAATGGCAATAAAAGTTTTTGCAAAAGGAACATTTAGTATTTTCATTCTAAAAAAGGCTGGCATAACAACTGGTTTAAGCAAAAGTCTTATTAGCTGGATAAATTATCTATTAGGAAATAAAGGAGCAATAGGATATGACTTATAAAAAAAGTAATGATCATTTAATTATCAGAGCTCATGGGTTTGGTTTTATATTTTTATTTTCATCTTTATCAATTATTATTTTAGCAGGATTAATTTCCTTAATTACCTCGTTTATTTGGTTTAATAAAGAAGTAAATTTGGTGGAAAGTTTGTTAATAATTTTAGCAATCATAATAGGTGAACCCTTATTAATTTTAGAAATTATTAATTTATTCAAAAAAGCAAAAGTCGAATTTGTAGATAACAAGTTTGTTACTAGTGGACAAAATAAAAAAATTTTCCCACAAATAAAGCAAGATTGCAAAAATTTTATATCATACAAATTAACATCTAAATATACAGCCCAATGTTTAGAATTTACATTCACAAATGGTAAAAAAATTTTGTTTCACACAATGCAATTTAGTAAAAAGCAAAATTTACAAATTCTTAATGAAATAAAAAAACGAGGAGGTTTCCCTAATCAAGATATAAAATTAGATCGTTACTATATATAAAAGAGAGTGTATTTTCTCTCTTTTATTTTTTACTACAAGATATAAGCAACACTCTTACTTTCTATTATGCAGCCGATGGTGTTACTGGTTTCCACCTTAAAAATAACCTTGTCGATGATGATTTCTATTATAAGAAAAATGCTCAAAATGACATTATTGGAATTTATTCGACATCAGGCGATGAAATTGTGCGTTATGAATATGATGCATGGGGAAATTGTACCCCTAAATACTTGACTTCTAATAATGAATACGCTAAAATAACTAGTGATTACACTTACAATGATACAACGATAATCAATCGATTCATCGCATTTAAAAATCCATTCCGCTATCGTTCATATTACTACGATTTCGAAACAAATCTTTACTACTTGAATAATAAAAAGAAGGCTTATAGATGTTGTTAAAGTGTATTTATTATAGTAGTTTCAAAA
>ERZ1643251.3037-NODE-3037-length-16118-cov-18.938056_pt1 | contig 16118 bp, 12 predicted proteins | sample MGYA00579261_ERZ1643251 | MGnify/ENA primary metagenome ERZ1643251 (study PRJEB29033, sample SAMEA4952267) | chicken gut metagenome | biome: Broiler Chicken; feature: Gastrointestinal Tract; material: Caecum | place: Ireland | collected 2018 | study: Broiler...
ATTTGTACCATTATTACCTGTATTTGTACCATTATTACCTGTATTTGTACCATTATTACCTGTATTTGTACCATTATTACCTGTATTTGTACCATTATTACCTGTATTTGTACCATTATTACCTGTATTTGTACCATTATTACCTGTATTTGTACCATTATTACCTGTATTTGTACCATTATTACCTGTATTTGTACCATTACCGTTGTTGTCTTGAGTTACATTAGGATCAATATAATCAACTGTTGCTTGATAATCAACATCATTTATATTGAAATTAATAGAATTCCTACCATTTTGTAGGACAGGAACGCTAACATAATGAACTTCCCCATTTTCAAAATCCACTTTTACACGTGTAGATGAAATAGCTTCTGTTTTCATGATTGATGGTTTATAATCTACAGTCATTTTATACCGTACATTATTATGCATAATTGAGATTGTATTTGTACCAATTCGTAATGTATTTACTGAAAATACTTGCTCCTCAGAATTCTCAAATGTAACCTCAATCAAGGTTGGCGAAACAGCCGAAACATTGACAATATCAGGATTGTACATGACTTCAGTGCTGTATTCTAAACCACCTATAGTAAATACGACGATATTCTTTCCAATCTTCAAATCTGATGGAATCGATTCAATTTGCCCATTTTCAAATGTTACGTTAATGGACTGTGCAGAAATAATTTCTACATCAGTAATTTTTGGATTATAAACGACTGTTTTTGTATAATCCTGACCACCATAGTTAAAGCTAATTTCATTTTCTCCTACAAACAAATCTTTAGTAATTATTGTTTTTTCATTGTTTGTGAATACAAATTCAACTTCATTTGATGAAAGTATATTGCTACTTTCAATAAATGGGAAATATTGAACAGTTTTTGTATACTCAAGCCCCTCATAGATAAATGTTACTTCATTATCCCCTGTTGCCAAAGGATTTATTGTAGAAACATGAGCTGTCCCATTAGTGAACACAAATTCGATTGTGTTCATGTCAATAACGTTATAGCTGAGCAATGTTGGTAGATAATTAATTGATATAGTGTAGTTAAAAATCTCATGCTGTAATGTAATTTCATTATCACCAGTTACCATTGGTGTAGTTAAATCAACAATTTCACGACTGCCATCATCAAAAGTTACTTCAATTTTTGTCGCAGTAATCGCTTTAGCATTTTTTACTTGTGGCATAAACTGAACATCAGCACTTTCAATCCAATTACTTGTAGATCCTTCCTTATCAATAGCTCTAACACGATATTGGATAAATGTATTTGTACCATCCAATATGGTTTGATCTAAGTTATGCATGAATGATAAGGAATTGCTTGAACCTAAAGCATTCCACGAACCAATAGGATTTTCCCTCGCATCTTTTACTTGATATTCCAGTTCATAACCTGCTAAATTATCATCTACATCTATAGTTTCTGACCAAGAAACATTTAAAACATTACTTGATACTTTAACCGCATTGATACTTGTTAAATCCTTAGGTGGGGAATTGAAAGTTACAGTAACTGGATTACTTGTAGCAACAGAAGATAAAGCATTAGATTTTCCAGTCCCATCGTCGGCTATAACTTCCCACCTAACCGTTTTAGCATTAGGAATGGTCACTTCAATAAAAGAATCAGAAATTGCTCCACCAGTTGTAAGCTCTTGTTTTATTTCATCATCAGAACCTTCTTGTGTAGTAATTTCATACACTCTATAAATTAAACTATCATTATCAGAATCTGTTCCAAACCATGATAGCCTACCTTGGCTGTTTACTTTATCTGTTCCATCGTAAACAACATTACTTACTTCTGGTGTACTATTTAAAGGAAAATCTAATGATAATGATTCCTTACCTACTGTGTTTAAGGTGTCGTATGCAACCACCTTAAATTGAATAAATTCTCCTGTGCTTTTTAAAGCGGTAATATCGTAATTAAAAGATAATGTTGCATTATCTTCTGTTTTTCCTAAAGATACCCAAGAATTAATATCTCCACCATCCTCATTTTTGAGTTTATAATACACCTCATAATTTTTAATACCATTCGAATCCATAGAGGATTCCCATGTTAAATTGAAATTGTTTTGTGTCCGAAAAACTTGAAGATTACTCGGAGCTGTAGGGATATCTTTATTTAAGCTTGGTGACTGTCCATATAAAATTCCATTGATAATTGAGTCTGTTATTATTTCAGACGTTGGTTTACTACTATTATTTACCAATTGAAAATCTGTAGCAAATGAAAGTTTTGAATTTGAAATTTTTAACGTTTTACGATAACCACTAGTATCATTAGTGTCTTTTATTGTCAACGAAGAAACATACGGAATTTTTATTTCCGCATTTGAAAAATTTACATAGTCTGGAAATTCAAATGGAACAACATTGCTATAATCTTCATATAACCCTCCATTTACATTTAAGCGACAAGAAGTTTTATTTCCAAAATTCATAGATCTTATAATCATACTTCCGGTTGGAAATACAGATATATTATTTATAAGTGTATAAGCAGAGGACATATTTCCATATACCTCTACAGAATCAGCAACAACAAAAGACATATCACCAAAATAAATAGTAGCTCCTTCATTTATTACTAAATTTCTGCATGTAACTCCGAATAATACTTCAGAGTCAGAATCAGGAAAATCATTCATATTAATTGGTGTTGTTCCTGGATAAGCAACATTTCTGGAAAATATTTCAGGTATAAATATATTACTTCCTTTGACACCATAAGCTAATTTTAATGAATTAAAATAATTATCATTTTCATTATCCCTACCACCAAATATACCATATATACCTCCACTTATAACTGCATCTACCTTACGATCATCTTCTTGATTCAAGCTAAAATATGCTTGTTTATAAACATTTTCAACTCCAGCTGGCTCCACAGTTCCAGTACCATCAATAGGATCGGATACAGATACTTTCCCACTTTTTATTTCAATTTTATCAATCAAAGAAAAACCCATCTGATAATTTCTATTCGGATTATTTGTACTACTAGTATTACCTATTTGGTCTTCATCAGAAACATGAACATAATACCCAATACTACCAATATTTAAAATACAATCTTGGTTGCCATCGAAATATAACTCAGATTTATTATCATCTTGTTTAGAAGCAAGTTTAGAAGTAAATAGTCCTGAATCAAAAAATCTTTCACGTAAATCTAAATAAGTTACTTTATTTCGAGAAGAATCACTTGGTGGAGAATAACTATATTTAAAAGTAGTAGAAGCTTCTCCTTTTCTCGTTCCTTTTATTACATATATAGTGCTTGAATTATCCGAATATTTAATTGTTAATTTTGTATTTGCACTTAATTCTAATACAGATAACTTAACTTTATCTAATACTAAAGTAAATTCTCCATCTCCAAACTTTAATTTCTTATCTAGCCAACTATCTGATGATATTCGATATGTTCCTTCTCGTTTAACTTCTTGACTACTGGGAATAAGATCTGTAACTAATTCTTCTGATTCATTAGAAGCAGAAGAAGCTTCCGCTTTAATAACTCCATTTACTCCAAAGGCAAACATACCCGCCACAGTCGGCGCAACACTGCTTGTTGAAATCATTCCAGCAAGACCAACTTTTGCAACATTCGTTGTAATTAAATTCCAGGAATTAAGTTTTTTATTTTTACAAACTAAGTCAAATAAAATTCTAATAATTACTAGAGATTTAATATAATACATTTTTTCAAGCTCTGTATTTGATTGATTGTATTTATAAAAATACTCTACATTCAATCCAAACAAAAAAGCCACAATATCATCCTTGCGACTTTTATAACAATACTTATGATTCTTAACTTTGCTGCGTAAATCCTCTAAAATAGCTAACTTTTGTTTTGAATACTCGAATGATTCTTCATATCCAAATTTTGGAAGTTTAATAGCCCCCCCTTCACTTGCACGTGAAAAAATTGCATGTTCACAGCTTAATTCATGATTCAAAAAGATAAGAATTTCTGACTTTCTAATACGCATAATTCCACTCCTCTAAAAATATTTTTTAAAAGAAGTTTTCCATGTATGATAGAAACACAAGGAAAACTCCTTGATATGTAAAAGGTGTGTTTACTTTGTCAGAGTTCAGCACACCTTTTCATCGTTTATTACGAATTTCATCCAACATTTCCTGTGAGGTCATTTTTTCACGCTGACGAACAGTTTTCAAGAAGTTTTCTTGTTGTTCAGTCCGCACACGATTGACAATCTCCTTTGTTTTTTCATTTTTTTCTTTATGTGTAACCACTTCTTTAACGCTTTCCTTAGTGGATTGTTCAACAAGTGACTTATAACTTGGTTCTAATGTGTTATTTAATACAGCTTTAGATTCTTTTATATCCGACTGCAAACTATTTGGTGAAGCATTGATAATATGCTGTTTAAATTCTGTTTGCTGTAACGTGCTTTGTGGACTTTGCTGAGCTGATACACTATTACCTGAAGAACCACTGGTAGCATAATTTGATTTTGTAATTTTCGGTTCGCTAAATGCCGAATCAACCTTCTTCGTTGCAGTCGCTGTCGAATTGCTGGATACATTTACATCTGATGTCGAACGACTTTCAACTTGACCACCGATTGTGACATTTTCATTTTTATCTACAGAAACTTGACTATACAATGTTTCTGGTGTTGACTTATTATCCTGTGATTCTCCCGAACCTGATGCTAAAGAACCACTGTCATTACTTTGAACATGAGAAGAATCTTGACCACCAGATGAAGCTGCCACTGTCTGCGGTTCATGTGATTGTGTTACAGTTTCTATATTTTCTTGTATTCCAAAAGCATTTGTAGAAACATAAGATGCAGATTCAACTTGTACTTCATCTCTACTATCTCTACTAATTGTTGTTGTCGCTTCTGCGTCTGACTGTACTTCTTGTTGTGCTGCAGAAGCATTATGCAATGATTCTGGTGCTGGAGCAGTTGCCGCATTTTCTTGAACTTCACTTGAATCTCTGATTGAGCTTGAAGATGGTTGACTGTGCAATGACTCAATAGTGCTGCCAGTGCCTATTTCTCGCTCTAAATTACCCTCATCCTTATTTGCAGAAACATCATAGTTATCTTGATTTTGAGCATTGATACTAGAAATTTTTCCTATTGCCATATCAGGATTTTCCATACCAGTTTGAGAAGCTTGTTGTACTTGATGTGTCGCTTGTTGCAGTTGTTTTTCACTAGAAGCTACTGCCGGTTTTTCTGAAGAATGTCCAGCTGATGCAGTATACACAGCATTATCTTCCAGTTTCTTGTTAAAATCTTTAGCATATGCTGTTTCTCGTTTCACTTTTGCAGCTTTCTCAACTGAAGCTTTATAACGTTGCATATAAGGATCATTGTCAAAAGCTTTTCTTTGTTGATACTGCTCAAACAAACTAGGTACACCGCCACCCAGCTTTTGTTTTAAGCCTGGTCTATATTTCATACCCGCATTTTTCGCACTGTCTGCCAAACTATTAACTTTTTGAGAGCCGTATTTTGTCATGTTTTTTACTTTGTCATAGCCTTTTTTAACAGCTCCTGGCGCTGAAGCAAGCGCCTTACCTGCTGTATAAACTCCTGCTGCTGTTCTCCATGCATCTTTCAATCCTGCGTCCACACCAATTAACTTTTCAATCAGATTTGGTCCGTCAATGACCGCAAAACTAACCGCAATGAGAATAATCATTTTGGCTAATGAGCTAATATCCATTGTACCTACAAAAGAAGACGCAATAATATATAAACGAATCAGCAAGAAAAATAAACCAATCGCAAGAAATCCCGATAGAAGCTCTGGAATAACTTTTTTCACCCGTTCTCCTGTCGAAATATCTACCAATGCAGTTAATGTCAATAACACTTGATTAACCACAATTTCATAAATGATCCGAGCCATTTTTAGAGATGTAAGTACAAAGACCAAAATTAAAACCAAAAAGTTACCAATGATAATCCCAAAATTCACATCATATCTCATGTAGTATTCCTTAAAAATTGTCAACATTTTCTGATCCAATTCTTTCATTTCAAAATTGCCATCTGAGGTTACAACCAACTTGTTGTTGAAAACCTCAGGATTGTTCAGCATATAATCATCTGTATTGATCGTTTCTCCCCAATCGCTTGGATCCATTCGTTCATAAACATCTTTCGTTAAATTATTTTTTTTTGTCACAAAATCCGGCGAATAACCGATTTTGTCCAAATATAAAACATCATAAACATTTTCTTTAATGACATTAAAAGCGAGTCCTTCCTCTATGTCACCTTTAACATAAGCTGCACCACTTTTTGTAAGTTGATTCAGCAATGTAATCGAAGTGGGCAGCAGCAAAATAATAATTGCTGCAATAACAACATTTTTAAACACAGTTGGAATTTTTATTTTTTCATTCCCTAGCATAATTAAAAACCCAACAAACGTAACCGCAATGATCATAAACATAATACCCATGGGAATAACATACTGGATAATCTCCTGTATAGCCGGATAAGTTGTGAAATCAAGAAATACAAACATCTCTGTTAATAGATTTTCAGCTTGACTAACAAGAAAATACAAACCTTTGACTATCCATATTCCGCCCAGAAATATTATTCGTATAAAGATATCATTGATATTAAAATACTCACTAAATTGCTCTAAAATCTGTTCTGTACCCAAAAATTCACCTTCTTTCAGACAAAGATTTGTAGAACTCAGTTAATCCATAATTCGAAAAATATTCTTCTGCCTCTGAATTTCGGAGATTATAAATCTCACTAAGCTGCTTATCTGACAAATGATATTTTTCTTTTAAAACTTGCAAAATATATTGTGCGTTTTGTCTTCCTTTTAAAAAAAATGAATCATCTTCTGTTTCTACAGTATCTGATTTTGAGTCTTCCGTTTCATATGCTTCAAAATTTTGTTTTTCAGGATGAATAAACTCATCAATTGTTAAAAATACATCTTTCAAAGATAAATTCTTATGCAGTGAAGGAATTTCAATATCATACAGACTTTTTGATGTATCAAATTTATCTGCTAAATATTCGTATCTGAATTTCATACTGGTTTTGATTTTACCCGTATTAAAAATCGGATACGGTCGTACTCGATTTCTATTGTTGTCTTGTCGCTTTAAAAATCTTAATACAAGTGTTTCTCCCTCACTCATTTGTAAAAGACGGTTTGGTTCAATTAAAGCTTCCTTATCTGCAGAACGTGTTCTTGATTCATGTAAATTCCTATCATTTCCTGAATAATTTACATTTTCAACCGTTCTGTATCCCGCCTTTTTGCTCAACTCTTCTGCTGTAGACAGATCAGTAGACATAATATAAATGTGATTCTGACAATTCTCTTTAATAATCTTCGCATCATTTTCTCCATACACACTGGTCAGCTGCGAATAAGATTGAATAATTAAATCGAATAAAATATTTCGTCCTAGACAAACAGTAAGTACCTGTTTCATTCCCTCAATTGCTGGGATGTTCCCAAATTCATCCAACAAAAAGCGAACTCGTCTATGGCACTTATTCCCTTTCGTTTTACTTGCGTTTTTCGCCAGCTCTGTATATAACTGCTTAATAAATATAGAAGCAATTACATTATTAGAAGCGTCATAATCTGGAATGATCATAAATACTGCCAATGGTTTTGTTGTATAGACCATGTCGATTTTTTCAATAAAATCGACATGGTTAAACGGAGTTAAAATAGCATGTTTGGAAAATTCAATCTTTCCTGTAATATTATTTCGGATTGGAATTCTTTTTCCATCCACTATTTTTGACTTTGCTTTTCTGGAAAATGAAAAAACAGCCCTTTCTTTTTTCTTAGAATGGACTGTTTCTACAACTATTTTATAACCATTTTTTAAAACTGATTTGAAATTCAATTCAGCAATCCCAAATGAGTTGACACCAACTTGCTCATCAAAAATAATTTTATTTTTATTATCTACGAACAAAACTCTCACTTTTTCATTAACCAATTGGAGCTTGATGGTCAACCACTTGGGAAATCCTACACGCTTTAGTTCAAAGCTGTTTAGGCTCGTCATACGTTCCAATGGTTCAAAACTAAATATGGACAACTTAGAAGCTGCGACTGACATAATAGACCCACGTGCGTTATCTCCAGAAAAATTAACAGTAGCGTACTGTTTTTTTGCTAAGTTATTATCAGGCAGACTATTGAAAAAATCGTCTAACTCATTTCTGCTCATACCTAATTCATCTACATAATTTTTACCGCCTAATGCGGTTAATGTAGTATAAACGTTTCCTATCGTAATTTTTTCAGGGAAACCGCCCTTGAAGCATTGCTCCGTAATCGCCAAAATCAGTGCGTTTACCAAACTGGCAGCAGCATTGTTCCAAAACGGATCTTTTGCGTTCGGATCATTAAACAACGAATATGTCAAGGTATTGCACAGACTGGATGCAGCACTGTAATTCCCCTTTGAATACTCACTTTTAATCAGTTCCAGGATATTATAACTTAATCCAAAATCAGGTTCTAAAAGATTCAACACTTGGCATTCATATCCACGTTCTGTAAGTGTTTCAAAAGAAGCAGCACACAATTCACCTTTCGGATCTGAAATAATAAAACTAGGCTGAAACTCTGCCCTAGACCCTACATCTATTGTCGTCACAACATGAGTTTCACCTTTACCAGAACGTGATGTACCGATAACACAATTATTTGATGTACTTGTATCAATAAACAAATACTCTTTATGTGTACTAATATGAACACCTGATTCTCCTTTATAACGTTTGTCTTTTAAAGGAATTTTTGTATATTGCTTGTACAACTCATCAATTGTTGTAAAACGTGAATCTCCTTTTTGTCCATGTGCCGTACTCTTAAACCTTTTTTCTAATTGTGTTTTTACAAAAAAAATGATTCCTGCATCTAAAAACGCAAGAATCAAATACAGTTGAACGGAATCTTTGTAGAAAGTAAAAAAGTGAACAGCACTTACATTACTTGTATCTTCCAGTACATCAATACCAACGTGCAGCAAATGAATTATATACACACCAAAAAAATAGATTAACACGAAGCTTAGTATAGAAAGACCTATTGAAATCTTTCGTTTTAATGGACTATTGTTATAATCTTCATATGCTACGAATTCTTTTTTCAAATACATCACCTACTAAAAAAGTCCTGTGGGGAGAAATCTTCTTTTCTTTACGCTAATAGATTCTAAATTATCTTCATCTCTTTTCATAGTTTCAACTGAATTGGATTCAGATGGAGCTGGAGAGTTGAAACAAGTTTCTTTCATTCTTTCATCTTTCATCTGTTGTAATTTTTCACGCTCCAGCTCTAACGTTTCTCTTCTAATTTTTTCAATTTCTAACTGTTTATCAATTGTGTCTTTCTCACTTTGCAAGCGTTGCTGGTGGAATAATTCTTTTTGTGCTAATTTCCGTTCCTCCAAATTTTTATCTTTTTCAGCAAGTGAATATTTTGAAACCTGTTCATATTCTGCTGCCCAAATTTTTTGAGCTTCCAGAAGAAAACCATATTGTTCAATCAAAAATGATGAATATTTTTTTTCTGCAATTGCTTCTAGTTCACTTTCCCTATTTCGCAAAGTTTCTGAGAAGGTTAAATCAAGAAAGGCTTCTTGTTCTGCCAATCGTTCTTCATATTTTCCTGTTGAATCAGATACAATTTCATCATGCTTTTTCTTAAAATCAGCAATGACATTCTTTCTACTTTCCTCTATTTTTATTTCATAGTCACGTTCTAACTTTAATAACCGAAGCCTTTTTTCATTTTCAATTTCAGCTTCAATGATTTCTTTTTCCTTTTCCTTCTGTTTCAACAAATCCTCATTAGCTTGTACAATTTTTTTGGAAATTTGTTGATTATAGTCCTCCTTAACTTGATTAATATGCGACTCATCAAATGGATTTTTTTCTTTCCAAATGGAAAGTTCTTTATTTCTGGCAACATCCAAAGTTAATTTGAAAGCTTCTAAAGCAACGTTTTTTTCTTCCTCTAGTATTTTCAAATACTTTTCGGACTCTTTGTTGAAAAATTCCTGCCACCGTTCCTCCTTTTCCCTAATATACTGACCAAGTGAATCATCTTGTTTCTCAATATTCTCCTTAGAATCCTGAGAAATTTGTTGAGTTGTAGTTTTTGTATTATCGGATTTTTTTTGTTTCCTTGTTTCTATAGAAGTAACAAATGCAGTCTTTTTTATATCTTGAACCACTGTATTATTGTGATCCATTTGCTCTTTTTGTAATACAGGAACAACATTAAGCTGTTCAAATCCTTGAACCTTTTCATTTACTTCTGCCATTTCATCACCTTCTTTTTTAGAAGAATTTTCAATTTCTGATATATTCTCCAGTTTAAATTGGATTTCATTCATACTTTCCTTTTTCCTTTGTTGATACAAATCTTGAAAAGGAATATTTACTGCTATTTTTTTAAAACCATTTGAAACATATAGTCCCTTAGTTTCTTTGATGTACTGTTTCTCTATTCTTTCTAAAAAACGTAATTTGTCCTTTTCTAAAACATCTACATTTCTTCGATTGCAAAGGACATCTTCACAAATAATCTCATAGAAATTATCTGTCTTTGTAGGAAATTCAGTTATGAAAGTGTACACTAGCACTTTGTCGCTATAAACACCAAATTGCATCATACACTTACCCTTTTTAGTTTTTGGAAGCAATAGATTTACTTTTTTTAAGAAACAATCAATTTCTTTCAGAAAATACCCATGCTCCCGAACAATACATAATCGTTTTTCAATCACATTTGGTCCTTTAACAACAACTTTAAACATAATTAAAATCCAGAAAGCCCAAATTTCTCAACAACGTATTCCACAACAATCGCCCCAAATGCAACTATCGCCAATCCAATAAAAACACCGATTAATCCTTTTTTTGCTCTTTGTGATGCCTCATTTCCAAACATATAGTAGAAACCATAGCCTACAACAAGGGCTATACCAGCTACAACAGCAAACATTTTTAAAAAATTCACGACTTCTAAAACTCCATCCTTTATACTTTCCACCCCTGCAGTTCCTTCTCCAACTGCTAACATAAATACATAAAGATTGTACTTAATAATACTAAACATTTGATTCTCTCCTTTAAATTTTGTTGATAAATAAAAAAAGAGACACCCAAATATTTGGATATCTCTTTAACTACAACATTACTATACCTTTATCATAAAAATTGTTCTTGATTTTCGTTCGCTGAATTTGAAACGCTAGATTCATTTTTTTCTGGATCAGGAATAGAAACATCTGCTTGAGTTACTTGTTTTGCTACTTGTTTTTTGACAGATTGCTCCTGGTCATTCTGTTTTTTAATTTCATTCTCATGAGTACTAGCGATATTATGAAATAACATATTCTCATTTTCAACGATTAATTCGAGATATATTTCTCTCAAAAAATCTGCTCTCCACTTGTTGTAACTTCCTTTTTTGTTTACAAAGTTTATAAATTCATTTGTGATAACCTCATCTTGCCATTTTTCAAAATTTTGACCTTTTGATTCAATAATTTTTCTTGCTAAAACTTCATGTATATTATGATTGCTGACTGTTACCAGCTTCGTTTTTTTTGCCATAATTCATTCTCCCTAGTTAATAATGTACTGCACCGTTTCTGGCTACTGGAACGGCAAACCCTATGCAGACCCGATATACGACTTGTCGTATTCTGCAACGCACCTGATATTTAGGAAAACCAGTAAACCTCAATACGACTACAGAAACAGGCTCTGTTCCCTACTTCTGCCATATTGAATGTTATCTTGTATATGCGTTTTAGGTTCACGCAATAACCATTTACAGCGACTATACAGCTACAAATCCAAGAAACAAGTGAAAAGAAAAGATATAACTGCAGTCCCATATTTATTTATCAAGGAACGAACAAAAATATATGCTAAAACAGGAATTTATCAGTTTTTATTTTTTAAAAGAAAAAATAAAGCTGTGCCTGTTTTTTGCCTAATCTAAAATAATAGTCGTAAATCCTGATTCGGACGTGCTCTTTTTGCGATAACTTTTCTTGTCCTAGGATTTATGACAGATCGAATTTCATAATAAACCTCTGAAATATGTTTTTTACATTTTGATTGATCAATACAAATAAAACTTTTGTATAAGTAAATCTTATTTGACCATGTTTTTATAACCAAATGTGTGTTACAAGATAATGATAAGTCGATCAATGAATAGCAAGTAAGTTTTTCCTTAGCTTTCACTGTCATCTTTATCACTCCTTTTATTTTCATTTACATAATACAAAATCAAATTTTTCAAGAAATAAAAAGCATCTTGATTAACTAAATACAAGGTAAACATTTCATTTTGAAATATTGATAAACCATTTTTATCTGAAACATCCTCCACAAAATCACCTTCTTTGTTTTGCTTCATGTTCCTCCATTTTGAATTAATAATTAATTATTTATTACTTTTATACTATAAAATAGAATGTTTGTCTATTTATTTTTGAATTAATAAGTAATTATTTATTACTTTTATACTATAAAATAGAATGTTTGTCTATTTATTTTTGAATTAATAAGTAATTATTTATTATTTTTATACTATAAAACAGAATGTTTGTCTATATGTCTATATTTTTAAATCTTGTGAAATCTAGTAAAAAAAACTATGATTATAAGTAACTATCAAAAATAAGAAAAGGATAATATACCAAATGAACAAACAAAATCCTGTAGAAAGAATCAAAATTTTACGAAACGACTATTTTAAATGCTCGCAACGTGAGTTTGCTGAAAAAATAGGATTTCATCAATCACATTTAAGTAAAGTAGAACTTTATCAAGCTCCATTAACTGAAAAATTTATTGATGCTATTTGTAAAAATCTTAATGTCAATCGTTCTTGGCTCTATGGTGCTGACACATTACCATTTAACCCAGATAACTCAATAAATTTAAATACAAAATCTAAAATAGACAAAAATATAAAAAAAACTTTAAACGAGCTTGAAAAAGGATTTTTACAACTAAGTTATAAAAAACAACAAATTATTTTAGATCTGATTCATACACTTATAGAAGATTCCAAAATCAATGACTAAAACGTTTTTGAAATCATTTAAACGAACATATGTTTTGTAATGAAAATATGTTCTCCTTAAATTATAAAAAAAAAACTGGAATTACAATAGTTTTTTACTTTACTTTAAAATTCTTATAATCTCATCTGATAACATTTTACCCAAAGCATATAACTCCTTGTGTTCAAAACATATTTCCTTATGATCCACATAATCAATATCATACTTAATCAACAAATCTTCAATAATTTTATTATTCAATCGTATAGGAACGATAGAAGTTTTATTATAAAAAGACCGAGACAATACATAACCTCCCAAAAGTCTTTTTCTCTAATTATACAAAAAAAGAAGGATAAAACCTTCTAAATTAACATTCTAATCTCTGTAAACTTCAAATTTATTTTTTTCCAAGCGAAACTTTATATACAAAAATAATAGACCTATCGGAGCGATAAAAATTGTAAAAATATATAAAAAAGTAGATTTAATTATGTACCATATGAATCCAGTCAAAATCGGTCGGATAAAGACGGTATCCGAACCATAAATGAAACTTAGAATACCGTTGTACACCATTAATGATATGGGAAAAAAAATCGCATTAAAAAACAACATAAATATGCCAAAAATATCCCAAAATTGAGTGCCAAAGTTATTTGTTTCAAACAAAAAATAAGTCAACACTCCACTAAATAAATACGATTTTACCCAGAAAGACAAATCATATTTTGAAAAAAGATAATCTAAAAAAGATGAGTGTTGCATATGAAACCCCTCCTTATAAAATTTTCAATCGTTATATTTCTAATTTACAATTTTCTTCATTTTTATCAATGAATTCTTTCATCTTTTCTTCACAGAATTGGCTTATATTCACTTCTCGCTCTTTAAAATACAAAATGTATCTGTTTTTAACAGTTATTCCCAATCTTTTTTTTCTGTCTAAATCCGTTAATCTTTTTCTTCCCATAAAAACACCACTTTCCAATTTTTACTTAAAGTATAACTTTTAAAAAACAAAAAGTATATAGAATTAGAGAAGAAGCTTGTCAACAACTAAAAGGGTAGCTTTTTGGCTACCCTTTTTTCAATTTATTCTTTGCTAAACACGTTCCCTTTGAACCGATTAATTAGATCGCTTTGTGGACTAATGTCTTTTTCATCAATCTTTTCTTCCTTTTCTTCTTTTAAAGTTTGTGTTTGTACGGCTGTATCTGACTTAATTCTCTGTAAATCTTGATACATTTTGTACTGTGCTTCTGGAGAATACAGATCTATATTTCCAAATTTTTCTACAGCGTACTTAATTAACCCCGCCAAACTTTTATTTTTTTTTGCAATAAGTTGTTTATCCAGCCATCTATTTATAAGCTCTCGATCCTCCTCTGGAATATGAAACGTGTATTGTTTTGCAAGATTTTTTGCCATATAAATCTTACCCCTTTCTTTATTATATATTTTACAGCATAATTTTTAAGCCATTGATATTCATGTTTATGGCATATTCTTCTGGAATCCATAACAATTCCATTTCCGTATCAGCACAAAAATCAACTAATTTTTGATATAAATGCTTTTTAAATACAATAGAACCACCACCATATACAACCAATAATTCAGGATTATTTCTCAAACATTTTCTCTTAATTTCACCTAAAATTTTAGATGCTTCCTCAATTTTTGTTCGTTCTAAAAGTGAGGAAATAGTTTTCTTTTTAATAGAATCCCCCTGCAAAATATTAATAAATTCCTGTCTTGTTAATTCAATTCCTTTTTCATCTGAGTACAATTCTATTGCTTTTTGTACAGCATGACCAACTCCCCGTCTCGTCCCACTGCATTCTGTAAACAAAGGATCTAATCCTTCTGAAACAATTAATTCATGTGTACCTTCTCCGATATCTGAATGTACACTTTTCACTTTTTGAAACTTACTTATATCAAAATCCTTTTGATATAGTTTCTTATAGTCATTAAAAATTTCTTTATTTTTTGTTGTTGCTAATAAAATCATCGGCGGTACTCCTTCAGAAGTTACTTCTACTTTGGTAAAAGTAACATGAGCTTGTACAAGCTCATCATTGATAAATAATGTAACCAAATGTCGGTTACTAACTAATTTATTTTTCAAATTTTTAACATTTTTATTGTGGAATTGAGATGCAGGAAGTGCAGTGCACAATTCAACATTTATCTTTAGAAGCTCTGGGAGTTTATTTTTTTCCTTGTAGTAATCTTGTAACTGATTAACTGCTGTATAGACTGGCAACAAAATAAAAGGAATGTCAGATTGATCTTTTGTTTCTCCTTCTTCTATATTCATATTTTGACAATCATGCTGCTTTAAAGCAGCCATACCAGCTGAATAGATTCCAGACAAATCCAATGCATTACTATGAATTTGAAAATGTAAATTATCATGCAATGTATCTATGGTAGTATCTAGTGATTTTTTTTGAACCACTGGCTTTTTGTAATGAAATTTCACCATGGTTGGTTGGAAAAAAAATGTTTCTCCAACATACATTTTTAAATTTGAGTTTCCTAAGTCTGCTACAACTTTTACTACATTTTCTTCTTTCATTTCTACATTCCCCTTTTTAACTTGATAAATTATGTTTTTTTATGTTTTATAAATGCAATTAAACTTTAAATTATGTTTTATTAAGTTCTTTTTATTATTATACACAGAAAAAACCAAAAAACAACAGTTTAAAACAGTTTTATTATGTTTTTTTATCTTTTATTATGTTTTAAAAACATACCACTAGTAAGGATAAGCTTGACAAAGGGAACCAAAACGGTTTCCCTTTATTTGTATTCACATATTATTCAATATCATAATGTACTTTTTTGGATTTAACCACTCTACCACATCACCATACTGGCTGCTATTTGCTGCAAATAACACATTCACATATGTTTGTGTTTTCCCTACATCCATGTCTGGCTTTAAATTTAAACTGGATAAAAAAGATTGATATGCTT
>ERZ1643251.3039-NODE-3039-length-16114-cov-4.663429_pt1 | contig 16114 bp, 12 predicted proteins | sample MGYA00579261_ERZ1643251 | MGnify/ENA primary metagenome ERZ1643251 (study PRJEB29033, sample SAMEA4952267) | chicken gut metagenome | biome: Broiler Chicken; feature: Gastrointestinal Tract; material: Caecum | place: Ireland | collected 2018 | study: Broiler...
GTGATCCGTGTGCCGGTAGCTTACGGAATTTCCTGGCTGACCAGAACTCCGGAGCTGCCCAACGGACGGTACGAATGTATCTGGATTTCCCTGCTGTCTTCCTGGCTGATGGGAGCCCTGATCACCTTCATCTTCTACCGCAGAGGAAAATGGAAAACCAAGGGTCTTGACGGGAAAAAAGGAAGCCAGACGGTGTGAGAATAGTTCCGCCAGCGTAACAGTTCAGCAAGGCTGAACTGCTGCCCGCCAGCTTTTTCTTGACAAGGTCAGATATTTCCTTTATACTACTGTAATTGTTAGGATAGGCGGAGTCTGTCCTTTGGATTTTACATGAAGAGAACCATCAGCAGACAAAGGCGCGAGCTTTTGTCTGCTGATCATAACCATTCAGCTTGCTGAACGGTTATGGCACCCGCCCATGAAGATCGCCTCGCGATGGGGCGGATGCCTGCAGGCACTGTGTTTTCATACGGTCTGCGCAGTAAATGCGCAGGCCTGATTGAATTGTTACGGCTATCATACATTGACAGATATAGATAAGGAAAGGGTGTAGAAAATGGCAGAGAAGAAAAATATTCTTACTTATGCAGGTCTCCAGAAACTGGAGGAAGAACTTCATGACTTAAAGGTAAACCGGAGAAAAGAGGTTGCCGTAAAGATCCGGGAAGCGAGAGAGCAGGGCGACTTATCTGAGAATGCGGAGTACGATGCAGCGAAGGACGAACAGCGCGATATCGAGGCGCGTATCGAAGAGATTGAGAAAATCCTGAAAAACGCAGAGGTCGTAGTGGAAGATGAAGTGGATTCCGACAAGATCAATGTGGGATGTAAGGTAGACGTGTATGATGTGGAGTTTGAAGAAGAGATCGAATTCCAGATCGTAGGTTCCACCGAGGCAAACAGCCTGGAAGGCAAGATCTCCAATGAGTCTCCAGTTGGAAAAGCTCTGATCGGCGCCAGCATCGGCGACGTTGTGGAAGTGGAAACACCTACCGGCGTTATGCAGTACAAGGTACTGAAGATCCAGAGAAACGTCTGAACACTGGAAGAAAAATACAGAAAAAGGGAGTGAGAGAGATTGGCACAGCAGAAGCAGACACAGGAACAGGATATTAATCAGTTATTGAAGGTGCGCCGTGATAAACTGAAAGAACTGCAGGAGAACGGCAAGGATCCGTTTGTTATTACGAAATATGATGTGACACATCACAGTCAGGAAATCAAAGACAACTATGAGGAGCTGGAGGAAAAAGAGGTTTCCGTAGCGGGACGTATGATGTCCAAACGTGTGATGGGAAAGGCTTCTTTCTGTAATGTACAGGATCTGCAGGGCGGTATTCAGTGCTACGTGGCACGCGACAATATCGGTGAGGAAGCTTACAAGGAATTCAAGAAAATGGACATCGGCGATGTCGTAGGTGTGAAGGGAACTGTTTTCACAACGAAGACAGGTGAGATCTCCATTCATGTGACCAGTCTGACGCTGCTGAGCAAGAGTCTTCAGATCCTCCCGGAGAAGTTCCACGGACTGACCAATACGGATCTTCGTTACCGTCAGAGATACGTGGACCTGATCATGAATCCGGAGGTAAAGGATACCTTTATCAAGCGTTCCAGGATCATCAGCGCGATCCGCAAATACCTGGACGGCGAGGGATTTATGGAAGTGGAAACCCCGATGCTGGTGGCGAATGCCGGCGGCGCGGCGGCACGTCCTTTCGAGACGCATTTCAATGCGCTGAATGAGGATCTGAAGCTCCGCATTTCCCTGGAACTTTATCTGAAACGTCTGATCGTCGGCGGTCTGGAGAGAGTGTATGAGATCGGCCGTGTATTCCGCAATGAAGGCCTGGACACCAGACACAATCCGGAATTTACGCTGATGGAGCTGTACCAGGCATATACCGATTACAACGGAATGATGGATCTGACCGAGAATCTTTACCACCATGTGGCGCAGGAAGTTCTTGGCACCACGAAGATCGTTTACAACGGAATCGAGATGGATCTTGGCAAACCGTTTGAGCGTATTACGATGGTTGACGCGGTGAAGAAGTATTCCGGCGTGGACTGGAATCAGGTAGAGACTCTGGAGCAGGCGAGAGAGCTGGCAAAAGAGCATCATATTGAATTTGAAGAGAGACATAAAAAAGGCGATATCCTGAACCTGTTCTTTGAGGAATTTGTTGAGGAGCATCTGGTTCAGCCGACCTTCGTTATGGATCATCCGGTGGAGATTTCTCCGCTGACCAAGAAAAAACCGGAGAATCCGGAATATGTGGAGCGTTTCGAGTTCTTTATGAACGGCTGGGAGATGGCAAACGCTTACTCCGAGCTGAACGACCCGATCGATCAGAGAGAGAGATTTCAAGCACAGGAGGAGCAGTTCGCTCAGGGCGACGAGGAGGCAAATCATACGGATGAGGACTTCCTGAACGCTCTGGAGATTGGTATGCCTCCGACCGGCGGTATTGGATTCGGTATCGACCGTATGTGTATGCTGCTGACAGACAGCGCTGCAATCCGTGATGTGCTGCTCTTCCCGACCATGAAGTCACAGGGCGCTTCCAAAAATGAGGCAAACAATGCGGCACAGGCAGGAAAAGCCGCTGCCGCTGAAGTGAAAGCAGAGGAAAAAGCAGCGGAAAAGATTGATTTTTCCAACGTGAAGATCGAGCCGCTGTTTGAGGAAATGGTGGACTTTGACACCTTCAGCAAGTCCGATTTCCGTGCTGTGAAGGTGAAAGACTGCGTGGCAGTGCCGAAGAGCAAAAAACTCCTTCAGTTTACGCTGGACGACGGCACAGGCACAGACCGTACAATTCTGAGCGGTATTCATGAGTATTATGAGCCGGAAGAGCTGATCGGAAAGACCTGTATCGCCATCGTAAATCTGCCGCCGAGAAAGATGATGGGAATCGATTCCTGTGGAATGCTGATCTCTGCGGTACATGAGGTGGACGGTCAGGAAGGACTGAATCTCCTGATGGTGGATGACAGGATTCCAGCAGGAGCGAAGCTGTATTAATTGATAAACTGAATGAAAAAAGACCGCACTGGCTGAAATGGGCTGGTGCGGTTTTGGTATATCTGTATCAAAAACTTTGATACGGACGAAGTGCCAGTTAGGAGGTTTTTATGCTGAGTGTATTTCTGGGAGAAATGGATCAGGCAATTTATCATCCGCCGACGTATTTTGATAATCGATATGAAGATGAATGGATTACAGAACCATTATCTGTGAGCATGATAAAAGATGTAGATAAGTCAGAAGTCATCAGCCCGCACTTGATCCAGAGCCCGGTATTGGGACCAATCTCTGTAAAGGAGATTTCAGGCGGGGTAAAAACGCTGATTCTGATGGCGTTTGATCAAACGGGTAAGGTTTTTAACGCATCTGCCTGTGGGGATAATTGCGCGAAATGGATTTTGAAGATCGGTACACAGAAGAATCTGACCATCAATTTAAGACACATTATGGATTTTGGAGAAGATGATTTTGAAATCAAGATTCTCAATACTGGGGAGATGGTTCATAATATGGAGCAGTTTGTGAGGGCGGCAGGAAGATATGTGTAGGTGAATGGGATGAAAGGAAAGTACAGGATTGTCGTAAAAAACAACCGGGTTCACTATGAATTCGAAATCAAAAGGAATATTACCATTGTTCGAGGAGACAGCGGAACAGGAAAAACAACGCTGATCAATATGCTGAGGCAGGCAGAAAATCTTGGAGCTTCAAGCGGAATAGATGTGGTATGCGCCGTTCCCTGTAAAATATTAGAAGGCGTAAATTGGAAACTGATTCTGGAGCATTCATCAGGAACAATTTTTTTTATAGATGAAGAAAATGCGTTTATTCATACGGAAGAATTTGCAGCATCTGTCAAAAACTCCGATAATTATTATGTTTTGGTTACCAGGGAAAATTTGTATAATCTTCCATACAGTGTAGAAGAGATCTATGGAATACATTGCTCCGGGAAATACCATGACACAAGGAGAATGTACCAGCAGATGTATCAGATATATTCGAACTATCAAAATTTTCCGGTTGTCCCGGAAAAAATAATAACAGAGGATTCCAATTCCGGATTTGACTTTTTTAAAGCGGTTGGAGAAGAAAGAAACATTTCCTGTGAGAGTGCCGGCGGAAAGTCAAATATCTTTTATTTGCTGGAGCATATTGAAAATGAATGCGTATGTGTGATTGCGGATGGAGCAGCGATTGGTCCTGAGATGGATCGTTTGTACAAATGTGCTCTTAAAAAGAAAAATATTCATTTATATTTTCCGGAGTCATTTGAATGGTTGATTTTGCAGTCGGGACTGGTTGAAGGAAAAGATCTTCAGGCTATATTGGATCATCCGGAAGATTATATTGACAGCAGAGAGTATTTCAGCTGGGAGAGATTTTTTACAAGTGTGTTAATAGAGAGAACGAAAGATTCTTATCTTAGTTACAGAAAAACAAAATTGAATGAAGTATATTTGCATGAAAATAATAAAAAGTCAATTCTTAAGAGTATAGAGGGAGTAAAATTATAAGTATTGGGATTGATCAATAAGTAAGGCTAAATTTTTGAAAATGAGGATGAGTTGGATGGGTTTCGTAAGGCACGCAAACGAAACACTGGAATATTTAAAGTGGATTGCACTCGCTCAGTCAGACCTCCATTTTTTTCATTCTGCCCATCTCTCTCCGGACCAGAAGGACGGATACGAGGAACGCCGCGGTGTCGGCCGCAGGTCCGGCAAAGGCGATTCCGTCGATCCCCAGGAACAGAGGAAGGATCAATACAAGCGGGATCAGGAAGAAGACCTGTCTTGTCATGGAGAGCAGAAGTCCTTTCAGTGGTTTTCCGATGGCGGAAAAGAAGTTGGAGGAGATCATCTGGACTCCATTTACGAGGATCATGAACAGGAAAATGCGCATAAAGCGGACCGCAAATTCATAATAAAGCGCGTCGCCGCTTCCGAACAGTGAGATCAGCTGTCTGGGGAAAAACTGGAACAGGACAAAGCCGATCGCGGTGATCACGAAGCTGCAGGAGATGGCAAGACGGTAAGTGCCGCGCACGCGGGAATACTGTTTTGCGCCGTAGTTAAATCCAATAATGGGCTGGGAGCCCTGAGACAGACCGATAATAAAAGCGAGCAGGATGGCGTTGGTCTTCATCACGATGCCGCAGGCGGCGAGCGGGATATCGCTTCCGTAAACGGTTGACGCGCCATAATAAGTCAGCGAATTGTTCATTACGACCTGTACCAGAGTAAGCGCCACCTGGTTCAGGCTGTTGCTCAGTCCAAGAGAGGCCGCGGCAAGACTGTCCTGGACTGTCAGACGGAAATGTTTCCTGCATAGCTTCACACTGTGGAATTTCCCGAGATAGAGGAGGGCGGCGAGGAAGGAAAAAAACTGTCCGATGACCGTTGCCCATGCGGCGCCCGCCACTCCAAGGTCAAAGACAAAGATGAACAGGGGATCCAGGATCGTATTTAAAATTGCGCCGATCAATGTACAGACCATAGAGTATTTTGGGCTTCCGTCCGCGCGGATGAGATTGCTCATGCCGGTTGTGACAATCTGGAAAGGCATGCCAAGTCCTATAATCCGGGAGTAGGAGGCGGCATAGGAAAAATTCTCCGGAGTCGCGCCGAAGGCATTCAGCATCGGATGGAGAAAAAGCTGGATGAGGACGGCATAGCCTATGCCGGCGAGAACCATCATGCAGACCGCGTTTCCTACGACATGGCAGGCTGTTTCGTCTTCTCCGGCGCCAAGGCTTAAGGAGAACCGGGACGCGCTTCCGACTCCGATCAGCAGTGCGATCGCAAGGGAAACCGTCGTAAGGGGATAAGAGACATTGGTGGCTGCATTTCCAAGGTATCCCACGCCTTGGCCGATAAAAATCTGATCCACAATATTGTAAAGTGAGCCCACGAGCATTGAGATGATGCTTGGCACTGCAAAGGTTCGCAGAAGCCGGGGGAGACTTTGATATCCCAGTGGATTCTGGTCGTTTTTTTTCTGATCCATTTTGAATCTCTCCTTCTATATCTATCATTTTATCTATAAAGCATATGGGTTTGCCTAGCAATTTTCAAACACGCTCTAGGAGTATGAGAAACTCTTTCTGAAAATTAATATATCATATTTTTTGAGGGCGGGCAATGAGCCGGGCGGGGTTTCCTGAGCGTTTTTGTACAAAAAATCAATAAAATAAGTGTGAGATATGCCGTTCGCTGTGATATACTGACAATAATAGAAGTCAGGTTATTTCTGATGAAAAAGAACAGAATGTAAACATGGAGGACCAATGAGATGGCAGAACAGGAGAACAGTAAAGATTTGATCAGCGTTTTATGGAGCGGGGCCGATATTCTGCGCTCAAAGATGGATGCGAATGAGTATAAAAACTATTTGTTGGGAATTGTGTTTTATAAATACCTTTCCGATTCTTTTCTGATCAAGGTATATGATCTTCTCTATGACGAAAAGCCTGAGACTTTAAAACAGGCATTGGAAGCGTACAAAGAAGCGCTGGAAGATGAGAGCGCGGAGGAATTGAAAGGACAGCTCGCGGATGAATGTCATTATATTATAGAACCGGAATTGACATATACCTATTTTGCTGAAGCGGCGAGAAATAATTCGTTTCATCGGGAGCAGCTGCAGAAGGGATTCAACAATATCGAACAAAGCGATCCGATCTTTGCAGATCTGTTTACGGATATTGATCTGTACTCCAGCCGTCTGGGAGCAGGAGATCAAAAACAGAGCGATACGGTGGCAAACCTGATCAAAGAGATCGACAAGGCGGATTTGTTAAACTCAGATGCGGAAATCCTGGGAAATGCTTATGAGTATCTGATCGGTCAGTTTGCATCTGAAACAGGAAAAAAGGCAGGCGAATTCTATACACCACAGGCTGTGTCGAAGATTTTGACAAAGATTGCAATTTCCGGTCAGAAAGACAAAAGAGGATTGTCTGTATATGATCCCTGCATGGGTTCGGGTTCACTTTTGCTGAATGCAAAAAGGTACGCTTCAGAACCGGGATATATTCAATATTACGGGCAGGAATTGAATACATCGACTTATAATCTGGCAAGGATGAATATGTTCCTGCATGGGATTGCGGCGGACAATCAGAACCTTCACAATGGCGACACCTTGGATGGAGACTGGCCGACCGGAGAAGAGACGGAGTTTGATATGGTGCTGATGAATCCTCCGTATTCAGCGAAGTGGAGCGCCGCCGCAGGATTTCTGCAGGATGAGAGGTTTAGTGATTATGGGGTATTGGCTCCAAAGTCAAAAGCAGATTATGCATTTTTGCTGCATGGGTTGTATCATCTGAAAAATAATGGAACGATGGCTATTGTACTGCCGCACGGCGTTCTTTTCCGGGGCGCTGCCGAGGGAAAAATCCGGGAAAAACTGCTGCGTTCCGGCAACATCTATGCGGTGATAGGGCTTCCGGCAAACTTATTTTATAACACCTCCATTCCAACCTGTATCATTGTGTTAAAAAAACACAGAGACGGGCGCGATGTATTGTTTATTGATGCTTCCCGGAAATTCAATAAAGGCAAAAAGCAAAATGAAATGACGGATGAGCATATCCATGAGGTTCTTGAGCTTTATACCAGGAGAGAAACGGTGGAAAAAGAATCTTTTCTTGCCAGTTTTGAGGATATTGAAAACAATGACTTCAATCTGAATATCCCCCGTTATGTGGATAATTTCGAAAAAGAGGAACCCATCGATCTGAATGCATTGTTGTCGGATATGAAAAAAACAGATCAGGAACTGGAACAGGTTCAGGGAGAATTTTTATCGCTTTTAAAAGAACTGACCTCATCGGACGCAGCTGTTCTGTCATCGCTGAATGATTTGATTGGGAAGATGGAGGGGTAATGGATATGGGAAAACCGGTGATTAGATTCAAGGGGTATGAAGATGATTGGGAACAGCGTAAGTTGCTTGGTTGCATTGAAAAGATAACGGATTTTCGTGGTAGAACGCCTAAAAAACTTGGAATGGATTGGAGTGAAAGCGGCTACTTAGCGTTATCAGCACTTAATGTTAAAGATGGATATATTGACTTTTCTCAAGATGTTCATTATGGCGACCAAGCATTATATGAAAAGTGGATGAACGGTAACGAATTGCACGAAGGACAAGTGCTATTTACTACAGAAGCACCTATGGGAAATGTGGCTCAAGTGCCTGATAATAAGCGGTATATTCTTAGTCAGCGAACAATTGCCTTTGATGTGAAAGAAGATATTATTACGGAAAATTTTCTTGCAACATTACTCAGAAGTCCTGTGGTTTTCAATACGCTCACTTCACTTTCAAGTGGAGGAACGGCAAAGGGAGTTAGTCAAAAATCTCTTGCTGGTGTTGATGTACAGATTCCTGTAGATTTGAAAGAGCAAACTTTACTTGCAGACTATTTTCAATCCCTCGACCACCTCATCACCCTTCACCAGCGGAAGTGTGAACAGACGAAAACTTTAAAAAAATATATGCTTCAAAATATGTTTCCACAGGATGGAGAAAAAGTTCCAGCGATTCGTTTTGAAGGATTTACAGACGATTGGGAACAGCGTAAGTTATCAGACTGTGTTGAATTTCTCGACACAATGAGAAGGCCATTAAAAGAGGGAGATAGAGAAAAAGGACCATATCCTTATTACGGTGCTTCAGGTATTGTTGATTATGTAAGTGATTATATTTTTGATGAAGAACTTGTGTTGCTTAGCGAGGACGGAGCGAATATTACTGATAGAAACTATCCAGTTTGCTTTTTGGCATCGGGAAAATACTGGGTTAATAATCATGCACACGTTCTAAAAACATACAGGGGAAATGAGAATAATTTTATTTGTAATTCATTAGAAAGAATGGATTTTACGCAGTACAACTCTGGTATGGCTATGCCAAAATTGAATAAAGATGTGTGCCGAAATATCCCGTTATTTTGCCCTTCTTTTGCAGAACAAAAGGAAATTGGAGACTACTTCCGCAACATCGACCACCTCATCACCCTTCACCAGCGGAAGTGCGAGGATTTGCAAAAACTAAAGAAATTTATGCTGCAAAATATGTTTGCTTAGCTAAAAACATGACTCGGAAAAAGAATTTTTCCTTTTCGATTTTGTTACGATAAAATTGTATTAAAGAGAAGTATTTGAGGTACTTACGATGTGATTGATTGAATACGTAACCAATATATCATAATTTCAGGAGGTCAAAATGAGTGAGCAGAAAAGAAGGATTGGTTTTACAGTTGCATGCGTAAATGAATTTGCTCAGCGGCATAATCTCAGTGCTCAAGAGGCGTTTCGATATCTTTTCAAATTTAAAGGCATTGCATTTATTAAAGAAAATTATGAAATAGAACATACGCTTGATTTCGGAACAATTTTAGAGGATCTGGGAGTGCTGTGTCGGAAAAATGGAGGTGCATTGTGAGATTATTTCATGGAAGCAATGTGTTGATAGACAGCATTAATCTAGCCATGTGCAGACCGTATAAAGATTTTGGAAGAGGGTTCTATTTGACGGATCTTGAAGAGCAGGCGGAGAAGATGGCTGTAAGAGTTTCCAGAATTTATGGCGGAACACCTGTTGTAAATTCATTTGAGATTGATGACGATTTCAGAAAAAATTCGGATTTACAGATTAAAGATTTTGGAGAACAGACTACAGAAGAATGGGCAAAATTCGTAATGAATAACAGGAGCAGAGTCTACACAGACGAGAAAAATATTCTGTGTAATAAGGATAATAAGTATGATATTGTTATCGGCCCGGTCGCGGATGATAATATGGCATTGCTATTTCGACAATATGAAAATGAGATTATTGATTTTGCCACATTGCTGCGAGGGATGATTTATAAGAAAACGTCTTCACAATATTCCTTTCATACAGAAAAAAGTATCATGCTTTTACGAAAGGTGGTCGATAAAAATGTGTAAGAAAAGCCAACTGATCGAATATATCATACAGGATATCGTTGATATGATTGCGATAGATCAGAATATAGAATATGACGAGGCTATGAACAAGTTTTATAATTCAGAGGTTTTTGAAAAGCTTCAGGATAAAGAAACAGGATTGTATTTAGAGAGTTCAGAGTATGTATATGATCTTTTTAAAGATGAAATGAATTTCGGGCATATTATTCAGGCAGAGATATAATAGTAGCAATTTAAGGGTTTTGTGGTGTTTATGCTCCTATTACAATAAAGCAACGTAAGTGATAGAAATACAGACCAATGATTGGGAACAGCGTAAGTTGGGAGATTTGACAGAACGTGTTACCAGAAAAAATCAAGATTTAGTATCTGAATTACCTTTAACAATATCTGCTCAATATGGATTGATTGATCAGAATGAGTTCTTTGATAAAAGAGTAGCGAGCAAAGATGTGAGTGGATATTACCTGATAAAAAACGGAGAGTTTGCCTATAACAAAAGCACTTCTTCTGATGCACCGTGGGGAGCAATTAAAAGATTAGATCGTTATGAAAATGGCGTGTTATCAACACTTTACATTGTATTTTCCATAAAAGACAATGTTCCTATAGATTCTGATTTTCTAGTTTCATATTACAGTACAAACCTTTGGCATAAGGGAATTCATGAAATAGCTGCAGAAGGTGCTAGAAATCATGGACTTTTAAACATTGCACCATCCGATTTTTTTGAGACGAAATTGATGGTACCACAAGATATAGAAGAACAACGGAAGATTGGAAAATATTTTGCACAATTAGATACCCTCATCACCCTTCACCAGTGTAAGTGTAAAAGAGATTATAAAGCTCTCAAGTTCGCTTGGGAACAGCGTAAGTTGGGGGAACTTGCCTCATTTTCAAAAGGTTCAGGTTATTCAAAGAGCGATTTGAAGGAAGTCGGAACACCTATAATTCTGTATGGCAGGTTATATACAAAGTATGAAACTGTTATATCTGAAGTGGATACTTTTGTCGATGAAAAAACAGGTTCAGTTTATAGTAAAGGTGGAGAAGTAATAGTGCCAGGTTCCGGGGAAACCGCGGAGGATATTTCGATAGCATCAGTCGTTGAAAAACCGGGGATTTTGCTTGGTGGAGACTTGAATGTAATTACACTACCGGCTGATATTGACGCTGCATTTTTAGCTATCAGTATTTCAAATGGAAAACCACATAATGATATGGCAAAAATGGCACAGGGTAAATCGGTAGTTCATCTTCATAATTCAGATCTTGCGAAGATAGATTTTTCTTATCCGAGTTACGAGGAACAATGTAAAATCAATGGATATTTTACTAGCCTTGACCACATCATCACCCTTCACCAGCGGAAGCATATTCACCTGCAAATCTTTCAAATATATACTGAAACCCAGCGAATAATCATAAAGGAGACAAATAAAATGCCAGAATTGGAGAATGTAATCGAAGAAAAACTGATTGATCAGTTGGTTTATGGAAAATCGCAATGGACATACCGGGCGGATCTGAAGACGGAAGCGGATCTTTGGAATAATTTTAAATATATCCTGGAACAGAACAATAAAGAAAGACTCAACGGACAATCATTGTCGGATGCCGAGTTTGAACAGGTGAAAAATCAATTGCAGTTTTCTTCTTTCTACAAAGCTGGGGAATGGCTGGTTGGAGAAAATGGAAAAGTAATGGTTCATGTACAGCGCGGCACAGAAAAATTACATCTGGTTGTGATGAATCATGAGCATATTGCAGGCGGAAGCAGTGTCTACGAAGTGATCAATCAATATAGCGCGCTGGCATCGGATGATAAGGATATTACAGAAGTGTCGCGGAATCGAAGATTTGATGTGACATTGATGATCAATGGCCTTCCAATGATCCATATAGAATTAAAAAACAGGCAGCATTCGTATATGGACGCTTTCTGGCAGATCAAAAAATATATCAGCGAAGGAAAATTCACCGGTATTTTTTCCGCTGTTCAGATGTTTGTGGTAAGCAACGGGGTGGCTACAAAATATTTTGCCGCTGCCGGCGCTGCGGAGCTGAATCCGAAGTTTATGAGTGACTGGGTAGATAAAGAAAACAATCCGGTGATGGATTATCTTGAGTTTGCCAAAAGTGTCCTTCGGATTCCTGAAGCACATGAAATGATTGCCAGATATACGGTTTTGGATGAAGACGCGAAGCGTCTGATCCTTCTCAGACCATACCAGATTCATGCCATTGAATCCATACGTGAAGCTTCCAAAACAGGAACATCCGGTTATGTCTGGCATACTACAGGATCCGGGAAGACTTTGACCTCTTATAAGGCAACAAGAAATCTTCTGATGGATATTCCTGCAATCGATAAAACCATTTTTCTGATTGACCGGAAAGATCTGGACAAACAGACCACCATGGCATTTCAGGCGTATGCGAACAATGATCTGGTCGATGTAGATGAAACAGACAATGTAAACGATCTGAAAAGAAAACTGAAATCCGGCGACCGACAGGTAATTGTTACCACGATTCAGAAACTGCAGATTCTGATTAGCAAAAGACTGCAGGAGGGTACTGTGGAATACAGCAGAATTAAAAATCTTAAAATCGCTTTTGTGGTGGATGAATGCCACAGAGCAGTTACGCCGAAAACAAAGCGGGAATTGGAACGTTTTTTCGGACGTTCTCTCTGGTATGGGTTTACCGGAACACCGCGGTTTGCTGAGAATCCATATCCGCAATTGGGAGATTTGCCTCGTACGACAGAAGAATTGTATGGGAAACGCCTTCATCAATATACCATTCAAAATGCAATTCGCGATCGTGCGGTACTCGGTTTTCAGGTAGAGCATAACGGACCAAAGAATCTTGTGGACGAGACAGACAGCCGTATCTATGACAACGAGATACATATGCTCAGTGTACTGGATATTATTCTGAACAAATCTTACCATAAGCTTGGATTTCAAAATGGAAAAGGACAGACTTATGAGGGTATCCTGACGACAAGTTCCATTCAGCTGGCTCAGAAATATTATGAACTTCTGATGAAAGTAAAGAATGGAGAAACTTCTTTAAAGATTGATGAAAAAATGAAACAGGTGCTTCCGGATTTTCCAAAGTTCGCGATTACCTACTCTGTGACGGAAACGGAAGAAGGTTCTCATGTGAATCAGGAAAAAATGCAGGAGTCGTTGAATGATTATAATAAAATGTTTGGAACCAGATATGAGATCTCTCAGATACAGGGCTACAATGCCAATCTGAATAAGCGTCTGGCGCGAAAAGATGCGAAGTTCAAAAGCAGAAGTGAACAGCTGGATCTGGTGATTGTTGTAGACCGTCTTTTGACTGGTTTTGACGCGCCATGTATGTCTGCGATTTTTATTGACAGACAGCCGATGGGACTGCATGATTTAATCCAGGCATTTTCACGGACGAACCGTATTTTTGACAAAAATAAAACCTATGGACAAATTGTGACATTCCAGGCGCCGAAATTGTTTAAGGAAACCGTAGAACGCGCGGTAAAACTGTATTCGGCGGGAAGTACGGAAGAGGCGCTTGTTTCCGAGTGGGAAGAAATTGAACCTGCGTTCCGAAAGGCTCTGGCGGCACTGCGGATCAGTGCTGAAACTCCGGAGAAAGTACCCCGGATGTCTGTAAAAGAGAAAAAAGTATTTGTCAGGATGTTCCAGGTTTTTGACCGGTTGTTTGCGCAGCTTAAATCCTTTACCAAATATGAAGACAGTATGCTGAAAGAATATGGGATTACAGAAGAGGAATATGAGAAGTACGCGGGTGTATATAAAAACGCACTGGAAGAGATTAAACTTGCAGAAGGTGAGAAGGATGGTCAGGAAGGGAAGCCGGGCGATGAAGAGGAAATGATCGATCTGGATTATGAATTGTTGGCATACAGCAGTACAAAGATTGACTATGAATATATCATCAGTCTGATCCAGAACATTGTCGCATCAAATGAGGAAATAGAAGAATTTTCAAAGGAAGAGCGCCAGAAACAGATTGCTGAAGTTAAGCAGTACATTGAAGAAATGCGGAAGGATAATTGGAAAGTAGCGGAGCTTATGACAAATCTGATCCATGAAATTGAAGAAGATGAGAATAAATACAAAGGCCAGTCTATTCTGCATATTATGGAAAATATGAAACGTGACTGTATTGACAGAATAATTTCAGATTTTTGTGATACCTGGTATGCGTCAAAAGAAGATGTAATGTATGCGGCGCTTCATTATAGAAATGGAGAAATACCAAACGAGAGTGTGATCAAGGCAACGATTGATTATCAAAGTTACAAATCCGTACAGGAAAAGGCATTGCCCAAATTTAAATATTATGCGCAGTGTATGGCAGAGCTAAAGAAAATTTTAGAAGAAGAAATAAAGCCGCTGATCCATGCTGCGTAACGGTAAAAACTGTCGGTTCATTATCTGTATCAGCGTAAGTGATTGGGAAAGGAAGGAAGCTTATGCAGAAGGATACAGACAAAACACAACTCTTTTATGAGTATTACAGACAATGGGTTGATGTATACAAGAAAGGCGCGATTAGAGAAGCAACGATGGCGAAATATCGGATGACACAGAAGTGGGTAGAAAAGCTCGCTCCAAATCTGAAAGTATCCGAACTTAACAGAACCGCTTATCAAAAACTGCTGAATGATTATGCGGAAGAACATGAGCGGCAGACAACGCTGGATTTTCATCATCAGCTGAAAGGGGCGATACTGGATGCGCTGGACGAAGGGCTGATTGAGAGAGATCCGACCAGAAAGGCGATTATTAAAGGAAAATCACCGAGAGCAAAAAGAATCAAGTACCTGAGTCAATTCGAATTACATACTTTGATTGCTCACCTGGATCTTACGGAAGACGTAAACTGGGATTGGTTTATTTTGCTGGTGGCCAAAACGGGAATGAGATTTTCTGAAGCGCTTGCGGTCACACCTGCCGATTTTGATTTCGCCAGACAAACTTTATCAGTCAGTAAAACATGGGATTATAAAGGGAACGGAGGTTTTCTGCCGACGAAGAATCATTCATCGGTAAGAAAGATACCGATCGACTGGCAGATTATCGTAAAATTTTCAGAGCTGATCAGAAATCTTCCGGCGGATCAACCGATTTTTGTCGGAGATGCAAAGATTTACAATTCTACCGTGAATGATGTGCTGATCAGACACTGTAGAGCGTGCGGAATTTCTGAGATTTCCATTCACGGTCTGAGACATACACACGCTTCTCTTCTCTTGTTTGCCGGCGTATCGATTGCAAGTGTGGCGAGGCGTTTGGGACATGCCAGTATGACAACGACACAGAAAACTTATTTACACATTATTCAGGAACTTGAGAATAAGGATGTAGATCTGGTAATGAGGACATTATCCGGATTATAAACGCAGATGAATAAACCGTATCACTTACGCTGATTTAAGAAAATGTGACATATCTGAGAAGATTTATAGAGGAGGCAATTATGAGCAATACAGAAAATCAGGAAATGAATCCTATCACCCGTTTGGATTATCCGGACCCGGATGTCATCAGGGTCGATGATACTTACTATATGGTCAGTACAACGATGCACTTTATGCCCGGATGTGAAATTCTGCGTTCCTACGATCTGGTAAACTGGGAGCATGTATCCTATGTTTATGATGTATTGGATTCCACTCCGGCACAGAAAATGGAAGGGGAGGAAAATATATACGGAAAGGGGATGTGGGCGGCTTCCTTACGTTATCATAAAGGAATCTTTTTTGTGTGTTTTGTGGCGAATGATACCGGAAAAACATCCCTTTATTCAGCGCCTTCTGTCGAAGGCCCGTGGAAAAAGAGTTATATAGAGGGCTTTTATCATGATTGTTCCATTCTGTTTGACGATGATGACAGAGTCTATATAGCATCGGGAAACAAATACATTCGTCTGCAGGAATTGCGTGCGGATCTGAGCGGTCCGAAAGAAGGCGGTATCGACAGAATTATTGTCAAAGATGAAGGACATCCCGGACTTGGTTATGAGGGAACTCACTTTTATAAGATAAACGGCAAATATTATCTGTTCTTTATTCACTCTCTGAGAGAAG